>CEOD01012827.1_pt1 | contig 38426 bp, 29 predicted proteins | sample 530341 | NCBI WGS metagenome assembly CEOD01 (sample SAMEA2619950, study PRJEB7988) | marine metagenome | isolation source: saline water (ENVO:00002010), including | reverse complement strand
CCCACTGTGGGTAGGTCGCTTCAGCGCCTACCGCGAACCGGCCTGAAGAGGGCCGCACCGCGGGATGCCGCTAGTCGAGGGTCGGATTACCGATCAGTGGTGCCACTTCCACGACGTGAGCTGATACGGACCTGCTTGGTTCCACGCTTGCCACCAGACGACGGCTTCGGCTTTTCGGGTTTTCTTCCCTTCCTGCACACTTAGATGGAGCCGGAAGTTCATCCCCGAAACGATCTGCTGCTCGGCTTTGTCGATTGAAATCAATTGGAGTGTGTTGGAAGCCGAAGGATCTCCTTCGCTCAGCTCTAGTCCTTTCGCCTTCACCGCATAGTTTGCTGCCGCAATGACGTCCTGATCGGTAGTCGGCGCGTTGAAATATGCACCGGGAACCGGATCATCCGGAGTTGTCGAACAGGAAACCGTGAACAAGGTGAGCAGAATCGTCAGTTGGGAGAGAAGCTTTTTCATGATCTGGGTGTGGCGGGTGGATGATGGAGAAGGAATGATCGGCTTTTACTCTTCGCCGAGAACGGATTCGAGAATTCGAAGGGATTCGTCGAGGTCAGCACTCGTGACGTTGAGCGGTGGAATGAGCCGGATCGTATTATTTCCTGCGGGCACGGTCAGCAGACCTTTCTCGCGAAGTTTTGCAACATAGGGAGCCGGCGCATCCGTCATCGAAATCCCTACCAAGTAGCCTTTGCCACGGAGTTCTTTGATTTTGCCAGGGAAACGTTTCGCCAACTCCTGGAGTCGATTGATCCAGTCGGCACTCTGGCGGGTGATAGTCGCGAGTAGATCGTTTTTCTCGATTCCGTCGAGAACGGCGATGGCTGCCGAGCAGGCGAGGGGAGTCCCGCCGAACGTAGTGCCGTGAGACCCGGGCGTGAAGAGGCTTGCGTAGGGCTCGGCCACCCAAATGGCCCCGATGGGAAATCCACCGGCGAGACCTTTGGCCATGCCAATCGCATCGGGCTCGATTCCGGCGTGCTCGTAGGCGAAGAATTTTCCGGTTCGGCCTGCACCACACTGTACTTCATCAATGAGAAGCAAGAGGTTCTTCTCGGTGCAGAGAGCTCGTAGCTCGCGGAGGAAACCAGGATCGGCTGGGTTGATTCCACTTTCTCCCTGGATCGTTTCGAGGAGAATCGCGCAGACGGAGTCATCCACTTGGTCACGGAAGGATTGAATGTCATTGAGCTTCGCATGGCGGAAGCCGGGAAGCATCGGTCGAAATCCACCCTGGATCTTCTCTTGAGGGGTGGCGGCCATTCCTCCGAATGTTCGCCCGTGAAATCCGTTCTCGGCTGTGATCACTGTGTAGCGTTTTCCCTCTTCTCCCGCGATTGCGCGCCCGTGTAGACGCGCGAGCTTGATCAGCGCCTCGTTGGCCTCGGTGCCACTGTTGCAAAATAGAAAGCGCCCCTTCGGAGTATACCGACTAAGCCGTTCTGCGAGTTCTCCCTGGAGAGGATTTCCAAACAGATTGCTGCAGTGAACGAGGGTGTGTGCCTGATCGGAAACCGCCTTTGCCCATTCTGGATCGGCGTGCCCCAGCGCATTTACGGCGATCCCTGAGGTGAAATCCAGGTATTCGCGACCCTCATCATCCGTTACGCGACTGCCGCTTCCTTTGACCAGCGAGATGGCTGGAGGGGCGTAGTTCTGAATGAGGTGGTTGCTGTATTGGCGCTGTGTGACGTCGTTCATCCTGATAATCGATAAAGGGGAGTTTCTGGGTGGGGTGGCGGTCGTCCCGATCTTCACGTATTGACGATCTCGGTACCGATTCCTTTGTCCGTGAAAATTTCAAGGAGCAGGGAATGTGGCATCCGTCCGTCTATAAAGTGGACACGATTCACGCCATTGCGCAAAGCATGAACGGCGCTGTCGACCTTGGGAATCATGCCTTTGGCGATGGTGCCATTCTCTTTGAGTGCCTGAACCTGACTCTCCGGGAGGCTGGAAATCAGGGTGTCGGGGTCGGAAGGATCCATCATGAGGCCGGGGACATCGCACAGGTATACCAGGCGGCGCGCGCGGAGGGCCGCCGCGACCTGAGAGGCTGCGACGTCGGCGTTGGTGTTGTAGGATTGCCCGGACTCGTCGGCACCGACCGGTGAGACGATGGGCATAAAACCGTCCGAGATCGCCTTGCGGATAGGGGTTGTGTTGACCCGCTCCACCTCGCCGACAAACCCGATGTTGATAGGGTCGCCATTGTGGTCCGTGGTGAGTCGACGTGTGCGGAGAACTTTGGATCCCGGAATCGAAAGGGGACGCCCCAATTTGCGTTGGACGATCTCACAGATATCGAGATTCACCTCCTCGTCCAAAGTCTTGCGAACGATTTCAACTGCTGCGGCGTCGGTAACGCGAAGACCCTTCTCGAAGCGGGCTTCGAGCCCCGAGGCATCCATGGCCCGGGTAATGGCTTTGCCCCCGCCGTGGACCACGACCACGTTGATTCCCACTGAGGAGAGAAAGGCTAGGTCCGTTGCGACCTTGGCCCTGACCTCGGGGTCGGGATCGTCCATGAAGCTACCGCCGTATTTGACTACGAAGGTCGATCCTTTGAACCGTTGGATGTAGGGGAGTGCCTCCAGGAGTACGCGTGCCTTGGAGGTGACGTCGAGTTGGCTAATGTCCATCTATTCGCTTTTATTGAAATCCACGTAACCCTCGGTGAGATCAGCTGTCAGTAGCTTGTAGTCTGCCTTCCCCATTCCCAAATCAAGGTTGATGGTAAACTCGCGATTGGAGACTTCAGCCTTCCACTGCGGCAAGTTCTCTTCGGCAGGGGTTCCGTTCACCAGTACGGGAATTTCACCGTAGTGGAGATTGAGCTTATTGTAGTCGAGACCGACCCGGGCATAACCCGCGGCATCGACGATCCGCCCCCAGTTGGGATCGTTCCCATACCATGAGGTTTTGACGAGGAGGGAGTTCCCGATTGCGCGGGCAACCTTCTCGGCATCCTCCTCGGTTTTGGCTCCTTTGACGTGAAGATCCACCACATGGTTAATGCGCTCTCCGTCGGAAACGATCATGCGTGCGAGTCGATTGGAAACCTCGCCAACCGCCTTGTGAAAGGCATCGAGAAGATCAGCATTGTCGCTGACCGCGCCTCCAGAGGTTCCGTTGGCCAGAAGGATCACTGTGTCATTGGTACTCATGTCGCCGTCGACCGAAATCCGGTTGAATGACCCGTGGACTGCTCGATTGAGACTGGCGTGCAGGGTGGCTTGCGGGACTGCGATGTCCGTTGCAATGAACGCGAGCATCGTCGCCATGTTTGGCTCGATCATTCCCGCTCCTTTCGCCACCCCAGCCACAGTGTAGCGCTGCTCTCCCGATTCGATGCGTACGGTGACGGTCTTGGGTTGCGTATCGGATGTGAGTATCGAGCGGGCGAAGTCATGACCCCCGGCGGAATCACGGGTCATCCGCATGGCCGCTTCACGGATTCCCTTCTCAATTTTAGGCATCGGAAGGGCTCGGCCGATCCGCCCGGTCGAGGCCACGAAGACACTCTTTGGGGGAAGGCTGAGCGCCTCGCGAGTCCGATCGGCCATGATCACGCTATCTTTCTCGCCCTGTTCACCCGTGCAGGCATTGGCGTTGCCACTATTTACGACGATGCCGTGAAAGGCTTGGGTCGGAGACAAAAGAGATTTGCAGTATCGCACCGGCGCGGCACAGACGTCGTTTTGTGTGAAAACACCGGCTCCGGCGCACGGAGTCTCGCTGAGAATAATGCCGAGATCGAGTCGATCGTCTCCTGTTCCGCGAATATCACAGGCAACACCGGAGGCCGAAAAGCCCGGTACGTCGGTGATGCCAGGACTGTGCTCTTTGATCGTAAGTTTCATTGCCATGGGAATCAGGGGAGGCCGACCGTTTCGTCGAGGCCAAATTTCAAGTTCATGAGCTGGACGGCTTGGCCGCTGGCGCCCTTCAGTAGGTTGTCCTCGGTAGAGGTGAGGACCATGCGACCCATCCGCTTGTCGTGTCGCACTGCAATATCGATTCGGTTTGTGCCGACGACATTTTTCGATTCGGGCAGGGTCCCGTCTTCGAGAATGCGAACGAAAGGAGACGAAGCGTATTGGTTCTTCCAGGCGGCGAGAACTTCGTCCTCAGTCGCACCATTGTCGGGTACGCTGATTGTACTGAGGATCCCCCTACGCATAGGGACGAGGTGGGGGAGGAATTGAAGAGTTACCGGAGAGTCTGCTGCGGTCCCCAGTTGCTCCTCAATCTCGGATAGATGCCGGTGCTTGGGCTGGCCATACGGGCGGGCGCTCTCGGTACGCTCGCAATAGCTGAAATCTTCGTTGGCCTTCTTGCCCGCGCCGCTGACGCCGCTCATGGACGAGGCGATGATCCCTTCGGTCGCCAACGTGCCAGAGGCGAGGAGGGGGAGGAGAGGGATGAGAATCGAAGTGGGATAGCATCCTGGGCAGGCGATGAGAGGCTTTTCTTTCCACCCGTCTTGTGCGAATTCAGGAATGACGTAGGCGGCCGCTTCCATGAGCTCGGGATCCGGATGCTCTTGGCCGTAGAATTCCTTGTACCGTTCGGCCGAACCCAGCCGGAAGTCGGCACTGAGGTCGAAGACCGTTTTACCCGCATCGAAAAGCGGACGGGCAAAACCAGCAGCCACCCCATGAGGAAGGGCGAGGAAAACTGCGTCGAGGTCGTCCCGCTGAGCGAGTGCGACCGCGTCGGACTCTGTAAAGGAAAGGTCGCCTAGCCGGTGGGACAAGCGTGGGAAAACTTCCGCCACGCGCGTGCCCGCGAGTGAGCGCGAGGTTACCGCAATCAACTCCACGCCCGGATGGGCTGAGAGGAGTTCCACCAATACTTCTCCTGAATAACCGGAGGCACCAACTATGCCGACTCGAATCATGGTTGAATTAACCAATAAAATGGCGGGCAAACCAATACTGAAATCAAATTCGGTCGGGGAAACTTTCGGGCGGTTTCAAAATGGCATCCTGTAAGAAATCACATCCAGATGTTGCTCTTCCCGGAAATTCAGGCTGAATTCGGGGTGAACGTATTGCGCAATGGCAGAGATTAATCCTCGGGTAAACTTGTATCTATTCATCCCTCACCCCTCATGGGGCGGCGTGAGCGGTGCCGCTGGCGTGGTCGCCCGCGATTTCCAGCGGGCCGAGGCGATCGCCTGTAAAGAAGCGAAAAAACAAGGTGTTCCGGGTGTGGCGTTTTCGATTCTAGTGGAAGAGAAAACTCCCGACGAGGCCGAGGGCTGTTGGGTAGAAGCCGAACGGTACCGCGATGTCGAGGACGACGAGGGGCTGATCTTTTTTCAATTCGGAGTTCGACCCTAGCCGTAGGTCGAGAGTTCGGAACTCTACTTTTGCCAGAGGGAAGGGCGAATCACCGCCTCGGGAAGGTCGGGGACAACGTTGACGATTTTTCTAATGATCTCTTCTGGGAGGGGTCCTCGTTTCGCCGCCTCAATATTCTGCTCCAGGTGTTGGATCGTGTCCACGCCGATGAGAACACTATCGATCGATCTACAACTCAAGCAGTACCGTAGGCAAAGTTCGATCATGTCGATCCCGATTTCATCCGCGATGGCCGTCACTTTGTTGCGGATCGGGATAATGCTCTGTAAAAAATGGGGAATCGATTCTTCGGGCATTAGCAGTAGGCCCTGCAAAAATGCGCTTCGGGCGAAGAGTAGGTCCTCCGGTGCTTTGTTCGATAGCCACGATTGGTGTTCGAAGCGACGATCCAATAGGTTGTGGGGCAGTTGAACCGCGTCGATCAGGGGTTCTTTTGAGGCACGATTTGCCCCCTCGGGTGTGTCTACGGACACCCCAATTCTTCCGATAAGACCTTTTTCACGGAGGTCGGAAAGGCTTTCAATGTTGGGGAGATCTGATTCCCGGTGAAGCAGATAGATGGGAATCTGATCCAATTCTAGATTCTGAAGCGATTTTCTCAAAGAACTCTCAATAAGTTTCTTTGCCATCCGAGGCTCTTGTGAATCCTGGGGGAGGGGAACGCTTTTGCTGATGACGACCACCTCGTTTGCGATGCCCAGCTCCCGAAGGGCCTTTCCCAATACCTCCTCACTTGTTCCATAGGCAGCGGCGGTGTCGAAGTAGCGAATGCCGCAGGTGTATGCCTTCTCTATGATGGCTAAGCAGTTTCGGTAGGACGGTCGCCCGGTTTGGTTCGCGACGCCATAGTCGAGACCGAATTGAACAGTACCAAGGGTGAGTTTGCTGGAGGGCGGAGTGATCCACTGCCGATCTCGATTTGTCGTTTCCATGGAGAGAGAAATATATTTTTCTCTTGAGTAAATACCAGTATTAAAAACTATAGGTATCTATGGCTCAATCAGGTGGCTCGAAGGCCTTCTCAATTCGTCAAAGTCGGTTACAGGTGTACTCAGCGATCGATGCGAGTGCCGCTCTGTCTAAGGTGGCGGAGGGATTTGTCCCGGATAGGGTTTTCGATATCCACACGCACCTTCTCCGCGGGAGTGATTTTGGGGAATCGAACCGTCCCCAGTTTGCGGAACCCGATTCGGTCTATGGAGCGCAGCAGTTGCGGGAGGGGGTTGAAGCGATGTTACCGGGCCGGGATCTGAGAGCGCTGTGTTTTGGGATACCGGCACGCGACTTGGATACGGGGCCTGTGAATGATTGGGTTGCAAAGGAGAGTGCCGGACAGGACGGGTGGAAATTTTTGGCGTTGGCGAAACCGGACGATGACCGGGCGAAGTTAGCGCAATTGTTGAGGGCCCCAGGTTGCGCTGGTTTCAAGGTGTACCATTTGTTTTCGGGGCGTGACGACTCCTTCGATTGTGGGGTGAAAGAGTTCGCACCGGAGTGGATGTGGGAGTTGTTGAATGAGGTCGGGGGAGTACTGATGCTCCACATTGTTCGGGATCGTGCGATGGCGGATCCGCAGAACCAGAAAGAAATACGGTACTTGTGTAAGCGATATCCCAATTGTCAGTTGGTCCTAGCCCACGTCGCCCGTAGTTTTTCCCATCGTCATGCCTTGGAAGGTTTGGAATATTTGCGAGACCTCGACAATGCGTGGATCGACACGTCAGCGGTGTGTGAGAGTCAGGCTTTTTCAAAGGCTCTGGATGTCCTGGGGCCATCGCGCATCCTGTATGGATCAGACTATCCGATCAGCAATTTGAAAGGTAGGTCTGTGACCGTTGGAGAGTCCTTTTCCTGGATCTACGAGGACTTGGAAAACCCGGCGGCCGCGGCTTTGAACTCTCAGATGGCGTTGGTGGGGCTCGAGTCGCTATCTGCGCTACGGGAAGCGGCCGAGAGGCACGGTTGTAGTGCGAAGGATATCGAAGATATCTTCTATAACAATGCAGCGAGGATGCTTGGAGAGAGCGGATCCAAGGATGATCTGTCCTGGTCCGATGTGAAAACCCGTGTCTCGTGTGGCACCGGATTGATGTCCAAGAGGCAGGAGCAGTTTGACCCATCCAGTTGGCCTACTTTTTATTCTCGCTGCAACGGCTCGGAGGTATGGGATCTGCACGGGAAACGTTTCATCGACTTTGCCGGTGGGGTCGGTGCGATTGCGCTGGGTTATGGAGATGAAGATGTGGGTAGAGCGGTGAACCGGCAGATTGCCGCGGGGACCTATTGTACTTTGGTGAATCCCGCCGAGGATACGCTCGCGAAGAAGCTGCTCGGACTGCATCCGTGGGCGGGTCGTGTTCGTTTTGCTCGTGGTGGGGGAGAGGCCATGGCGGTCGCTGTTCGTATTGCGAGAGGCGCTACAGGGCGTAGTGGGGTTGCCTTTTGCGGCTATCACGGCTGGCAGGATTGGTACCTGGCAGCGAACCTTTCTGATGATTCCGCGCTAGATGGTCATCTATTGCCGGGGTTGCAACCATTGGGAGTGCCACGTGAACTAAAGGGAACCGCAGCACCATTTAGGTATAATGATCTTTCGTCTCTGCGTGAGGCCATTCAACAGCTGGGAGGACGGCCGGCTGCGATCGTGATGGAACCGATGCGATCGCAACTCCCGAAGGATGACTTTGTGGAGAAGGCGATGGAGATGGCGCATGAGGCCGGTGCGGTGTTTGTCCTGGATGAGGTGACCAGTGGGATCCGGTTCGGCTTCCCCGGGGCCCACGTCCGCTTGGGTCTTGATCCTGACATTGCAGTATACGCCAAAGCGATGAGTAACGGGTTCCCGTTTGGAGCTATTGTAGGTCGCAAAGATGTGATGGATGCGGTGAATGGCAGCTTTATCTCCAGCAGCTATTGGACAGATGGCGTGGGTACTGCGGCCGCTCTGGCCTGTTTGACAAAAGTGGAAGAAGAGAAGGTCTCTCCATGGCTTTGGGAAACGGGCAGTGAGTTTCAGGAAGGGTTGCGATCTGTGGCGAGTAGACACCCGGACTGCCACTTGCAAGTGGGAGGTATGCCTCCATCTCCCAGCCTTACTTTTTCAATAGGTTCTGAAGCGACTTCCGCGAAAAAATTGATGATTCGAAGTTTACTCCAAAAGGGTTTTCTCTCGTCCTCGCAGCTGTATTTGATGCGGGCACATAGCGACTCTCAGCGGGAGTCATTCCTTGCGGCTCTTGACGACACGTTGGGAGAGATTGATCGCGAGATCGAGAATGGGACGCTCGTAGAGTCGGCCGGGAGTCTCGAGGGGAACAATATGTTTGCCCGGTTAGCGTAGTTGTTGGGGACGGAGGTCTCCTTCGGGAATCCCGTTTATCAGTTGCTGGCCTTCTACGAACCGACTGAGGTTCTGTGTAAAGATCTCACGGATACGACTGCAGAATCCTGGGCTGCCAGTAGATCCGGAAATATGGGGTGTGATAATCACGTTGTTCATTGCCCAAAGGGGATGGCTTGAAGGCAGCGGATATTCGTAGTGGGTATCCAGAGCCGCACCGCTAAACCATCTCTCGGTCAGAGCCTTGATGAGAGGCTGCTCGTGGATAAGCGGCCCGCGGGCGGGATTGAGCAAATAAGCACTGGGCTTCAATTGGCGGAGGTGTTCTTCACCACAGATCCCTCGAGTTGCGTCTGTAAGCGGTAGTGCCATCACGAGGAAATCAAGACCTTGCAGGAATTCATCGGTTTGCTCAGTCGAGAACACTCGATCGGGAATGGTTGCTTTGGGGTCTCCTGTTTGAGGAAGGACGAAAGTATCGTTCCGTTGGCGAAGAGTACTACGCGCGAGTACGTGTACACGCAGGCCTAACGCTTGGCACAGGCGAGCCGTTTCGCGTGCGAGGCCTCCGTAGCCCCAAAAGCCAACCGTCGACCCGCGAATCTCTTTCTGAAAACGAGCGTCCCGATCCCAGATTCCCTGACTTTGATTCCTCATCATTGCGGGCATGTCTCTCGCTAGAGAGATCATCATGCTTACGCACCATTCGGCGATTGGAATGTCAAAAACGCCGGATGCGTTTGTGGCGACCACCTGACGGTTGGGTAGGTCGGCGGGAATCAGCTGGGAAAATCCTGCGGAATCAATCTGTACCCACTTTAGATTGGTGAAATCGTCCAGGTTGCGGGGAAGTATACTGCAAAACAGTCCGTCAATGGACTGAGGATCTTCCGTCCATTGCCATTCTTCGTCGTCGGCCGGACCGGCGATGAGTTCTACGTTGTGGAGTTTGGCTCCATGCCATTGAGACGCCGGACGGGAACAGAGGACGCGCATAGGATGATTTTAGAATCGGAGTGCCGTTGTTGGCGGACTAGGCAAGTTCGTAGTGCTTGCGACTGGAGGGCGTATCGCATGTCGGATCGGTAATTTTCCCAGGTACGACGCGCTGATGCAGTGCTGGTGGTTTTTTCTTCGCGATCAAATCGAGTATGCGTTGTGCTCCCATCTGTCCAAATCGAGCGAAATTGAAATCGAAAAAAGCAATTTGGTCGGAGTAATTGAATCCGACTGGGTTGGTAATCTGGACGATCGTGATATGGAGGTCCGAAGGGACCTGGACGCCCTCCATTTCGAGAAATCTCATCACCGCTGGTAAATGCTCGTCGTCCTGCAGGATTAATGAGGTGGGCGCTTGGGAAGATCGGAGAGCTGTGCGAATACCACCCACCAAATCGTAGGCGGTATCGGAGTGACGGCATACCTTGAGATGGTTGGATCCTATTCCAGATTCAATCGCTCCATCTTGAATTCCTAAGAGAACATTTCTTGTAAACGCAGAGTCTCCATTCTGGAGGGTCACCAGAATCGATTCGTGACCGAGGCTGTGAACGTGGGCCAAGACCTCTCGGTATACGCTTTGGAAGTCCAACGCGATGGACGGGAGGTCAATATCGTCCCAGACGTAGCCGAGCGACAAGCTGGGGTACCCACTGTCAAAGAGACGTTTCTGAAGTGCGGGAGGGGTTGATATTGCGATGTAGCCTTGAATATCCCCGTCATCGAGCCAGTTCTGATAGCAGGGGAAGAAACCCGCCTTTTGATCCTTGTTCGAAACGCTCAATGCAACTGAATAACCGAACTGGGAAAGATATCCTTTCAGCGCGATCATCGTGCTCCATTTGGTCGGCTCCTCCAGATAGATTTTAGGCGGACAAATTACCCCGATCTGGCGGGTGTTTCGATTGGATTGGGTGCGCCCGTTGTTGTTTCCCGATTGGCTATCTCTAACGAAGTGGCCTGTCCCGGCGCGTGAATCCAGAATTCCTTTTTCCGAGAGCAGTGCGATGGCGTTGCGAACGGTCTGGCGGGAGAGATTAAACTCGAGACAAAGTTCACGTTCAGAAGGGAGTGTCTCTCCTGTGGATATGACGCCGGATTCGATGCGTTCTTCCAGTGTGCTGGCGAGCAATTGGTAGAGCGGCTTGCGCGGACCCGATCGCATTTGCTTTTGATCTAGCGATGTTGATGCACTTTTCTTCACGGTTGAATATGTTTCGACTGACTATGCTTCTATGGTTTCGGAGCTATCTTACGGTATTGGCTATTGAGACAGGGTCAAGTTTAAGTACCAGTATGAAGATGGTCAGGCTGTCTGTTTGTGCGCAAACGGCTTAATTTACGGGATTCTCATCTGATTTTGCAATGGTGGGGACGGGCTTTAGACTGCGAAGAGTCAGGTTTACGAGTTCTCGACGTTCGGGGGCGAAGAGAGAGATCAAGAGAGGAACGCCCATCGTGACGACAAAGCCGGGCCAGCTGAGCCAATTGAAGCTGATCCGCTCCCCGGCAGGGACTGAGTAGTAAAACAGGTAGGGGCAACTCAGGCAGACGATGCTTCCGAGAACGAGACCGACGGTCATCGCCTTGCCGGAAACCCTGGGAAACAAGACTCCGAGTAAGAACGCACTGAGTAGAACCATCCATAGACCTGACCAGACACCAGCAATCTCCAGCACCGAGGATTTTACTCCCTCGCCTCCAGTCGTCAGTAGAATAGAGATCCCGACACCAACCAATCCGGCTGCAATGCTGAGTAGACGACAGATCCGGAGGGTTTGCGGCCCGTTCTCCTCGGAGACATGCCCGAGGCGGAGCAGACCATCTTTGTAGATCACGGTGGCAACACTGTTCACTACGGAAGAGATGGTGCTCATGAGAGCTGCGAGTAGTGCGGCGATTATCAGGCCGGGAATGGGCGGGGGAAGCTCCGTGGAGATGAACCACCCCATCACTTTGTCGGGGGTGACTTCACCGGGTAGCTTTTCTGGATAGATACCGTAGAAGTAGAAAAGTCCAAGACCTGCCCCCCAGAACAGTAGTCCCAATGGTAGCATTGTAATGTAATTGAAATACACGGACTTCTTGGCGCTCTTAAAATCTTTGGAGGTTAAGAGGCGTTGAATTACCAGTTGGTCGCAGCTCAGGCTCATCAACGGTCCTGAAGCAGCGATCAGAATGAGGAGCCAGACGTTGAGCCTCGTGTGGAAATTGAGTGTCCAAAATTCCTTCTCAAAAAGCTGACCAAAGGTTCGTTCGTTGTGAGAGGCGTACTCGAAGATCTCTATCGGGCTAGCACCGGTCGCTACGAGTATTTTCCAGAACACGGCTGAGATCCCTACGATGAGAATGAGTGCTTGTGCCACGTCTGTAAACATGACCGCCTTCATCCCCCCCAAGGTGGTGTAGGCGATCGTGAATAGCCCTACTGCGCTGATTGTCAGGAGGGGAGGCCAACCGACGAGGGCTTCAATGATGATCGCAGCAGCGTAGAAAACGACCCCCGCGTAGATCAGGCGGATGACGCAGAACAGCACCGCACCCCCAATCCGTGTGGGAAGATTGAAGCGTTTTTCAAGATACTCGTAGGCAGTGAAGGTGGGTCCAGAGAAGAAGAAGCGCAGAAAGAGATGGACTGCGAGGGGGACGAAGATGGGCATCGCAAAGGCGGGCAACAACATCATCAATCCATGGCCGTACGCCTCTCCGGGACTTGCGACAAAACTGATCGTGCTGAAAAGCGTCGCGAAAATAGCAATAGCTACAACGATCCAGTTCATCCCACGGCCTGCGAGAAAGTAGCTTTCGCTGGAATCCTTTTGGCCGAACCTAGACCAAACCGTGATGCCGACGACAATTCCTAGATAGCCGGCGACTGCGATCCAATCGAAGGGAGAGAGTGAGACGTTGGTATCGATGGAGCTCATAGTTTATTCAGAGGAGAGGGGTTCAATGCCCAGCGAGTTCCAGACTTCTGATAGATCGAGTACTTGGCCTTGCTGGCGTGCCTCGTCGACCATTAAGGCGGAGACGGATCCGAGCAGTCCTTCTTTGCGACCACATCCGACAGGTTGCCCCGTACGTATTGTTTCGGCGAGATCTTTCATGATGAGCTGATCGCCGTCGGCGTGGACTTTCTGGTAGCCTTCGAGATGCGCATCGTGGAACTCTCCCATTTGCTCAAGCTGTGGTGATTCGTCCCCTAGGGCTTTGTACTGCAAGGTGGCGGAGTATTGCTCGATGATCAGGTTCCCTTTTGTGCAATGGAAATACATCCGTCTCTCCGGTAGGGTGTTGGACAGAGTTGCTTGGAACTGTGTGCGAACTCCATTGTAGTATTCCAAAATCGCTACGATGTTGTCCTCAATGGTCTTCTCGCTGGTAAATGGGTTGGTTCCAGGTTCCCAGTGATCATTGAGGCGAGTAAACGCCGGGTCCGTATCGAGGAGATCTTTGTTTTTGGGAAGGAAGTAATCGTTGCCCCCGAAAGCGGCGACCCTGCGAGGAATGGAATCGGTGAACCAGTTGATCAGGTCGAGGTCGTGACTGCATTTTTCCAGGATATGGGGGCCGCCGAGATCCTTGTAACGCCGCCAATTGGTCATGATGTAGGCACCGTGACCCGGATTGATATTCTCGTTGGCATCAATGCTTATAATCTGGCCCAGTTTGCCGGAACTGAGAATTTCTTTGGCCCGGCTATAGAGGCGTGCATAGCGCATGCAGAAGCCCATGAATAGCTGGCAGTTGCTTTCCTCCTGCGCTTTTGTGATCTCTCTGCACTCCTCAATATGGAGCGCGAGTGGTTTCTCCGTGAAGACGTTCTTTCCCGCCCGAAACGCTGCAACAATCTGTTCGCAGTGGTATTTATTCGGAGACCCTACCATGACCCAGTCGATCAAAGGGTCGGCGAGCATTTCCTCGTAGGAGGAGTATATCTTGCCGCCTGGATTGTTGGAAACTCCAAGCAGTTTCTCGATCTTTTCCGGGCAAGTAGGGTCAAACCCACCCCTGATTTGGATGCCTTCGTATTGGGAGAGGTAGCCAGCGATACCCGCGGTGCGTCCGCCTCCGCTGACCCCGATTTGATGCGGTCTGTTTTTCATGAAATCTTCTGTATTGTTTGGATAATTATCGTACTTCGTAGATGGCGATATCGTCGATGAAGACGGAACTGTCTTCCGGTACGTTCGGCGTGAATAAAATGCGGGTAGGGGAGGAGTTGGGTCCTTCGAAGGGGATCGTGATCGAGTTTGGTGTCCCGCTTTCATTTTGCCCTGATTGGATCGTGATGAACCCGGCGGAGACTTCGAAGGTGATTTTTAGCAGAGTCCATTCATTCGGAGAAATAGTGAGGTCCGTGGGCACCCAGGCTGGGGAGCCTTCTGGATTTGAAAGCCGGATCCGGCCGTCGCCGTCCACCAGAATTGAGAGGAAGTTTGTCTTGGTGTCGTCCATTATACGCAGGCTGAACGATCCAACATCGTTCCTTTGTATCCACAGTTCCGTAACGAAGTCCCATCCCGGTGTGGGGCCGTTGGTCGTCCATCCGATTACTTGACTGCCACCACGCTTGAGGTGAAGTGACTGTCTTCCGGACTTGGCGATTTTGTTCTCGATGAATGCGCCGTTCTTACCAAAACCACCCCATCTCCCTCCTTTTGTGTGAACATCACCGACTGTTGGTGCGATATCGCTGTCTGGTTGAAATATCCGTGAGTCGTCGAAGTCTTGATTCAGATAGTCAATGCGAAGATTTTTTAGTGAGACAGGCCGCTGGCGGTAGGCCTCCTCGTTCTCTTTTTCGGTAATGATATTGAACTCGTTTGCAAAAGGGCTGGTTTTCTCGCGGAAGTAGATCACCTGCCATGCTAGCTCCCGGATTCGAGGATCATCAGCAGTTGCCTTTAGGTCTGCGAGTTCAGCTTCTCCTTCGGGTCCGAATCCTATCATTGCGTTTCCGATGGCGCGGTGTCCCCATTCGCTGTCGATACGATCAGTGCCGGTTCCGAGTTCAAGGAAATTGGATCGTAAAGCTTCGAGCATCTGTGAGCGAAGAGGGCCGTCGTATCCGTGATATGCCAAATCGCCAACTGAAGTAGCGACACGGTTTTGGATCGCCGGGTCTGGATGATTCAATTCATTCAGCATGATTTCATGAGCGAGTTCGTTCTGCCGAAATTGGGGCATTCCCAAGCTTCGGGCTGCGAGAAATGCAACGTACCGATCGTCGTCATACAATGCTTCCTCGATGTAGGGCAGGTCTTCCGGTCTCGCCGTGAGACTGAGAGAGTACATGGCTGTGCGCCGAACCATTATATTGGGATTTTGCAGCATTTGGTGAAGCCCGTCGTAGGGAACAGGGGAGAATCGAGGGATTGAATTACGGGTCATTTCGAGTAGGTGATGGTTTCCGTACTCTTCCATGCACGCCTCAATCGCCATCAAGCTGTTCGGCCCCTGATTGTAGCCGAGTGCGTAAATGGCCATGGAGCGGACGCCTTGCTCGGGATCAAATAGAGCGCTTTCGATTGCTGGAACACTAGCTGGATCCCCAATCTTTCCGAGGGCCTGTAGCGTGAGTCTTTGCAGGATGACATTGGGACTGTCGAGAAGGGGGAGGATCTCGCTAGCATCAATAGAAGAGTGCCCTTCGATGACCTGGCTCAGGAATTTCATTTTCTCATAGATCGTTCCGGATTGAAGAGCGTTCTTGGTTTGTTCCGGAATCATGCATCGATTGAGATATTGGATTTCATCTCCGAGAGAACAGATTCCACGCATTCCCAGTTCGTAAAACCGCTTCCACCGGGACATAGCGAAGGGATTCGATGTGATGAAATTGATTTCAACGTCGGTATCACGTGAAAGGAACAGCATCTCGTCCAGGGTAGTGTCTTGTGCCCGTACGGAAGAGCCGCCATAAACACCTAGCTCATCGACAATTCCGTCGCGAACCCACTTGTCGATGTCCATGTGGATGATTCCTATTGTATAGTATTCTTGTGGAAGAGTGGCCCATACCATCGGCTTTCGAGGGTCGATTGGATTGAGCCAGACTCCGATTTTTACTTCTTCACCGAGGGCCTCGCGCAGTTCCTCCATAAAGGCCGTTACGTATTCGCCGCGTAGGCGATACCAATCTTGGCGAGTGGCAAATTTATTGAACGGCTCTGTTCGGATGTCGATCCCGTGGCGCCTTTTGAACTCTTGCACGATTGGTTCACTGTACCCAAATTCATCCTGGAAGCGCATTGAGAAGTTCTCGGCGTAGGACATGAAGATGATGCCGTCGTATCCAGCGCTTTCGATTAGCTCCACATGTAAGTCGACGAGTGCTTTTCGCGCTTCGGGGTATGCGAGTTCGATGACTCCTCCTTGCTTCCGGTACCCGTATTTATCGGTGGGGATCCACTCTGGGTTTTCTTGTCTGAGTTTCGCCTCCCAGAATCCCGGATACTCATTGAAATTGGGAGTGTCGGCAGTCACTCCATAGTCGCCAAACTGGGTGACTCCCCATAGCTCCAGTCCTTCCTCATGCGCAATCTCGACTGCTCGGCGTTCGATGTCTTCGTCGATTAGATCCGCGAAGTGATCGAAAGCTCCAGCGTACATAAAGTTGTCCTCGCGGGCTCCCAACTGATCTGTCGCTACGGCAGCCTGAAGTCCCCGCCAGTAAATGCGTTCGCTGTTGAACACGTTCTTGAAAAAGTCGAATACATCCCGAATCGCGGTATCCGAATCTACGGCCATCGATCGGCCGAGGAACCAGTTGTCCCCAACGCTGACGTATTGATCAACCACCGGTTTGTCGTTCGTCGTCGCCCAGCCTTGGGCCAGTCCGAACTGCAGTAGGAAGATTGTTAGAAAGAGGCCGTGGAGTCGTTTCATTTGCTTTCGTATACAGGGTTCGGTGTAGCGTTGCATGTGAGCAGAAGTGTCTCCTGGTTCGGACAGAGTCAACTTGAAAAAATACTGGTACTTAAAATATCTGGTATAAAGAACTTGTATTGGAGAATTGTCCGTGCATTCTGCGAATCACAATGAAGCTCTTTGTCACTGCATGTATTCTCAGTTGGGTGGCCTCCAGTAGTGTGGCGATTTCCCGGGATCTCTATGTAGATCCAAGTCAGGGGAACGATCGGGCAGACGGACTTTCGTCAGCGGTGGAAGCAGGTTCTGGACCTGTTGCCACGATTCGAAGGGCTGTGCAGATGGCAGAGCCCGGCGATGTCATCAGGATTGTTGAGGGCATCGATCGAGTCTACGAGCAGGTATTGTTCGCGGAGAAGAGCGGCACGAAGGAGGAGCCGATCGTATTCGATGGTCAGGGTGCAATTATTGATGGGAGTGTTCCTATTGTTCGGGAGGAGTGGGAGCTTGTCTCGGAAGGTCTTTATCGGTCTACCGTGATTCCGGAGAAATATTGTTACGGCGTGAATCCGGCCTATGTAGGTCGGTTCTTCTTCGTGTGGGAGGGGGAGATTAATCGGATGGGGCGTTCGTTGAAGGGGCCCAAAGAACCGTATATGAGCCCGGAGGAACTCAGCCCGGGGCAGTGGACCTATGTGGAGGGTGAAGCTGCCTTCTACCTGAGAATCGAGCCGGACATCACTTTAGAGGAAGCGCCAGTGCGGGTGCCGAAGATTGTTTCTGGCGTCCAGATTAGTGGAGAGTGCCACAATTTGATTATTCGGAACGTTACGGTCACGCATGTGATCAATGATGGCTTTGCTTTGACTACCGGTTCCAACAAGCAGAGCACCGTAGAAAATATTCGTTTCGAGAACATCGTAGCCAAAGAGTGTGGCGACGACGGATTGAGTGCGCATGGTGATTGTGAGGTCTATGTGGATGGCTTTCTCTCGATAGCGAATTCGACGGGGTATTGCAGTCAGGGAGTTTCGATCAATCGCAACGTTCGGATGGAAGAGATCCACGGAGTCGAAATCTTTCCTATTGGTGGTCGCCATGAATTTATCAATACAACTGTAGTTGGCCATGCCGCTCAGCCGGTCACGGTTCTGGCGTCCGCACCTTTTGAAACCTCAGAGTTGATTTTGGAGAACTGTCTGATCCTTGCAGCGCCCGGCCGGAAACCTGTCGATGCCCGTATGCGCATCCAAAAAGGTGGCGTGCTGCGGGCGGATCGATTGAGTACCCAAGGCATTAGCATACAGGTATCCGGTTTGATGGAGCTCTCAAATTCCGTGATCGCGGGAGGTCGGGAAGTTACCCTGAATATTCTTGAAGGAGCCGAGTGGGAGGGGAGCAATAATCTATACGATATTGGTCTGTTCTTGCTGGAAGGAACCCGATTTGCTCCCCGGGATTTCTCTACTTTCTCTACTGCAGCCCATGAAGAAGGTTCCAGCGTGCGACCGATCAGTGCTTTGGGCGAGGCAAGCAGCCAATCAGAATTGTCGCTTTCAGTGGGAGCGGATCTCTCCCGTCTACCGTAAGATTTTCTATGAGTAAAAGTAACACTTCTCCAACGATTCATCTAATCTGTAATGCCCATCTGGATCCAGTGTGGAAATGGGATTGGGAGGAAGGATTGACGGAGGCGTTGGCCACATTTGAGATTGCGGCGGATCTTTTGGAAGAGGATTCAGATTTCATTTTCAATCACAATGAGTCGATTCTGTATGAATGGGTTCTCGAGTATCGGCCCGATCTGTTTCGAAGGATTCAAAAGCTGGTTTCCGCGGGGCGATGGAATATCGCAGGCGGTTGGTATCTTCAGCCGGATTGCAATTTGTCGGACGGAGAGAGTTTGGTTCGTCATATTTTGATTGGTCGCGATTTTTTCCGAAAGCACTTTCAGGTGGAACCTGAACTCGCCTATAATTTTGACGCTTTTGGGCATAACGGGAATTTACCGCAGATCCTTAAGAAGTCGGGGTACAAGGGTTACGTGCATTTTCGTCCGGATGCGAAAGCGTTGGAGCTTCCCAGCGATCTATATCAATGGGAGGGTATCGATGGTTCCCGCGTAGCCGTCTACCGTCCGCCGTTTACCTGGTACGGAACCGATGATCATGAAGATCTACGTCAGAGAATTGAAGATTCCCTGGCGGGTAAAACAACCGATTGTGGGATGGTGGGAGTTTTCTGGGGAATGGGTGACCATGGAGGCGGAGCGACTCGAAAAGATTTGGAAGTTATTCGTTCGCTGCAGGGGAGTCATGACCTGATTCGGCAGAGTAGTACCAACGATTTACTTGAAGAGATGGAGGGCTTGAAGCCCGAGGCACCGGTTTGGAAAGGTGACCTCCAGCGGGTATTTACCGGATGCTACACCTCGGTGGCGCAAGCCAAGCAGGGGAATCGCCGGTCGGAATCATTGGTACAAATGGCGGAACGGTACGCTGCCTTGGCCTGGTGGTTTTTGGACTGTCCGTACCCGTTTGAGAAGCTCCGACAGGTGTGGAAGGATGTTCTCTTTAATCAGTTTCACGACATCCTCCCCGGGTCCTCTACGCGAACAGCGATGCAGGGATCCTATGAGATCGCGGGACGTGGTATGAAGCTCGCCCGCGAGATTGCCCTTGAGGCTCAAATGGCTCTTCTGGCGAAGACGGAGTCCAGGGAGCCTCTCTGTGTCGTCGTTTTTAATCCACATCCGCACGAAGTTTGCTCGCAAGTAGAGGTTGAGTATATGGCTGCCCATCGTCCCATCCTGACCCGCTTTGTAACAGCGAGAGTGACGGATGATTCGGGCCAGAATGTGTTGTGCCAGGATGAGGTGGCAGAGGCGAAAGCAACGAAATTTGACTGGCGGAAGAAGGTTGTTTTCGAAGCGACCCTTCCTGCCATGGGTCATGCTGAATACCAGATCCATCTCGATACCCGTGAGCCGGGTCAACTACCTCCGCCAGTAGTGCAACCACCGCTGAATTTTAGTTGGGAAAATGAACAGGTCCGTTTTGAAATTGATCGGAATACCGGATTTGTTCTCGAGTTTGCAAAGGTTCCTGCAGGGCAGAACATCTTGAAGAGTCCCGGGGGAAGGTTAGGCGTGTTCCGGGACACCGGTGATGCCTGGGGGAGTGACATATCGGAGTACGATGAACAGGTCGGAGAGTTTCGATTGGCAACGCCGGCTGAAGCAGCCGAGTTGAGCGGTCAGCTTGATTTGGCAGAAATAGACCCTGTTCGGATCGTAGAGGAAGGAGACGTTCGTACGATTGTCGAATGTTTGTTTGTGTACAAGCGATCCACGGCAGCAATTCGGTATATCATTCAGAGCGGTCGAGCCGAGGTTGAGGCAGAGGTGCGAGTGATTTGGAATCAACCGGGGCTGCAGATCAAATGGATTTGGCCCACTCGGTTTGAGGGGTCTGATTATCTTGCTGAGATTCCATATGGAGATATCACCCGGATGCAGAATGAGGGGGAGCATACGCATTTGCGGTGGCTCGCGCTCAGGGAAAAATTCGGGGAGGCTTTCGGCATAGGAGGTATTGGTCCTTCCGGGCATGATGTTCGCAATGGTGAGGTGCGCGTGACTCTTTTGAGAAGTGCGATCTACTGCCATGGGTATCTTCATCAGTTGCGCGCCCCGGTGTTTCATGACTTTATGGACCTGGGCGAATCCCGTTTCCGTTTTGTCTTAAAGTTATCTGAGGCCGCAGAGGTCCGCCGGGATATGTCTCGAGTTATCGAGGAGTTTGCTTTGCCTCCAACTGCGTTGGTGCACCTCCCGATCGGAGCCTGTAGCCGGGGAGGCGTCGATGCGAGTCGCCCCTTGATTGCAGTAGAGGGTGAGGGCTTGGAGTTGGGCGCGCTGAAACGCTCCGAGGACGGTGAAGACCTTATCTTGCGGATTGTGGAGCGTGCAGGTCGCGTTGGCTGTGGCCAGTTGGTGATTCAGGGCGCGAATCGCGAATATTCGCTCCAGTTTGATCCTTACGAAATTAAAACGCTTCGTCTCTCCCGCGACGGCCGTCTCTGCGAAAACGATCTACTGGAAAGAGCGTTAGAACCTTAACTTTATCATTCATGAAAATTCGATCTGTAAGAACCGTTCTCTGTAGTGCCCCGCACCGGGATATTCACATGACCAGCCGGTCGATGCGTTCGGCGGCATTTATCGTAATCGAAACAGATTCGGGTCATCGGGGTGTGGGTGAAACCTACGCTGGCTATTTTGTTCCCGAACAGGTGCCCGAGGTGGTGTCGTTCTATGAACCTATACTGGTCGGTGCCGACCCCCTTGGGATCGATGTGCTCATGCGGCGAATGTTTGTTTCGGGTAAATTCTGGGCGAGGGTTGGATTGGGCTCTATTGTTCTTAGCGGGATTGAAATGGCTCTGCTGGATCTGAAGGGTCGGATTTTAGGTGTGCCGGTGTACGAGCTTCTCGGTGGGCGGTGCCATGACTCTCTTCCCACCTATGCCACGGGTGGACCCTCGAATTGGCCGGAAGATGAGCTGGAGGCGAAGGTGGAGCAGTACCTTTCTCTCGGATACCGACGGGTCAAGTTGGGCGCGGGACGATACGAGAAAGGATGCGAATCTGTACTGCCGGGCGCCACTCCTGTAGAGGCGGCTTCGATTGAGGTCGCCAAGGCGGAATTTCTCACGAAACGATTTGGTCCTGAGTTTCACCTGCTTCTCGATGGACACATGGATAATCTGGGGGAAAAGGATCATGTGTGGGATGAAGCCACCGCTTTGCATGTTCTTCGTTCGTTGGAGCCATACCCAATCGACTTCTTTGAGGAGCCGCTGCCGTACACAAATAAGTCCGCCTATCGGTCTCTGAGAAAGGGTACTTCGATTCCGGTGGCCGGCGGAGAGTGCCTGACGAGTTTTGAAGAGTGGAGAGATTGGTTGGAGGAGGAACCATTCGATCTACCTCAGCTCGATGCTTCCTATATGGGAGGGCTGACGAATTTTGTAAAAGTGGCTCATACTTGTGAAGCTAGCGGCCTACCAATTGCAACTCATGCGTGGTCCGCAACGGTGGGGGTTGCGGGGAATCTTCACGCGGCCTTCGCCTGTCGAAATACCCGGATTGTTGAAATGGCGGCCTATAGTCCCTGTAACCATTCCCTGAATACGCATATCCATTCACCATTGTTGACCGAATTATGGGAGGAAGCTCCTGTGTTGAAGGATGGAATGTTGTCGATTTCCAGTGCACCTGGCCTCGGTATTCGGGTTTCCGAAGAGTTTTTCGAGAAATATCCATTCGTGCCAGGAACTGGCGAGTTTAATGCTGTAAAAGGTAAGAAGTTAACCAACTGAACCCTTGAAAGCGTAAAGAATGTGTTTGACACACAGTATTGATTTTAAGTACCTGTATTTTAAGACTCAGGAATTTGTCGTTCTCAAGCCATAACCCAGTAAAGAAAAAATATGAAAGTTCCAACCCTCTCCCATTGGTCGAATCGGCCGAACAATTTAACTTTTCTGGCGGGGCTGATGGTAGCCGTTGGGGCGGCGTCCTCCGCATCGGCTGAAGGCGTCTGGGATGGGGGAGGCTCCGATAGTTTATGGAGTACCAGTGAAAACTGGGATGACGACCAGTTGCCTGGAGTAGGGGACGACGTCGAGTTTGGGTCCGCGTTTACTTCGGGGACGCAAATCGATCTGGATGGTGACCGAGAGGTGGGGACTTTGATTTTCTCCCAAGGTGGAACAGGTCTTATCATTAAGGACAATACGCTGACGATTAATTCAGGAATCACGAAGTCCGGGCCTACGGCGAATTCAGATTTTTGGAGCGCTGTCACTCTGCCGAACGATATCACAATCAGTTCGAGCACAGGAGGAAGGATCCGATTTCTTGGAACGCTGAGTGGATCGGGAGGGATTGAGTTTGTGGCCACAGGAGTCGCCAGTTCGTTGCAGTTGGATGGCAATAACACCGGATGGTCGGGAGGTCTGGTTCTTCAGTCAGGCGTAGCCAATTCCGTGGTGAATGTTTTTAACACCAATGGTCTCGGGACAGGGGACGTTGTTTGGAAGTCGGGTTCGACCGGTCCTTCGGTAATCATCAACGGTAGCTACATTATCGAAAATGACTTCACTCTCGAAGGAACTGCAGACCGAACGCTAAATACCTACAATGTATCAGGTGGTTCAGGTGGGGTAACTGAGCTAAACGGAAACATTTCGGGAGATGGGGCTTCGACGATTCGGTTTGCGCCCCGTGCGACGAATATTACGGGTCACATTTCTGAATTGAACGGAGTCAATAGTAACGAGAACGCGAGTAGTCGAATGGTGTTCTTTGGGTCTTCGAACGATTCGACATCCGCGTTGGGTAACACATTTGTCATCGGGAATAATGAGGCACTTGACTGGGGGCGCGTAATCCTAGGCCAAAGTAGCGCCGTAAAGGAGGACATCGCCTTTCTCTATAAGGACGGGATTACCATTTCCAGAATGATTGAATTGAATGACGACGATCTGGGGGACGTTACTCTCGGAGTTTATGGGGATAATTCCACTGCTACCCACGCGGCAACGATTCAAGTGAGTAATTTCAGTCCGTCGGCCGAGACGAAGCAGTTGTACCTGACTGCAGGCACTGGGAGTCAGTTTACTCTAGCTGGTGATATTACATTGCCGGGTGCCGGGGATACTTTGAGTGTTTCGAAGATCGGGGAGGGCGTAGTCGTTCTTTCCAATGCCTCCGGAACCGGAATCAATGGTAGCACTTCGGTCAGCGAGGGAACTTTATTGGTGAACAACGAAACAGGTAGCGGCTTGGGAACAAGTGATGTGACTGTCGACGGTGGGACCCTGGGTGGTACCGGGCTCTTTAGTGGATCGGTGATTGTGAATAGTGGCGGTACACTGGCCCCCGGTGCGAGTATTGAGTCACTGTCCTCCGGCGGGGTTTCCTTTGCGGATGGTTCTGTATTTTCTTATGAGGTGGATTCTGAGGCTCCATTGGCCACGGGTGCCGACCTGCTGTTGGTCAATGGTGACCTTTCGCTCACTGGGACTGTTGACCTCGAATTAGCGAACCTCTCTCTGGGTACCTTTGATCCCGGGACGGTTCTGTCTTTGATCAACTATGACGGCACCTGGGACGGAGGCCTGTTCTCCTTTGAGTCCGATCTGTTGGAGAATCTCGAAACCTTCTCGTTCAATAGCCAAGAGTGGCAAATCGAGTACGATGCTTCTGTCGGAGGCAGCAATTTCAGTGATGAATATCTCGCTGGAGGCTCTTTTGTGAATATCACTGCGATGATTCCAGAAGTCTCAGCATGGAATTGTACCGGGTTGATCGCTCTGGGTGCGGCTCTGTTTGTCCGTCGTCGAGTATAGTCCGGGGGATCAGTATGCTAACAACGAAAACTGCTGTGTTCCGTTGCTGTCATTATGTCTTCCTCCTAGTGGGTCTATGCTCATTGCTGGCATCGGGTCCATTGTTTGGAGAGTCGACTGTTCTCGAGCAGGATTTCGATGATGTCCCGGAAGGTTTTGAGGGTCGCTTTGGAGAGGTCTTCGGTGGTTCGGATCCCTATGGACTGGAAGGTCGTTGGAGTGAATTCGGGTCAGTCGCGGGTTTTCCTCAAGTGAAGGATACATCGAGCTCTAGAGGAAATGTGGTTTCAATGAATCGGGTCGACGGAGAACCCTCTCATCCACTCATTGGAAACTTTAATCCGTCATATCCGGCGAAGCGTCTGCGTCTGGAATGTGATTTGTGGGTCTCCGACGAGGAGTCAGTTGCTGTAAGTATTAGCAATCAAAATACATCAGTTGCGGGGATTCTGCTGAGGTCAGATGCCGTCGGCATCTGCATCTGGAATCCACGGGATCAATCATGGGTAAAAACCTATGATTCGATGCCTGTCGATGAGTGGTTTCGCTTAGTGATTGATTGTGATGTGGGAAGTGCTTCTTACGTGGTCACCATTGTGGGAGAAAACGGGAAGGAGTTGTTTGAAGCCGAAGGGCTGCTTGTGCCCGACTACATCGAGGACGAGGGGGTGAATGCCATTCTATTCAATCCTCAACCTGGATATGAAAAGGAGATCAAGGTCGACGATGTCAGTGTGACAGTCGGGTACTAGAATTAATCTGAACAAAATCGGTATACGAAAGAGAAACATGATGAAACTAATACCGAGATCAGCCTTAACCTATTTGAGAAACGAAAAACGATCGGGGTTCACGTTGGTCGAACTTTTGTCGGTGATCGCGATAATAGCGGTCCTAGCGGGAATCCTTTTGCCGAGCATCGGCTACGTGAGGTCGAGTGCACGAAATTCAAAGTGTGTTTCGAATATGCGGCAGCAGTACATGACTGCGATGTCATACGTGAGTGATAAGGGGGTATTGCCGCGGGCTGTCGACACAGGCACCTATTGGTTTCGCGAGCTGGCGCCGTACCTCGATTATGACCCTGCGAAGACAGGAAAAGACTATTCGTTGTTCATGTGTCCGGAGCGTCCGGTTGATCGATTACAGGAAATCGTTTCGGAACAAGGTGGGTCGATCAGTTACGGTGGATATCTGACGAATCCGATCGTATGTGGCATACCCCCCAATAGCCTGCCGGTTAAAAAGCCGGCCCAATTTACGGATGCTACGAATACATGGATGATAGCCGACGGAAATGGGCAAGCTGCGGCGTATATCTGGGACGATCGATCGATCGAAGAGAGAATTGCCTACGACCATAAAGTGGGTGGCGAGATGGTTGCTAATATTATCATGCTGGACGGTCGCGCGACTTCGAAAACTCTCGAGGAAATGCTCGAGAATGAAGGCAACTTCTGGCGAGATCCGCGGATCTCGGATTGAAGAGATTCATCGCCCCGTTCAGGTTTGGGGACGTCTTTTCCGAGGACTAGCATCCCCCCGCTGAAAGTTCTACCGGGCTAGCCCCTTAAGAGGCGGGCTGTGTGTCCTCGTTAGTGAGCGCTAAAGCCCCCATCAACCACCATATTCTCGCCTGTTAGATAGGAGGAAGCCGTGGAAAGGAGGAATATCACTGGGCCGGCGAGTTCGCTGGCTGTCGCCATTCGTCCGAGATAGGTCTGGTTATTGTAGTTTTCGACAAATTCCGGGGCTTGTCCGGAGAAGAGTCCTCCTGCTGAGACGCAGTTTACGCGGACATCCCGTCGGCCATATACACCCGCGTAGAAACGGGTTAGATTGATTAGGCCCGCTTTATGAAAGTAGTAGTCGGGGATTAGATTTTTCTCCAAATCATCGTAGAGTGAAGTGGTGGGGCCATTCATTCCGTAGATGGAGCCAATGTTGACGATACTGCCGCCTCTCTCCTGATTGGCCATTAGCTCACCGAAATGACGATGCATCAGAAGGATGCCGCGAGAGTTCACGGCCATCGATTGATCCCATTGCTCAATGGATCCGGAGAGACCATTCATCGGGCGAGACACCGCATTGTTGACCAACCCATCCAGTGTTCCGAACTTGTCGAGGACCAGGGAGCAGAGGCGCGTCACCGATGTTTCATCGGACTGATCTAGCGTCTCTACGTGAATTGCTCCTGGGCATTTATCAGCGGCCTCCTGCAGTGCCTTCTTGTTTCGCGATGCCGCGATGACCGTAGCCCCTGCAGTAGCAAGTGCGGAAAGGATGGCAAAGCCATATTTTCCAGCTCCTCCGGTCAGGAGGATTGTTTTACCTCTGATCGAAAATAGAGTGTTAGGATTTTCCATACAAAGAGCCTGGGTCAATAGGGGCAGTTTCAGTTGTAAAAGGTCGGATTGCGTTGATGATTCCCTGATTGAGCGAGACGACATCGGCACCTGTGTGAACCAGAGAATAACCTCGATTCAATAGCTCCTCCGGGGAATAGGGCGCAGCCACAGCGACGCATCGTTTTCCGTGGGCTAGAGCGGCTGCTTCGACTTTTTGGCGAGCTTCGAGAACGGCTGGATCGTTGATCTCTCCTGCTTTTCCCAGTAGGTGGGCGTAATCTCCGGGCCCAAACATCAGTAGGTCAATTCCTTCTACGGCTGCGATGGAATCAACGTTCAGGACCCCCTCCGGAGATTCTATCTGGACGATAACCATCTTTTGATGATTGGAGAACTCGACGTATTCATGGGTGGGGATCTGTGCATATCCTCCATCAGCGTTTCCTCCGTCCATGGGCCGTTCCCCGATCGGGTGAAACTTTGTCCATTTGACGATCTGTTTCGCTTCTTCGGCTGTGGTGACATGGGGGACCATGATCCCCGCAGCTCCCGCTTCGATCGGCCGAATATAGTCGCTGTAGGATCCTTTGGATACCCTGACAATCACGTCGGTATCGTGAAGCGCGGCGGCCCGGATTTGGTTCTCCAGGTTCAGCCAGTCATTGGATACGTGCTCATTGCACAGCCAAAGGGCGGAGACGCCAGCTCTGGCTGCGATCTCTGCAACCCTCGGGTCGGCCAGGTTTAGCTTGTATAGTGTAGAGAGTCTTCCCTGACTCAATTCTCGTAGAACCCGGCTTTTGCGGAGATGTGTCATGTTATTGCTTTCTTACAGTTGGCTAGGAGGAGAGGCTGATCTCTATTCCGTTGTTGTTTCGGCTCTCTCGGCCCGCAATTAGAACTTCCATAAGTTTGCGGGTTTCATCGAATTGGATGGGAGAAGACTCTTTTCTCATCCAAGAGACAACGGACTCCAATTGGCGTCGAAACGCGGTGTAGGTGTCTGTTAGGGCGACCGTATCGTAGTTCGATTGACCATGGAAATGGAATCGAAATGCGCCGCCTGTGGCATCAGTGGTGGTCGCCAGAGTGATCGTGGTCCCGCATTGATGGGTAATGATAGCGATAGAGTTGTTCTGTTTCTCAACCAGACGAATGGACTCGAAATCGGGTCCAAGAATTCGGCTTACGGGTTCGAGGAGATGGATCCCATACCGTTCCCAGCTTTTGGGAGTAGCTGCTGTGATCCAGCGCCAGTCGCTTCCAATCGAGTCAATTTCCGGTGCGTAGCGCATACCGCTCGATGAGAGAATCGAAGCTCCTTCTTCAATCCATCGCGAAAATTGATCCAGATCGTCCCTGTTGGTTGCCAGAGGTTTGTCAACGAAAACGGGTAGACCTGATTCTATGAAGGGGCGAGCCCGCCTGACATGATCGTCGCCGTCGTCGGTTGCAATGATCACGCCGTCCACCTCGCCGATGACATCCTCGGGGTTCTTGACCACGGTTTCGATTCCAGTAGCCCGAGCGACGAGCGGTCCCTCCCCGGGATGGTCCGTCCAGATGTGCGTTACTGTTGCCCCCTGAATGGGTTCGTCGGGGCGGGCATTTAAGTACTTTGGTATCGCCGGGTATGGGCAGGCCTCGATCGCGGCTGAATCGTATCCATTCACCAATGCAGACCATGAGTAAGGGTGGCCGTTCCCGGGAATCATGCCGATCATCGCGAGTCTCAGTTCGTTTTTCATTGTCGTGGGTTGTCTGCGCGCGCGGCGATTGGAATTCGCAGGAATCATTCCTGCAAACTCGATCTGCAAATAGTTGGCGGCTTCGATTTTTGTAGGGTTAAGGATTTCTTCAAATGAAATCTATATTACGTTATACGATACGTAATCCCGTCCGAAGGTGGCAAGCAAAAGTTGCGCGAAAGTGGGAAATCAATGTAGTGCGAGGAACGCTACACAGTAGGATCTGGAGTTGTGGTTTCTCTTTCCGGGATGGCTGTCTACGGAGACATTTCGCTGCAGATGAGATCAACCGCGAATTCGTAGGTTCCGGGTGTGGAGATTCGATACGGATCAAGTGGCGTTTCTCCCCAACTGTTGTTCCCGCCGACGCCCATCTGCCATCCAGAGAGGGTTACGGTATGGTCGTTTGGGTCGGGCAGGTGAGCGGGGTGGTTGGTTTCCTCCAAGTCGAGTTCCGAACAGGGCCAGATGCTGCAGCCGGTAAGTGTCGGGCTCGCGGATCTGATCTTCAATCGGCAGTGGGGGCCGCTAAGTTCGAGCCACCGTATGTCGGACCGATGAGCATTCTCCTGGGGGCGCGGATAGGGAGTGGGCCACTCGTTGGTGGGAAGGTTGTGAATTGACACTTTTGCCCCGTTGAGGCGATCGCAATAATTCTCGTGGGGGCCTCGACCGAACCAGCGTGTTCTTTCGAACTCCTTTGGCAGTTCAAATTGGAGTCCAATCCGAGGGAGTTCGGGTACTGTGGCCGGAAGAGAGATCTTAAGGCGTATACGCAGGGTTCCGTCGCCGAAGAGAGTGTAGACCATCGCCAGATCTACCCCGTCGAGTTCAGGGGATCCCATCCTCAGGATGGAGGTTACTTCCTCTGCGTCCGGTCGGGTCACGAATTGGATATCCGTCAAATGGGCGCCTTCGATGGCATTCTTCCATGGGGCCATTCGTTCGGGAACCTTCCAGCCGATGTCGTTGTCGGTTGGCACGCGCCAGAAGTTTGGGGTGACGGGTCTGGGCAAGTATTCGTAGTTTCCCCGGCGTGCCGAGGTGATCAGCCCGCTCTTCCTGTCGACGATGACGGTTGTCCCGGAGGCGATGAGGGAGATGGCCTCACTGGTTTCTGAACGGTGGACCTCTCCGCCTGACGGGGCGGGAGTGCTTTGCGGTTCTCTAAGAAGGAACTGTTCCCATGCTATCTCGTGGCCCGCTTCCGCCCAGCTGGAGTCGAAAGCCGTAGAGAATGTAATCTGGAGCCAGACTTCTTCGTTTTCGGCGGTTCGAAGGGAGTCCTGTAGATCAAGTGTAACCGTCGTACGCGCGCCGGGTTCGGTGGGTAGTACTGGGAGGTCGCCTTGCGCTACTGTCTTTCCCTCGGCTTCAACCTTCCATTGTCCCCTAAAATTCTCGAGAGAGGTGAAGGCAAAATTATTTTGAATCTGCACGCGCCCCGCCGCGAGATCGCTCGGGGATGCTGTCATCGCAATGTACTGCTGTACTTTGCGTGCTTCGCTGTAGTGAGGGTAGGGCACTCGGTCGGCATTGACTAGACCGTTGTAGCAAAAGCGGCCGTCGTTCGGTTTGTCTCCGAAATCTCCTCCCCATGCGTGGAAAGGAATTCCTTCGGGATCTTTTGTGAGCAAGGTCTGGTCGGCCCAATCCCAGATGAAACCGCCCCATAATTCAGGGTGTGCCTCAAAGAGATCCCAATACTCTTTGAAATTTCCCAACGAGTTGCCATGGGCATGCGCATACTCGTTCGTTAAAAATGGCCTCCCGGACGGATAGGGGCCGTGTTGTTCGGGGCTTCCTTGCTCTCCGTGTTCTCCCTTGCGCACTGCGTTACCGTCGACGTGATCGCGTAGCCATTCCGGAGTGGGGTAGGTTTGGCTGTCCATGTCGGCGGCTAGATTCATGTCCGCGTACTGGATCAGTCGTTTCTCGGGGTCGTTCTGGAGCAGTTCCTCTCTCATGGAAAGGAAGGTGTCCCCGTATCCGGCCTCATTGCCTAGAGACCACATGGCGATGCAAGGGTGCCCTCGGTCGCGAATCACCATCTTGCGAACTCGATCGGCCGCCATGCGACCCCAGATGGGATCATCGCCGGGAAGGACCCGTTTGTGGTAACTGAGGCCGTGGCTTTCGACATTGGCCTCATCCATAACCAGTAGGCCGTGACGGTTGCACAGTTCGTACCAGCGTGGGTCGTTCGGGTAGTGGGCGGTGCGGACGAAGTTGAAATTAGCCTGTTTCATCAGGCGGATGTCTTCTTCCATGTCGGCCATTGAAACGACGTAGCCGGTCTTGGGATTGGATTCATGGCGGTTGACGCCTTTGATCTTAATCGGACTGTTGTTTATGCAGAACTGCCCGTCGATTACGCCTAGTCGCCGGAATCCGATCTCGGTCTTTCGCGTTTCAATGGTTTGGCCGGTATGGGCATCGATCAGCTCAACGACTGCGGTATAGAGAGTTGGTGTCTCGTGGGACCATAGATCGGGTTTCCGGACCGTAACCGCCGAGGAGGTTCCGGTTTGATCGGTGATGGTTTCGTCGATGAGAATTTCGCCCTGGAGGGCGTCGCAACTTGACGGCTTCAGATGCAGTCGTAGCTGCAAGGGAGGAGTGGGTCCCTTTTCGATCCGGAGGGTGTAGGAAAGCTGGATCCGGGCTTCCGCCAAATCTTCGGCGAGGGTGCTTTCAATGTGGAAATCCCATAGGGTCGTGGCTGGTGTGTGGTAGAGAAATACGTCCCGAAAGATCCCGCTGAGCCGCCACATGTCTTGGTCCTCCAAATACGAACCAGCGCAAAACCGGTATACCTCCACTGCGAGGATGTTCGGCCCTTCACCTTCGGAGAGCAGAAAATCGGTGATGTCAAACTCAGAGGGTGACCGCGAATCCTGGCTGTAGCCGACCTGGCGCCCGTTCACCCATACGTAGAAGGCGGAGCTCACGCCGGCGAAGTGCAGGAGGATCCGCCCGCTGGCTTTCCAATTTTCGGGCAGAGTGAAATACCGGCGATAGGAGCCTACCGGGTTTCGTTCGTTGAAGGTAGTATAGTACTCTGGAGGTTCGTCTTCGACGCGGGGCGGGTTCGCGGCGAATGGATACTCGTAGTTCGTATAAATTGGGGTGCCATATTGATTTGTTTCCCAGCAGCCGGGTACTGGAAAGCTTGACCATTCACTGGCGTCGTATCCGGACTCAAAGAAGTTTTTAGGGCGAGAACCAGGCTCTTTTGACCAATGGAAGACCCAAGCCGTGTCGCTGTTCAAGGACAGGAGCCAAGGTGAGTTCTCGTAGTCGCTCAACCATCCTGAGCGTAGATCGGGGGAGGGCCAGCTCGAGTTGCGAGGAGGCAATTTATTGATTCCCAGAATGTTATGATTCTGAACTTCGGATCCATCGAAATATTGGTCGGCCATGTCGGGGGAGCGTTTGGTTTTCAGATATTCCAACGTGTCACCTCTCCGGTCCGATATCGAGACCTTCCTTTCTCGGGCGTGCAAAGTAAGGCGAATCGTTCCAAGATTGAATCCATAGAGACTGTTTGGCGGTAGGCTGGTTGGGTCGATTGGAATTGGAATGAGGTTGGCAGCGCTGGGCCCCTGGCTGTTTTGTCCGATCAGAAACTGTTTCTGGCCGGTGCCAAGTGGTAATCTGAATGTTGTCTATAATATATAACGGTAATTTGTTGTGCGACAGGTGTCGGAGTTTGTTCCTGTATGAGTTCTGCCTGCGAGGTATGTGAGAAATCCGGATGCCGCTAGGCCTCGGGACCGGTTCGTGGGGCGTATTTGCTGCAGTCGGGTTTGGGCCATTGGTATTTGGTACTCCGTTTGAAGTGACTGAGGTTTTCCGTTGATTGGACTTTCGCGGTTTTGAATAGTGAGGGGCTGTGAATCGAATTTTTCTAATACTGTCTCTGACTTCACTTTTTCTGCCTCGTTTGCCGGCTCAGATCTATGCGGACTTTTCGATCTCCGAGGGAGGGGAGCCATTGGGAAGTTTTCGGGTATTGCTGCACCATGAAACCGTGCCACGACCAGTTGCCAATTTCATCGGTTTGGCCACTGGAGAGAGGAATTGGATTTCGCCGGTTACCGGTGCGGTGAAAGCGGGGGTCCCTTACTACGACGGGCTCACTTTTCATCGGTTGATCCACAATTTTATGATCCAGGGGGGAGACCCGCTCGGTACAGGTGGAGGCGGTCCGGGTTACGTGTTTCAGGATCAGTACGATCCCTCGCTCCGTCACTCTGGGAGCTATGTGGTTTCGATGGCGAACTCCGGGGTAAACTCGAATGGCTCGCAATTCTTTATCACGCTGGCAGAAGCAGGTTATTTGGACGATCTTCATAGTGTATTTGGGACGGTGATTGATGACGCGGAGTTCCCCGGTAGCCGGGCTTTGATCGATCAGTTCAAATCGGCAGGAAACTTTCCAACGGATGGGAGCGATAGACCGTTGACCCCCTTGACCATCGATTCAGTGGTCATCTCGGGACCGGATTTGGCCGATTTTGATATTGATGATCCCGCCTTGGGGCTGCCCGAAGTGCATCCAGTGCCCATTGCGCTGCGGCATGAAGCAGTGGCAGATGGATTCTTTCTGGATTGGGCGCGCGAACGTAAATGGGACTACCCGGTATACTCTAGCGATAACCTGTCCAGTTGGACTCGGGTTGGCAACACGCTGAGTATGGACGTCGATCCAGAGGCTGAGGTGGATGTGACAGGTTTGTTCACGGAAAACCGTGGATTTCTGAGAATGGCCTCAGTCGATTATAGTCACACTCCCAATCTTCCGGTGGATATTTTCGCTGCCGGAGATTCGCTGATTCTGGAAATCGACGGGGGTACCCTGACCCTGCAATTCGATGGTGTGGGTACTGGGAGTTGGTCCTTTGAAGGCTCCGGTAGTATCGTTAGCAATGGCTCCATCGATTCATATGGGAGTCCGCAGGGCTCCGTGCTATTCGGGATTCCCGACAGCGGCTACTTTATCAGTCCATCTAGTTACACCTATGCCCGCAGTTTGTCTGCCCGCGAGGTCGTCATCTTCTTTGACGGCCCCATTGGGCCGAGCGGAATCACAGCTATTCAGCCAGAGCTATCTTTCCATACCGGTAGCAGCGGATGGTACAACGGCCCAGTCAATTCCAGTGTTTCATTGACCAATCCCTTTCGCGGGACCTTTGACTGGATTCCGGCAAGCCCTTGAGAGCTGGATTCCTCGATGAGGGCGGCCCTGTGTGGTGGTCAATATGGCAGGGAAACGGGGGGCTGTCTCCCGGATGACAGAAGATCCATTCTTCCCTTGAGAGATGGGCCCTGCTGGCTCACCTTGTATTCTGTAAATGACGGATTGGTTTGGAGAAGTTGCTGAGCGAAAGCCGGTATCCAAAGTCGTGGTGTGGGGCCTGGCTATTCTGATCTCGTTGGCGGCCAACTGGTGGTTGGCTGTGAAAATGGAGTCTACCTTTGAGCAATTAGCGGTGCGGTCGGTGACCCCCCGCGAGGCACAGAGAGATATCGAGATTGTCATGGAGCCCTTTGAGGAGCGATTTGTGGAGGCGAACCCCGATGTGCCTTCGAATACCCCAGACGAGACCGTCAATTTTGGAGCGCAGAATCAACAGGCGGCCGAAGCGGATCCGGACCCGGCAGGTGAATCCGATTTTCCAGAAAGGGATTCGGAGATGGAATCGCAGACATTTTTGGAACGAGGGGATACCAGTGAGCAATTACAGCCCGGCGTGTACAGTGAGGCCGCGGCGGAAACGCCTCCCGCAGAGGAGGCTGCCGGAGCCGTTGGGGATATGGCACCCCGGGTTGAGCGGAAAACCCCCGAATGGATTAAGCCCGTCGAGGAGGGCAGTGGTTCTCGGGTTCCCACCGCAGAGGAAGGCGGCGAGTCCCCCTCCGAGGAAGAAAACCGTCGAGCCGGAACAATTTCACTGGATGACGGACCGCAGCAATCTCAGAAAGAATCCGAGTCCCTCTCGGTGAACAACCCAGCGGCTCGACCGATGCCGCGGAAAAAGGTGGGGGCGGAAGTGCTGTTGGCCCCCCTCAATCAGTCGAAGTCAAAGGCTTCTCGCAAGGGGGAGTTGGCCGTGAACTCCCGGCTTACGGATTACGGAGAGTATACTCAGCGGGCCTTGGAGGCCATTCAGGCTGAATGGCATCGCTTGATCCGTGAAGTTTCGCTCGGGCCGGACTCGACGTACTCCTCCGTAACCGTGGTCTTCTCCATCGATCAAACCGGTTCGATCGCCAAAACAAAGATTGAGAAATCGACGGCCAGCGAACTCGGGTCGATGATTTGCCTGGATGCAATTTACGCGCGAGCTCCTTACGGCGAATGGACAGAGGATATGATCCGTACGCTGGGAGAGGATACGCGGGTCGAAATCACATTTCACTATCGATGAACAAATTTGACTGGAAACGTTTGCCCTGGAATCGGGGTGTGGAAGTTCTCTATGCGGGAGACGATTGGGTCGCGGTGAACAAGCCGGCGGGGACCCTCTCGCATCCCAATGGTCCGAGTGATGCCGATCGCTCGGTTTTGCAGATGGAGTGGATCGGAGAGGATGAGACCTTCCGTTCGGAGAACGAAAAGATCCCGGACATCCGGCTGTGCCATCGTCTGGACGGCCCCACCTCGGGCGTGCTCTTATTGGCCCTCGCAGATCGAGCGGAGTGGTTTTTGAAAGCCTTCGAGGAAGGGAGGATTCGCAAGACCTATCGGGCAGTCGTTGTCGGGAGACCCAGGAGCCGGACGTTTGTCTGGAGAGACCGATTGGTCCGAGGCAGTGAAGAGGGCAAGTTGCGGGTGCGCGTGGGCGGAAACGGCGCCCGGGCGGAAACGGCCGGGGCCGAGCTGAAGTTTATTCGACAGACGATTCCTCTGACCCTCGTAAAGTTGGAGCCGGGGACCGGCCGCACTCATCAGATCCGGGTACAGGCCGCCAAGCACGGGCTACCCATTCTGGGAGATCGCAATTATGGCGACTTCCGCGCAAATCGATCATTCCGTCGCGGCCAAGGGACACAGCGACTGTTTTTGCACGCGGTGGAGCTCGAGTGGAAACGGGACGGAAAAAAGATCAGGGTTGTCTCCACGCCGCCGGAAGAATTTTCTTCACTCTTTCCCAATACCTGAATTTTGGGTCACCGTGCCCGCAGGGAAGACATTGCATTCAACCATAGATCCATCCGTGTCATCATTTTTTGAAACCCGCCTTTCTGAATCTCGCACCCTGTTCGAACGAGCCCTTCAAGTGGTTCCCGGAGGAGTGTACGGGCATACGAGCCCAGCTGCGGGGTTGCCCGGTGTCTTTCCGTATTTCGCGGAGTCGGCGGAGGGGTGCCGGTTTACCGATGTCGACGGGAATCAGTACCTCGACTTTATGTGTGGTTTCGGGCCAATCGTTTTGGGGTACCGGAATCCTGAAGTGGAGGCCGCAGCTGCGGCTGCGAAAGAGAAGGGCAATCTCTACAACATGCCCTCCCGCGGCTTCGTCGAGTTGGCTGAACGGATTGTGGAGCGCGTCGATTTTGCGGATTGGGCGGTCTTCGCCAAGAACGGTTCGGACGTGACGACTTGGGCGTTGCAGGTAGCCCGGGAAGCTACCGGCCGAAAGAAAGTTCTGCAGTTGAAAGGGGCCTATCACGGGGTAGACGCGTGGTGCGCACCAGGGTTTGGCGGGATTATCGAGGAAGATCGGGTCCACATTCATCGATTTGAGTGGAATAAAATCGATTCGCTGATCGGGATGCTCGATTCATTGAAAGATCAGGTCGCTGCGGTTTTTGTCACACCTTATCACCACCCGACGTTTTCGCCCTCGGAAATGCCCGTCGATGGCTTTTTGACCAAGGTTCAAAGTGAGTGTAACCGTCGCGGAATTGTGATGATTTTGGATGATATTCGGGCGGGCTTCCGGCTGCATTCCGGCGGATCCCATCGGTGCTTTGACTTCGAACCGGACATCGCCTGCTACTGTAAGGCCATCGGAAACGGGTTTCCCATTTCCGCTGCGGTTGGACGGGATTCTTTGAAAACGGCTGCGGCGAAGGTGTTTCTGACAGGAAGTTACTGGAACAACGCAGACGCGATGGCAGCGGCGGCGACTTGCATCGATATTTTGGAGCGCGATCAGATTCCTGCCCGAATCGAGTCGATGGGAAATCGCCTATGCCGGGGTCTTACAGAGGCCGCGGCCTCGCACGGTTACCGCATGATTTGTTCGGGGCCGAGGGCGGCACCGTATCCATTCTTTGATGACGACCGTAACCTGCGGAAAATTCAAGAGTTCTGTGGGAAGGCGATTCGAAAGGGAGCGTTCTTCCACCCCCACCATAATTGGTTTCTCAGTGCCGCGCACGACGAGCCAGCGATCGATGAGGCGGTGGCGATCGCCGATGAGTGCCTGGCAGAGATGGCCGCAACCCGGGAAGAATCATGAGTGAGTACGCAGAGGAGAGAGTCCAGAGGATCGAGTGCGGGACAGATTTGGTCCGCCGTCAGATCGACTATTTCCGCCGGTCGTTTGCCGCGGTGGAGAGCCAGAAGAAGAAAGATTCCAGCCTCGTAACTGAAGCCGACCACTTGATCTCTAACGAGGTTCTCGGAGGGCTCGGCGAAAAGTTCCCCGGAGATGATCTTTGCAGCGAAGAGTCAGAGGCTGGAAATCAGCCGCTGGAGGCTCATTTCTGTTGGGTGATCGACCCTGTCGACGGGACGAATAATTTCGCAATCGGACTGCCGAATTGTGCCATTTCTCTGGCGCTGTTGGAAGATGGTCATCCGATTTATGGCTGGGTGTACGACTTTGCGGGAGACCGATTGATCCACGGAGGGTCCGGTCGCGGTCTTTTTGATGGTGATCAGCCGATTCAACCCAGAACGGTTGAAAGCGGTGACAGCACACCGATCGGGCTACAGTTTCCGGTTCCTCCGGGTGTGATCCAGAAATTGATTCCACTTCTCGAAAGAGAGCGCGTGCGTTCGATTGGTTCAGGTACCATGGAAGGGGTCTACGTGGCGCTGGGTTGTCTGCAGGGGGCGGTCGATTTTCGAGTGAAAGTGTGGGATGTCGCGGCATTCTTTGCCTTTTTCGACGAGCTGAAAGTTCCCTATCGATTTTTAGCTCGTTCGCCTTTCCCCCTTCGCTCCTTTGATCCTGACATGGAGACGACCCCCTATGTCGCCGGAGTTCCAGTATTCTGTCAGAAGGTCGAAAGTTTGCTCGGAATTTAGGCTAGTTTGGTGTGAGTATCGATGCGTAGAATGATTTTTGCTGAATTTAATGTAAAGATTTGGCATAGTATTTCTTTAGCAATCCTCTGTAGCCTTTCCTTCCCTTGAGCCGAATCGAAGAACATCGACCTTTACCCCCGCTGAATGAACCCGAGGGGGTGGACGAAAATCAAGACCTCTCCATGAATCTTGCGGAGATCCTGTTCGCAATCATGCGTCCGTTGGCTCCGTGTCTATTTGTGGCTTCATGCCTTTTTCTGTTAGCCGCGATCTTCCTGATTCCCTCCCGCGAGAAAACTTCTCCAGACCCGGCTGTTGAGGAGACCGAAGTCGTAGATCCCGTGGTGGGTACTCCGGTTTCCCGCTACACAGCCGAAGAATTAGCGGGGCCGATCCGATTGCGCGAAGCTTTGGTTGAGGCGCGGGGAGGCAGGGTTCTTCTGTCTTCGATTCGCTCTCTCAGAGCTTCGGGGCAGATGGAGGTCAATGGCGCGGTGAAATCTATCAGTATTTTGGAGATGGCACCGGATCTAGTCTTGATTCAGATGTTCGGCGATAGCGAGCAGGTGAGCATGGGCTATGATGGAAATGATTTTTGGAAGAGCCTTCGGCGCAACGAAGGAGTGTCTGAGTCCATGGCGGTTGACGCTTGGGATGAGACTTTGATGAGCGCATTGGGTGGAATTCACGGTCCGCTCCTGCGAGAGTTTCTCAATGGACAGAGGCGAGTGAGTTCCGTCGAAGAAGTATCGACTACGATTGGACCGGTTCTACGGGTCGAATTCAGTCCTATTGGTGATGGGCGCTCGGAGGTCGTTGATTTGGATCCGAGTGATCTACGCTTACTGCGATGGGAGTACGAGAATGCCGAGGGCATTGTCGTGGAAATGAGATACAGCGACCCTCAGGAGGTCGATGGCCTCGTATTGGCTCACCGGGTAGAGGTGTGGATGAGTGGCGAGAGAGAATTGGTTCTGCTCTATGACGGGATCGATTTGAACTTTGGTGCGGTCAAGTACCTGTTTCGCAATCCAAATTTGTAGCAGGGAGCGA
>CEOD01021028.1_pt1 | contig 40695 bp, 48 predicted proteins | sample 530341 | NCBI WGS metagenome assembly CEOD01 (sample SAMEA2619950, study PRJEB7988) | marine metagenome | isolation source: saline water (ENVO:00002010), including | reverse complement strand
CTACCCGCTCGGGGAGCCACGCTTTCGGGTACATGCCGCCCTTGCCCGCGCGGGCGAAGTGGAAGCCGTTACCGTCAACGTGGACCAGCGTGTTGGCTACAAGAAGGACAGGTAAGAAAATGATAGATAGATATTTCATGGTCAGTTTCCGATTACGATATAGGGTACCTTGAAATTCATGTCGGTAGCGTCGGCGTCGCTCGACCGAACAGCAATCGCGGTATTAGATGGGCTCTGGTTTGTCTCCCCAACAGGAGCGTACCCAGCCGCTCCGACTGCTGTGGTTGATTCGACCATCTGAGCGTACCCTGTAAGATTTGACCGCCCCATCTCGACCTGACTCACGGTGCCGCCCGAGCTCGTTAGATAGGCGAGGCCCGTAACAATGGCGTTATCCGGCAGGGTGCGGCGAGTTGAGCTGACCAGATAGACATTGCTGCCGCTCCCACCGTCATAGGGATCTACGCTATAATCGGCTACATAGCCCGCCGTCTTTGGAATCAGATGCTGAGTTCCGGAGACCGACAGCAGACCGTAGTTGTGATTGCCCGTCAGGTCATGGAGCTGGTAGCCGATGCCTTCGTCCATGGGAAGGAGGGACATCGGGCCAATGGCGTCAAGGCGAAGGCCCGACACAGTGACATCGCCAGTGACGTCGCACGTAAAGCGCGCAAGCAACGCATCTGATACCGACGACGGAAGGTCGAACACGGCGACAATATCTCCAGTAGATGTTATCTCGATCGCGTTATTAGCTACGGTTGGGGTACCACCAACGCTTGAGACCACCTCGCTCACCCACGCACCGACGAGAGATCCAGATGGATCGGCGTCGATAAACCCGACGTAAATTGGTGAGCTAGTCAGCGTGTCCACACTGAATTGGAGCCGGACGCGCTGCCCAACAAGATCAGTATAATCCTGACCAGCCCGGCTCGATCCGTCCGCAGTGCCGTCAAAACCGGCGGCATCAACGGTCAGGCTCGACCAAGTCGAAGAACCCTCATCCCAATCATCCGTGGACGTACGTTCGCCACCAGTTGGGCGACCCTGACTAGACCACCACGGCACGAGACCCTTCTCAGCAATCGACTCGACCTCGGAGGAGCTGAGGGCGTAGTTAAGTGCCGCGAATCCCGACCACGATCCCTCCTGATATTCGGGTGTATTGTAGCCCCGGCCAATCTGGGAGATTGGCAGAGATCCGAAACCGGATGCGTCTAACGTGTCGAACACCTCGCCGTTGCGGTAGATATAGATCGTGGACCCGTCGGACGAATAGACGATGGCATACATAGCAACCTCTCCCGTCTCCGCTGAGGTTAGAGCCTCGGACCCTGTGAGGACCGTGCTACTACTGTCCCGAAGCCAAAAATACCCCGCACCGTCGGCGTACCCAATCCACTTGGTCGTCCCCGATCCGTCAGAAAAAAGAGACCGCCCGGACCCGCTTGACTCTCCGATCACCCCAGACCAGACAAGCGATGTGCCAGCCTCAAAGCTAACAGAAGAGGACAGAGTCACATACCCACTAGCCCCATCAAACCAGACCCCGCCAACCATCGCCCGCCGTGAGAGCGAATCGGACAGGTCTGAGATAGCGGATTGTTCAACTCCGTTGACCGTGCCCCCTGAGAAATCCCAGTCGCCATCCTCCAGCGCAGCGATCCATGCACTCAGAGACCAGCCAGGGCTGGATTCCGGATCATCAAAAAGGAAATCAACGGCGGTCGTGCTGTAAACATCGAGCGTCGTGCGCATAGCCCCAATCGACGCATCATCAAGGATGGTCTCTGCGGCGGGAGTGATGTTGATGTCCCGCTGGACCTTATTGCCGCTGGCATCCTCGGAGATAGCGGTGACATCGTATTGTTCGGACGCGAGCGGTAGTCCGCCCAGGACCATAAGTATTGCAGTCAGTAGGTTTTTCATCGGTCAGAAAGAGTTGATTGCTGGAATCTTGAGCCAAGTGTCGGTGTCAATGCACAGGTAGAGATAGGTTCCGTCTTCGGCCCAATCTCCCCGTGTCCCCGATGCGGTGGAACTTGTCGGAACATCGACCGGGGTACGGGACATGAATAATGCATCGGTTTCAGCTTGGCTGTAGGAACGTGCGAAGTTTGGTGGAGATAGTGGTTGACCTGCGATGAGGTCATTTTTGACGAGGGCAGGGCGCTGGATCTGCGTGCGGCGATTGCTCGATTCGGTTGCCTCGAGTTCGAAGGTGAGTGTTTGTTCGCTGAGGTTGGCGAGTAGAGCGGCAACTCGTGGAGTGTCGAGGCTGAGGACTCCCGCTAATCCGACGTAACCGACAAGGCTGCCGGCGTTGGCGGTCATCAGAGAAATATTGGTTTCGGCGAGATCGCCGATGTATTGAACATCCCATGCCCCCGCACCAATTTTGGCCACGCTCACGTTCCCAGCCCCGATGGTAGATACCGATTCGAGGATCGAGGTCACCTCAGCTGCAGTGGCGTTGTAGGGTATCGCGGCAGAGGTTTCGCCGCCGTCATAGGTGAGATAGAATGATCCGTCATAGGGTAGTGGATCGATCGAGATTCGTTGGATTTCGTTCGACCCGGTGTCGCCTGCTGTCTGCTCGGTGACGGTAATCGCAGGGGCAGATAGGCTCGACCATGTTTCGTTGAAAACGGCTGGGAGCTCAGCTAGTCGAATAGTTGATACAGACGCGGTAGATCCGTCACCTACGGTAGTCTCGCCGAAGATCGCATGAGACTCAGGAGTCAATTTTGAGGTGTCGAAGGTGAAATCAACCCTGGCACCAGCATTATTCCATATGATTTTCCAGGGACCGCCGTCGCCGCCGGATACAGCGAGCCCTCCTGCGGAGGTTACAGAGGATAGCGCATTAAGTGCAGTCGATAGGTCGGCTGCGCTGATGTTGTAGGCAAGGGAGGCAGTTTGATCGCCATTGTAGTCAGCGATCCATGTGCCGCCGCCCGGGGCTGCGATATTGCCAATTCCCACCTTCAGTGTCGAGGGGGGATCGACTACATCATAGGGGCGACCAAGCGTAGACTTACGCAAGAAAATGAATCGAACCGGCTCGGTGTCGCCTGCGTAGAAGACTGGTGTTCCAAGGTCGAGGCCCGACCGGAATGACTGCACCAGTCGTTTTTCATCAAGGTAAACAAAGAAGGTCCGCGGATCCATGTTGGAGCGCGGTTGTCAATTTGGTTCGAGTCAGCGGATTGGGTCGGGGCACTCTATAGCGATACCTGTCACGCGATAGGCCCTCCCTTCCTCACTGGGGAGGCTGAGAGATAGCGAGGCCGAGGACTCATCGAGCCCGTCGCTCAGATCATCTTCTTCGGCGGGAGTAATGCCATGGACGGCCTGCCGTGCGGAAGCGGTGAACTCCTCTACCTGCTCCTCGCCATAATCTGCCCAGGCGGGAGATTCGGCGGTGTAGTCCCACTCCTGCACCTGCCAGCGCAGGACGTACTTTTTGCCGGGGATGAGATCCTCCAGAAAAAAACCATAATCGACAGTGCTGTACTCCACCTCGCGGCCGTCACGGAGAGGCCAATCGGCCTCGCCCGAAGTGCCGGGCTCCCCGTCGGGATAGTCGGATCGAGCGATGGCGGCGGCAGCAGTATCGGGGCTGGAGAGTGTCTCCAGGAACAGCCCGTGCTCATCCTCCCAGCCATCGCGGTCACTAAAGGCGCTACCCGCCCAGAAATTCATTTTAGTCTCGCTGAGCACCTCGCCATCGCGGAAAAAGGCGATACCTCCCCCACCCCCCGAATTGTTGTACGATACGGCGGAGCTAAGCGTGGCAGCGGCGAGAGCGCCGCTACCGTCGAAATACTGCGCGCGTGAATAGGTAGGGCTGATCACGGCGAGGCCCGTGGCGGGGTTGATCACGGCCGTGGAGGTGAGCGCCGGGTAGGTGCGCGAGTAGAGCCCATCGACCGGATGAGAGAGGGCGGCGGTGAGGTAGTAGTTATAAAGCCCAGTGGTGGCATCCTCCTCGAAGCCGCGGCGACCGACCAGCTCACCATAGAATTCCAGTGAGGCATACACGGCCGTAACCGAGGGGCCGGGCGGGTAGTGATAGTAGCTGGTACCGTCGGCGCGCTCGCACTCTACTAGCCATGAGGGCGGTTTGCTCATGTCCAGTAGAGGTGAGTTGAGGGAGGACCGAGGCTAACGAAATAATGTGACTTCGTTCGATACTGGGTAATTGATGCAATCACGTTGTCTTCAATTGTAACCAGACCGAGAGGTAGGTAACCAATCTCTTCGGTCGGGGTATAATCGTCGGTATCGGTAGTGACGATTTCGACATTCGTTGCCACGCCATCTTCATCGATAGTGAGCTTCAAAACCACTTCTTGTGTTTCGGTGATTTCGATGGTTGGAGCGGGGTCATCGGTAATTGGATCGCCGTCGATGGTAGGGGTGATCGAATTCAATTGCCCAGGGAGTATTCTGATGGTGTTTGCGCTGTTTCGCAGGATCTGGAACGGTTCTTTCTCTTTGCTCGTTTGGTTTCCTTTCGGAATTTCAAGCACGGTGCCACTAGCGGTTTTGGTTACACGGTAGCCCTTTCCCGGTTGTAGCTGGTTTCGTTCTACGGTGTCGATGAGAGTATTCAGGCGGCTTGCCGTGAGCTGGGCCCGCAAGCTTTTGCCAGATATGAACCGTTGTAGGCGGGTGAAGAACGCACTCATCAAAGGTTGGCAGATCCGTAGACGTAGGGGTTGTGACCGTCGGGGCCACTGAGGAGGTACTCTTCGGTGACTGGGTACTGCCCTGTGCCCAGATCACGGTAGGGAATCGCCATCAGGAGCCAGTTCCGCGATCCGACGTTGGGGGCGCCGGGAACTGTAGTGAAGATCTTTCGGAGATTTGCCATCGACGGCGGCGAGGATGCCACATAACTACGCCGTAGTGTGATCGTGGGGTCGAGGTAGGAGACCAGCCCCTGGAACCATTTCTCAGCTGCTGTACCGGGGGTGATATTCCAGCCTCGAAACTCATTTGTATCTTCATCGAAGATGGCATAATCCCTCCAGCCGGGAAATTTCTCATGCTGGTCGATCGCGATTTCCCGCAGAGAGGGCACTACCTCGATCTGGGTGAGATTGGGTTCTTCGGGGTTGGTCCCCACGCCGGTACTACCGTTGGTACCTTCGTAAGTTGCGATGATACGTGCCGCACCGGGTTTTTCATATCGTACCGTCGTTTCCTGGCATAGCAAATCAGGGAACTTGGGGTGTGTGTCCTGACGCACCTGAGGGGCTTTGGTGAAGGCCTCTTCGTAGGGATAGATGATCCAATCAACGGATCCAGAGATTGTGCCATCGGCCTTTGTCACAATGTCTCCGTAGTTTGCGACGAAGAGCTGATTGGTGATTCCCCTTGCTTTGACTGCCATGATGTCATTGAATAATTGTCAATGAACGCGAAGGTTGTTTTTGGAATCACTCTTCTCCTGATTATTATCGGGAGTATGCTTCGGTCCGAAGTCGCGACAGTGATTGGCTGGTTAACAGCTCCTGTCGTCGGGCTGTTCCTGCTACTTTCTTCAGCAGATTCTGCTGAAGAAAATTAAGCTTTCATCACGGGGTCGGAGATACCGGTTCCGCCCTTTGCTGTGTTCTTCGCGATTTGCTCTTGCGCGGCGAGTTGTCTTTTCGCCAAGGAAACCATTTGATTCTCTGGTCCGGTCGATTGAACTCGAACCCCTGCGCCGATCCTGGCAAGAAGGTCGGTTTGGCCCTGATTCTTGTGGAGCTTTGGTGTGGCAGGGTCGTCGCCGTTATTCTGTTTTGGGCCTTGGTCCAACTGCTCCCGCTCGCGGCGGATACGGTCCTCGATGTCGAGCAGTCGCTCTTTCATTCGCAAGCCTTCTTCGGTCTCATCGTTTGCCAGCCGAGCAAACACAGCCCTGGCTTTCTGGAGTTCGGCCAGCCGCTCCTCGGCTTTCATTGCTTTGAGTTTCAGTTCCCATTCCTTTTCGGCCACGGCTAAGCGCATCTTTGCCAGCTGATCTTTTTCGCTGTTCCCGGTGTTTGAATCCTCATCTCCAAGGAGGAAGGGAATTGGATCATTCTTTGGGGCCTTAGGCTCTTCTGTCCAGATGTCGTGGATGTTCTCCGCTGCCCCGAGGAAATTGTTTTTCACTGATTCGACCGTACCTTTGATGTTCTGGACGCTTTCAGAGATGCCGTCATTGAGCGCGTTGCCCAGGTCTTTGCCCATTTGCCGCCATTCTTCCGCTGCGCCTCCGAAGTCCAGCTTCAAGGCATTCTTTACGATGTTCCCTACGCGGAGTAGAGCTTTGGCCAAATCCCAAACGGTGTTGATCAGGATGACTCCGGCGTTGGTGACTCCGCGGTATGTGTCCCATAGACTGTAGGCGAAACCGGCGATAGTGCTGAAGACCGTTTGTCCCACGCTGAGAAGAAACGCGAGCGTGTTTGCTCCGACTGATTTAACGAAAGTCCAGGTGCTTCGAAAGTCGGTGTTGATCTTCGCCAGTGATTGAGCGGTACGGTTCGACATCGTGCCCATGCTTTCTCCGACTCGCTGGATTTCCGCCGACCCCATTTCCAGCATCGCGAAAAATTCACGTCCCTGTTCGCCAGCCACGTTGAAAACATCGGCGAAGGATTGCATCCGGTCCTCACTGTTCTTAACTCCGTCCGCCATGGCGTAGAAGATCTCTACAGCATTCATGTTCTTGATGTTCTCAACTGATACGCCAAGACGCTCGAAGGACTCCCGATAGGTCTTATTCCCGTTGGCCGCTTCCTGTGCGCGTCGGTAGGACGCGTTCAGGACGCCGTTTAGGCCGGTAACACTTGCACCGGTAACACTTGCCACGTTCTCAAGGGTTTGTATCTCTTTGGGCAATACCTTGAATTTGGCGCCTATATCCGCGAGCCTTTCGGCCTGATCCAGCAACCCCTTGATGCCGGAAATGATGGACCCGATAGCAAAAGCACCTGCCAGAGATTTGGATACGTCATTCGTCATTTCGCGGATCTTCGTCCGCACTTTTTGAACGCCCTTATCGACTGACCCGGTGAGGAACTCGGTAATTATTCGTAGTCTGCTCATCTTCTATCCCTTTCGATGGCGTCAACGATCTTGCGCTCTTCCTCGGAGAGGAGCTGGGCACCGCCTAACTGCTCGGATGCTGCGGCCGCGTACCATAGAGCCTGACCGATAGGCATCGTCCACACGTCCTCTTTGGTCAGTGAGGTTTGCATGAGAAGGAAGGTTGCCTTCGCTAAGAGCCAGGGGGCGTTTACTTGACCAGAGGCCTCCGCATCCTGCCATACCTCGGGGTAGACGAGGTGATCCTCGATGTAAGCCGCGAAGGCGATTGTCACCGGCTCAGCCTCGAATGAGTGCGAGCGGATGCCATCGAGAAAACGGAAGCGTGGGCGACGATCCGCACAGGCAGCTACTGATCGCCAGATTCGTTGAGCCAAAAGAGGACCGTCGAGGTCTTCTACGATTTCGCCCCACATGACGCGAAAGGGGCTGTTCGTCGCCTCGAGTTCGAGGAGTAGGGATAACGAAAACGGCTTGAGGCGCATGCCGCAAACCGTGTGAACGCGGGGACGAAACGCCCGGATGAAGGCGCTATCCATGGTCGATTAAGATCCGCTGATGTCGATGTTCGGGTGTTCGTATCCCTCGATGTCCCAGCGCTCAACATCCTTGCGGACGTTTACCTTCTTGCAGGTCTTCACAACGAGCTTTTCGGAGTCACCGATATCAATTACGTCCCCCGGATCGGGCTCTGTTGATCCGGTAGCCTTGGGGATGAATTTGACGGATTTCTTTTTGCGGATGCCGAATCCACTGATGTCGGTTGCGACATCGCCGATTTCGTCCTCGATCTCGAGGTTTTCTCCCTCGGTCGAGATGTCCCGGTTTTCAACAATGTATCCGGTCACCTCTGAGGTTCCGAATTTGAGAAGAGCAATACCGCGTTCTGTTTCTGCCATGACGATGAAGCGCGGATGTCAACGTCAGTCGCAGCCCTGAGCGAATACGGTCAATGCCAACAGATCGCTGTAGAGTCGTTTTGTTGTGTCGATCTGCTCTTCATTATCGGCGTGTTCTACGAGGTGAAGATTCAGTCCGGGCAAGAGCGATGGCTCATTAACGAACTCGGTAAGAGCTAGATCGATTGCGCCCACCCGCTCATCGTGGATCGTCCGGGGATCTTCGGATTCGTTGAGCCCCGTAGTGCTGTCCATGAGCGAGGTCACCCGAAAGATCACAGTGCCCGTGTAGATGCCGGCTACCTCCGGTTCGATGGGGTCGAGCTTTCCGACAGCGATGATCACCGAGGGGTGAGTGAATTCACCGTCTTCGTAGAAGCATCGTTTTGCCACTTCGTCATTCAGCCAGGGATCCTCTCGCAAGAGTCCGGTGTCCGGATGAAAGAGGTGGTCGAGAAATCCTCTGGATAGGCGTTCTTTAATTCGTTTGCTCATAAGCCATTCTCTTTTGCTGCTCGGTCCGCCCGGCGGCGGAGATCCCCGAGAGCTTTGCGTTTGCGAGCCTGCCCCAGTCTTTGTACTGCCCAGCGATATCGCCCGGAATAGGAGAGTTTGCTCTCGGTAATGATTCTCGGGTTTTTCCGATCCCGCTGATCAAGCGTGAACCCGGCCGCTCGATGATTTGTAATCCACTTGGGGGCCCTGCCTCCAAACCGGATTACCCCATCTACGATACTGCCCTTTAAGAGCCCAGGGCGATTGTGGAGCCTTTCTTGGTAGTTTTTCCATTGATTCAATGGAACGACGGCAATCCGCTTCGACTTTTTCACCCGGCCTCTAACTTTCGTGTTAATATGTAGATCAGGCGTGAACCTACGAACCCTCCATCCCCTACGCCGGGGGATGCGCTGAAATACGGCTTCGAGAGCTGTGATGTTTTGAGTATGAACCATGTCCCTAATCGGTTCAGTATCCCAATCACGAGGATTCAATGGGGATGCAGCATTGCCGAGTGAGCGATTTATATTTTTGATTCCGCGGCTTTTGCTTTTGGGCGGTAGGGCTCTGACCGCCTCTTGGGATAGTAGGCGGTGTTGAGTGATGACTACCTCATCTACGGCCATGTCAAAATCGCGGATATAACGCTCCATTGCCGACTGGAATTTCGAGTCGTCTACCTTGACTGTGACACCTGACATTACGCCCCCTCCAGTCTGCCCCTGGTCAGGATGAGAGGGTGGCCGGGTCGATCCACCACAGAGTAGATGCGGTAGCGTTCGCCACCGTACACGACTAGCCCGCCTCGAGATACGGAGAGATTGTCAGACCGGCGAAACTTAAACTCTCGATCACCCTCGGCGATGAATCCTCCTCCATCATCATTGGGATTTGAGAGGATAGGGTCATCACTCACCATCGCTCTGGCTTTCACTGCCCCGAGCTGAATTTCTTCGAAAAGATCTTCATCGACTTCTGTGGTTGAGAAATCGGCCGCTATTTCTTCGCGTAGTCCCATGCGGTGGATGAGGTGTCAAAAAAAGCCCCCTCCCGATATAGGGGAGGGGGCTCACGATGAACACCAAACACAAAGGACAGGCGTGTTAGGAAGAGGGAGCGATGAGACCTTTTTCGCGCAGGACGGCGAGAATATTATTTACTGCAGTTCCGGCAGTGGTTCCGTCTGCTGCTGGTGTGATGTCGTCAATGGCCGCGGCTTGATCGGAGGGTTCTGCACCGTGGAAGCCCACTTTCTCCGATGCGCTTTCGCCTACGACTACACCGTCTTGATGGGTCCCTCCGCCGGTAATTGTTTTCTTAGATGACATGATGATCCTGATTTTTGAGTTGGAATGAAAATTAACTAGAAGCCAGCCGTTCGACCTTATCGTCTTTCTTGACTGTGAATTGACGGCCAACGCGGTGCCACTTCTTGTCCCGTTGCATGATGCGGTCCCCGGCTCGAGTCATCTCCCCGACAGGGACGGGCTTCCAGTTTTCTCCGGAAGCGGGCGTTTCCTCACTTGGCTGACTTTGACTTTCCTTGGCCATTCTTCGAAGTGGTGGATGAAGTGGTGGATGGTTTCGCGGTTGAATCGTTTCCGGGCTTCTCTTTGGAAGGAGCTTCTTTAACCTTCTTGGTGCCAGGGATTCCTTCCAGGTAACTCTTGCCGCCGGTTAGATCGACATTGCTGGTCTTCCCAATCTTGCGACGCTTTGTCCGGCCATTCGAAGATGTCCAAACCTCCGCATAGATCGCTTTAGGATCCTTTAGAGATTTGAGCTTGTTCCGAGCTTCCTGAGGAGAGATCACTCCCGTCTCAGGCTCAAGACCCTTGCCCCGGTCGACCAGTAGAATTGCGTTACGCATCGAAGGCTCTCCTAATTAATATTCGAACTAGGAAGAGGCGAGACGCTTGACTCCAGCGGAGTTGCCAACCCGGCGACCATAGTTGAACTCAAGGACTCGCTTTTTGGTATCCTCGTCAGGGTCAAACCAATCACGCATTACCAGGGTAATCCCGGTTTCAGGGTGGTTGAAGGTCTCGACGTTGACGATGTCCTGATCTTCAGGAAGAAGGACTCGTGAAGCGAGAAGGATGCCGTCCGGAACAGTAGCGAGACCGACGAGGTTTTCGCCGTTGGCCGGGATCAAGCTGGATCCGAAAAGATCAAACCCGGAAAGGCGACCAGTCGAACCTTCTCGGAGAGCGGCGGTGCTTCCGCTTTTGGAAGAATCCTTGATTGCGTCATCCTTCAAGAGTGCGCCTTCATAGGCATCCGAGAGGATCAATGCCCGCATGAAGTCGGGCCATCCGGCAGTCTGAACTGCGGTGCGGATGTCGATCACGTCGTCGGAGTCAAAGGTCCCGGCGGCTCCGGTGAAAACAGCAGCTCCAAAGTTCGAATTCGTGACCAGAGACATGACATCCTGGAAGACTGCCTTTGCGAGTTGGAATCCCTTCTGCTTCGCAAACATCTCCATGGAGATCTGAGGCTGATTGGCAAGCTCCTCGGTAGTGAGACCCCAAGAAACATACTTACGCTTATCGATCGTGATATCCAGCCCTTCAGCGTCGGCATCCTGGACAACATAGCTCCCGTTGAAATCGCGGGCCGCATCAGCTGCGTTGACGAAAGCTACCTTAACCTTGTCGCCCTTGTTGATTTGGGCTTCCCCGAAATTGTGGGAGAAGGCGGTGAGCGCCATCATGTTTTGCACAAAGGCTTCGAGAGCCATTTCAGCAAGAAGCGTATGATTCAGATTGGTGAATGAATTTGGCATGATTCAGGTGATTGAAATTTGAGTTATCGGAGAGAGGTTATCGTTTGCTAATGAGCTTCCGGAGTTCGGCTCCATGCTTGCGACGGAAGGCGTCGCGTTCCTGGGGAGAATTCAGCGAATCGTATTCGGCCATCAAGTCTCCCGAATCACCGGTGTCTTCTCCCGTAGGAGTCGCAGGGGCGGGCGTTTCGATTCCCGATCCGGCGGCGATCTTGGCCGCTGCCTTCTCGGTCGTCTGGGCTTCGCCCTTGAGCGTCGAAACCTCAGCCTTCGCGGCGGTCAAATCGGTCTCAGCCTTTTCGGCACGAGTTTCGGCGGATCCCGCCTTGGCCTTGAAATCGTCACGCTGGGTTTCAGCGGCTCCGAGCTTCTTGTGGGCTTCGTCGCGCTCGGACTTGAGCGTTTTGGATTGCTCGGTCAGAGTTTCAATCTTCGTCTGAAGCTCGGTCACCTTTCCGGTGTCCTTGTTCGCGGTTTCGAGTTTACCTTCGAGCTCGGCAATCTTTGTCCGGGCTTCAGCGAGCGTTTTGATTTCGTCCATGATTTTTGTAAGTTGAAAATTTTGAGCCTTCGCGCTTAAAGCCAAAGTGAAGGTGTCAACCCCGAAGAAGTTCGCGGTATGCGTCTTCACGGAGACCGATTGCGTCGATCAAGTTCTCTGCCAGGGCTCGATTCGCGGTGAAGACTTGCCCGCGCATTGCCTCGGCATCGATGGAGCGATTCGCTAAAACGTGATTGCGGAAGAGGCTGAAAGTGTCGTCGACCAGCTCTTGGAAGTAGGCCATGTGCTCTTCGGTGAAGCTCGGTGGATACCCGGCTGCTTTGAGGTCTCCGCCCGTGTGAGTCACATAGGCAGGCTTCCAGCCTTTTTGCTCCCATGCGCCGGAGGTGTCGACCAGCGGGATGATCGTCCCGATGGACCCGGTGTCCGCCGATGGAGTCGACCAGATCCGGCGGGCCCCGACCGCGATCTTGTAGGCCGCCGAACACATGCTGCCATCCGTCCACGCGGTGACCGGCATCGACCGGGCGATCTCAGAAACGAGATAGGCAACCTCGGCATTCCCTTCGCAATATCCACCGGGCGAATCGACGATGAGGAGGATGGCCCGCGCCTGACGACGGGCGGTCTGAAGCTCTTGGGTCAGCACGCCGTAATCGGTCAGCCCGCAAGCCTTCATTAGCGGGGGAAGCTTCGGGGCGAGAACGCCCATTACGTGAATGTGAGCAACGCCCTGATCATCAATCTCCATGTGAGGGCGCTGGATAATGAAATCCTCAAAGGCTCTTCGAAAATCCTCTTCATCCTCGCGAGGCTTGGCCCCGTGAAGGTGCCCCTGGAAAGCTTGGTGAACCGCCATCCATCCGTTGCCGGTAATGTTCCAAGGGCGGGAATAGACCGCCTCAATCAATCGTTGGGATTTCATTCGTCTTCGTCCTTCATGTTGATGTCGGGAGCCGTGCCCGATGGCTTGTAAAGCATCCAGAGGGGAATCGGTTCGGTCTCCGGGTGACCGGCCGCCGTCATGATCGCCCGGGCGTTGCGCTTGCGGATCTCCAAATCCTCTTCGAAGTCCATTCCGCGCTCGGCAAAATCCTGCTCCCAGCTCTTACGACCGGTCTCCAGATCGAGGCGGGATTGTTGCTCGTCGCGTCCGGCGTCGACGGTGATCCGGCGCTGACCGGTCCACTTCGTTTTCCACCATCCCGGCACCGCGGGAAGCTCTCCCTTGTCGATGGCATCGCCGATCACGTAGAACCATGTCGGCTTGTAGAGGCGGCGAATCAACATTTGCTTCCGGTGCTCTACGCGTCGATCCGTTTTGCTGACCAGCAGGCGGACCACGGCCCCGCCAACTTTCGAAGGATCGCGGAGAACCTCGTAGGGGAGACCCCCGCCAGCGGTGTCACGCAGGAGATATTCGAGAAAGCCCTGGAAAGTAGGGGAGGGACGGCCCTTGAGATCGAAACCATCAAGGCTCTCGTTCTCATTGATCCGGACGATGCGACCGCCGATGGACTTTGCCAATGCGGCTGGATCGCTCGGAGGATTCGCAGGAATGTCCCCATCCGCGTCCGTGCCAATCTGAAAATCCCCGTCGTCGAGAGCGCTTTCACGGTTGCTCTTCAACACCCGGGCAACATCAAGGAGATCCTTGACCCCGTGCTTTTCGAGCGAAAGCAGCTCCATGGAATCGAGGAGATTGTTGAAGCCGTGCTGGAGCGTGGGAGGGTTCCGCAGGGCCGACGACCAGCGCGGCTCGAAGATGTGAGAAACGAAGTACGAGAGGAGGCCGAACTCCTCCTTGTCGTCGCGCAGAAAGTAATATTCCAGTGGCTTCCCAAAAGCGGAAAGCCGGATCCCCTGGTAAACCCGCGCATCCGGATCGGTCCGCGACGACAGACGATGAGTCTCCATGATCTGGAGTTTCGCCGTTCCCCGGAGATCGCGGGTCCGGATTGTGAAAATCTCACCGTCGAAATCAACCGCACGGGAAGCAAGATTGCCGATGTCATCCATCGAGAACCGTCCGGTCACATCGCAATTTTCCGACCACGCTTTCCAGTAGTCCTCGTATTCCTTTCGGGCAGATTCGACCTCTGCCATCGATTGCGGGCGGATTCCGGTCCCGACCGCGTAGAGAGCCATGTCCCCTCCGGATTCTTCGTAGAAACCGGAATTCTTTTGGAGATAGCGGGACCGCCGAACCAGCTCAGATCGAGCCGTCTGGGTCATGTCGTGCTTCCAGTCGCGAGGCTTGGCCCCCGGAGGAGTACGGCGGCGTGGAGATGAGTCTGCATTCTCCCAGCCTGTTCCAAACGCTATAGCGGCCCGCTTCACACGGCCCAAGATTCCTACTCTCTTCTTTTCGCTCATCACAGGTGAGAGTTGTATCGATAATCGATCCGGGCAGAGCGGCTACGTTTCGCCGTGCCGTAGGTTTCGGGGTCGAGCTTCCGCAGAGCGTGATTACACTCTTCGAGTACCTCGCGAATCGGCATGGCGAATTGCTTCCCGACGTTCGTTCCCGAGTCGGAATAGTTCATGATCGTTTTCCCTTCCATCAGAAGGCTTTTCGCCTTCGCCTGGATCTCCTGCACTTCCGCTAGAGTGAATGTTTCGAAAAGTCCGGTCGCCATACCAGCGGCCCGATTGTCAAACCCGACAGCTGACACCCGTTCAGAGGTATGCCTGTCAAATCAGCTCGAAAGACATCTAAGAAGCGGACCGTGAAGAAAGCGGCAAAGAAAGTCGCGAAGTCAACGAAAGGCTATGCGAAGACCACTGAGGATCTTGCCAAAGCTCTTGAGGTGACGAGGCGGACGATCACCGAATACCTCAAACGCCCCGGTTGTCCAGGAAAGGAACCGAGTGGATATCCTCTCGCCAAATGGATCAGATGGGCGAAGTCCATCGACATGAAACGGGGGAAGCTCGATGAAGAGCGGCAGGGAGCCAAGACGCAGAAGGAACAGGCTCAGGCGGCCTACTGGGAATTTCGCGTCGCACGGGAACGGGGCGACTATGTACCCAAAGCGGAGATGGAAGAGCAATGGGCGACGAGGGTAGGGAAGGCAATCACCCTACTGCGGGCAAAGTTTGAGAACGAACTCCCTCCGCTCCTCGAAGGCCTCTCACCCGTCGAGATTCAAGCAGCGAATCAGCAAGCCCTCGATGAGGTGATCGAGTCACTGCATCGGGGGTGATCTTCAATCCCCGTCTTCGTCAAAAGACCAAGGAACATCCTGAACTCGGACAACGGTTTCTAGCGTTTTTTGATCGAAGTAAACCGAAAGAAGCGCACGGTGCTTCAGGTCTTTGATGCGAATCTCTCCTCCTGATTCATCTACCAACTTAGCAAGTATCTGCTTCAAGATTTCGGGATCATTTGCAGCTTCTTCACTGCCAAAAGTTGGAAATATTCTATCCACGATAAAAGAACTCCTCGTCGATCTTCCAAATTCCAGACCCTTTGTGAGTTTCTCGAATCGAAACGGTTTTACGAAAATATTCACCGCCACTGATCTTGGACATCGGGATCGAATCAAGGCTCGGTCGGTCTTTCGCGGAATAATATGATGACCGAAAACCTACACCTCGAATCAGCATAATGCCGTCATCTTGATCTAAATCAGAAAGCTTTTTGATTATCATGATTAATCCTTTTGAGTGTGCTGGAAGACTGTTAGAACAGATCGATGGAGGCAACAACCTACGGTTGCGCCTCATCCGGGGGTGTTCAGTGAAAGAGAATCTCGCAGCGTTTGCATCTCCAGCGTCCCGAAGCTTTTCTCCATCCATTCAGGAGTGCAGCCATCGACAGTCTCAAAGCACCAGCTATGCACGATCTTTTCCCACCAGTCGGGGCGCGGCGCTTCCGAGAGTTCGTCGATCAGCTCCATCATCCGACGGAAGTCTTTGCCCATCATCTCGTCGCGGAACCGTTCTTGGTTCTCTCGAGCAGATTCTACCGTGTGCAGATATGCGGCGTCTTGGTAGTCGAGATAGACAGTCGATTCGCGGACGAAGCTATACTCGAGCCAACCTCGAGTATTCACTTTTCCCTCGTTCAGGATATACCCTCGAGTCCACCACGAGCCACCCCCTAGAAGTGCGACTTCACCAGGCTTCCATTTACGATCTCGCCCGCCACTGTAGGGCACCCGCCAAATCACTGAACCAGCCGCATCAGGCAATGCCTGAGTCGCGCCGGGCGTTTCGTTTGTCGTTGGGTTGTCCATAGTCTTAGTCCTTGTTTGAGTTTTCGGGTTGATCGCTCAGGCATCGCCTGTGCTCAGTGTTCGGCTCAAAGATTGAGAGGTCTACAAAGCGAGGGTCGCCAAACTCAGGCAGCATCAACGTCCAGACCTTTCGACCGTGAGGCTTGGCGCTTGGCTGATCGGGAAACGCTCTCCTGAGTTTCAAATGACTAGCCAGAATCCGCGTTACTAGGTGTTCGGCCTCACTCGGTTTCTCAGTCCACGGGACGACCATTAGGTCAAGATCGCGGGTGAAGCTGCCGTGTAACCCTATGGCGTAGCCTTCCTCCCACGCGAGCTTTCTGACCACTGTGTAGATTCTCCCGTAGTCGGGATCTATTATCCCATACGGAGCCGAACAAAACGTCGCAGCATCAACCGGCTTCCCGTCAGGAGTCGGCGTAGGTTTTTCGGTAGATAGGGTGTCACTCATGGGTTAACAGTGTTTGGTGGTTCGGCCAGCTTCAGCATGTAGCTGAAGGCGGCACCCATGCTCAAAATATCCCAGTAGTGATTTGCCCGCTTTCCGATTTGCACCCAGCGCGGCTTCTTCTTGATCAGCTTCCGCTGTTCTGACTCCAACGATTCCTTTAAGGCTTTCGGCGCATTGTCAGGGAGTTGCCATTGCCCGGAGGCCAAGCAACGAGCGACCATATCCTTGCAGTTCAAGTTGGAAAAAAAATGCATCCGGCACACTTTGCCGTGGCCCATGGGAATACGCTTCACCGGACTGTAGAACCGGTGGTAGACCTGGTATTCTCCATCGACCTTCACCCGGTGTCGAAAGGTGTCTCGGTCTTCACCCATGAGGGCAGTCCACCCCCGTTTCGCACATTCGGTGTACACGGTGTTGGTGTCGTAACCTGCATCGATCCCGACGAGAGAGGGCACGATGTTGTGTTCTTTCGCCAACTCTTCGATGTCTTCCCAGCTATGGATTCCATCTGTCCCTAGTCCGCCTTGGACAAGGCGAACTCTGGATCGATTCCCCACAGCGAAACTTAGTATTCCAACCCAGAAGTGATCCCGCTGCACGTCCGCAATCAGGACCCGCAATGGTTTCAGGCTCTCCTTTAGCTCATTCGGAAAGGGAGGAGGGAAGATGGTCCGGCCAAGCAGGCCGGCTTCATCATCCCAATTGTCTCCCATGCGGAATCCAGTTGTCTGGATTTCTATCGCGAAATCTTCCGGAACCTCTGTCCACTTTTCAGCCAGCTTTTTCTGCCGGAACTTCTTCATTGGCATGGGGTCTCCTGATCGAATCGCCTTCTTGGCCCGTAGATACTGTACCCCTAGTTCTCCCGCAGACTCGAATGGTAGTGCGTTCCAGTGAACGGCTGCTTCCTGTTCACTTCCGGCTTTGATCTCATCAAATCGACTGGTCCGACCAAGTCGTCGCCGCTCAGCGTCACGATCATCGAACGGCCGCCCGCAGTGCTGGTTTCGACAGATCATAATCGTGCAACGGCGAACGAGATCTTCGTCGTAGGCCAATCCGTCCGCCGTTTTACAGTGATCCCAAGATAGCCCCGGGCGGCCTTCCTTTTTGCCCCCAATGTAGTTGAAGTCCCACGGCTGCCAAGTTCCGCAGTCAGGGCAGGTCCATCCCCAGTCGAGTTGCCGCAACTTCTCGATGAGCTGGTGTCCCTCATCTTCCTCGTGACCTCCCTGCGAGGCGAATACCCCTTTCGAGAGCCAGCCGAACTTCGTCAGTCGCGACCGTGCTTCCTCGATGAATCCGGGTTGCCACAACCACCATTCATCGCCGAACATCCAGCGGACTGATCGCCGTTGCAGATTGCTCAGGTTCGCACCCTTGATCCACATCTGCATGCCATTGGCTAGTTGGCAGTAATCCTTTCGCCGGCGATGCTTCGGAGGCAAAAGGGAAGCTACTGCAGGCATTGATTCCAGCAGCGGGTAGATCCTGGTTGTTGCCTCGTCACCAGCTTCGTCATCGTCCTGATTGAGGAACATCGTCGGGCCCGGATTGTTCGCCGCAACGTGGCCGAGAGCCAATTCCAGGATGAGGCTCTTCGCCGTCTGAATTGCCGCCGTGATCATCAGCAGACGAATTCGCGGATCGAAGATCATATCCAGCACGGGTTTAGCCATCGGAGTATTGTCCGCTCTAAATCTCCCAGGCATAGGAGAGTAGGGGATTTCGGGAACATTGTCTTCCAACCATTCCCATGCCGGTCGGCGGTCCGATGGTCGCCAAGCATTCTGCCATGCGGTATCGAAGGGGGTCTCTGTTTCGATCTGACTCACAAAATGGGAAGTTCAGGGATTTGTAAAAACGTACAAAAACGACACGCTTGAGCCGCACCCCTGTCAGCCTTCAGAGGCCCGAATAGATTCCTTACCCCCCCTGCCCCTGAGGTGCCCCTCGCCGGTGCCCAACCCCTCCAGGTCGCCCCCCAGCTCGAGGTAGATCTCGACCACGGGCCGCAGATCCCTCCTGATGGCATCCTTGTGGTCCTCATCGGCCTTCTGTAGTGCATCCTGGGCTCTACTTCTCCACCATGTCACCAGGCGGTTGATGTGAGTGATGTGATTCTTTGGTGTAGGTTCGCTCCGTGGTAGCTCTTGCAGTACCTTACCTGCCGTGATTGATGCGGAAAGCAGGCGAGAGGACAGCCCATACTTTTCGGCAGCCTGTAACCAGCGGGCCTGTTGTTCAGGTGGGAGTTTTGCGACCATCCGATGGTGGTTGAAGGTGAGAGTATTGATGCGCATCAATAATTCCACTCGTTTGGCAACGTAGGCGTAGATGGCGAGTGTATCATACTCGAAGCCGGTAAGCTCCATTGCTTCCGCATACTTCTCGCCCCACTTAGCTTCGCCGAAGTTGATCCAGTCGCCCACCCAGAATCCGACCGAGTTGTTTGCCTGGGCAAGGAAATCACCAAAGCGATTCCATTCCTCGATTGTAAGATCCTCGGGAAGGTCGAGGCCTTTTGCTGAGATTTTGATTCTGTAGCGATCAGCGGCTTTCGATAGCTCGTGGTCGAAACGTGCAATTGAGTTTGATTCTTTTGGCATGAGTTTGTTTTTGGGTTCGTGAATATGTCGACCGAGAGCGCTTGGATTTGAGAGTTCCCGGAGGTGACAATTGAAAAGTGTCCATTAAGGTGATGCATCGCTTCGATACCGCTGCACGGGTGACTCGATGCTTGCGGGCCAGTGCAGTTTCGGTGGGGATGTCGGTGCCGATACTCAGCAAGATCGCCAAGCAATCGAGGGTCAGTGATGGGTTTGGGAGAGAGATAATCTCACCAAAGATTCTCCGCAAAAGATCGTCTACGATCGATGTGCAAGAGCTGTGGTGTTCGAGCAGTGTATCTCTCAGTGATTGGAGTTCGGCGATTCTGGTTGGTACTGCCTTCTTCATGACTCGGTTTCTCCGAGCAATCTCCCAATGAGACGGGAACCGGTCTCCGATCTTCAGCACAATCAGCAGGCAATCCAATGTCAGCCCTGGATTGGGTATACCAATGAGATCAGAGATGAGTCTCCTGAGGAGATCACTTGCAATCTCGGTTGCTGTACTTTTTGGGGTGGGGGAGTCGTCTGAACTTGGATCGTTCGATAGCTGCATCTCCGAAATATCTGCCGATCTCATGTTACCCGCATAATTGATTTCGGGAGACGAGAGTCCTAGTGATTCCATTTTTCGGCGTTCCCGAAGGGGGAGTTTGGCAAACCAAGCATCCCATTCTCGCTTATACCGCGCATCCTTTTCTGCCTGTGCGTTGATGTCATCCATGTGAGTAGTGAGAGTGTTATTGAAAAATTTTGATCAGCGTGCCTTCTTCTTTTCTTTGAGAGACCTTCACTTGTTGATATCTCCATTCAATTTCGCTTTCGAAGTCATCTCGGTTAAGTGATTGTGCAATGGAGTCTCTCAGGTGTTTTAATCCACCTCGGAAGTTGTCATCATCGAGTAAGCGACAGCGGAACCCGTAGATGCAGACAATAGGCTTTCTCTCCACTTTTGCTTTGCTTCCTTTTTCATTTTTATTTGGGCCTTGAGTGGGGCTCCTAGAATTCGATTGAGAGACGGGCTTCGATACGGCATCCAAACGGTTAGATTTTGCCCAGGTGCCATCGGGCTGTTCGGAGTATCCCCATGATTGGAGATCAGAGATGGTTGGTCGTGATTTTGCATGGGGCATGGGGCTACCGGAGTGGTGAAAATGGATTTGCGGCCACATGGACCACTTGAGGGTGTATTTCCCCAACTTTTCTATAAATGATCCCTGTTTTTTCTCCCTTTACGCAAAAGGTAGGGAAAATGGGGTTCAAGTGGTCCATGTGGTCCACCTTAATATGGGCTTTATTGAGAATATCTTTCATTTATGAGAATTTAATGAGAGTGATTCCCAGAACTTTGCGGGTCTTGTTGGATCCTTGGCGTTGAATTTCGAATCCCTGATCCCTCATATAGGCTGAAATTTTCTGGTTTGTTTGGTACCTGGGCTGTTCCCCTTCGTCTTGGCACCAAGCCTGAAAAGTCTCCCGCAGGTCAGTCAAACTGACAGATCCTAGTAGATCTCGTTCGGTCCGTTCACTGAGAAATCGGGCGAACTGATCACTGTCCGATTGATACTCTTTCGTGGCTTCTATCACCTGTTTAGGTGGCCTAAGACCTCCGTTGTCAGCCATATCAACGTATCCTCTAATTGCCCAATTAAGGATCCCTGGAAGTTCTTCTCTGAACTCACTTAACACCTCATGTCTTGGGCGTCTCTCGGCTTCTGGCATAGTCCTTAACCATGGTATCAAATTGACCCTTCTCCAGATTCCATAATCGGTTCCCTCGATATTTGGTTTATGATTCCCGACAAGCCATAGTTTGTGTGTCGGTTCAAACGTGTAGGGTTTTTCGTAAGGCCGTCTAGCGGTGATTGCATCACCTCCTACGAGGCTTTTGACAGCGCTTTCGTTAAGCTTTTTGCTTTCTGGAATCTCATCACTGACAACCAACCGGCGCCCTTCCATCTGAGCTTTCTTATAGTCGAAATTGTTGTCCGAAGCTTTGGCCATGAGAGCCTCGATGCCAACCGTGGTCATCAGGTCTCCTAGAAGCATGTGCAGGGCTGCGGTGAATGTGCTCTTCCCGTTGGCCCCCTTGCCGTAGCAGAAGAATAGAACGTCTTTATCGACAAAACCGGTAAGGCTGTATCCCACAGCCCGGGCAAGGTATTCGATCATCTCGGAATTGCCTTCCATGAAATAGTCGAGGAACCGGTCCCATCGAGGGCATTCGGCTTGTGGATCGAACGAGCAGATTGTTCTGTGGGTAAGCATGTCGGTGTGCCGATGCTCGCGAAAAACACCATTGGCAAAATCGATCACACCATTAGCGACAGCCAGGACCCCGGGATTTCGATCAAAAAGGGTGGCTTTGGTTCCGAGCATGGACTCGGCGAACTTTATGACGCCGGATAGGTAGCCAGTTGTACGAATCTTATCAATACGGGAGCGGATGGATTTGATCTTCTCAATTCTCGGATCCTTCTTCCCTTCGGCTGGGTTTGATCGCATGTCATCTTGGACACTATCCGCTAGTTCCTGGTACGTCCTCGCGATCAATTCGGGGGCATCAACTAACGTCCTCTGCATGTCGTCTCGTTCCCATACCCCTCCTACGTAGCTTCTCCAGCATTGCCCTAAGTGATCGAACAGCTTCTTTCCCCGGGCAACGTGGGCGTAGAGTCTCGCATCCCCTAGTTGCTTTTGTTCGAAACAGTTTACTACGAACTCTCTGGATAGCTCGACCTGTTCAATTCCTTCGGCGGGATCCTGCGAAAAATCTTCTCCAGCATCCCGCACCGTTGGTTCGGCGAATCGGATCCGGCCGGCCCACATCTTTCGACGAGCGGCCGCCTTGGCATCGAATCCATTTTGCTGAGCATACCAGACCAGAGTCCCGATACCGATGTCGTCGAGCTTGTGCTGCCATTTTTTGGAATACTCGCCTTCCTTCTCTTCTCGTGACCAGTTCGCCAGAACTCGGCAACCTTCCTCCATCGGTAGAACTGACCACACGGCAGAGGCGATTCGTAACCAGTCGTCGTATTCGGGGCGCCGAGGCACAAAGGACAGCATCTCCTCGATGTCGGTTTTCGTCGTATCCACTGGAACCAGACTGCTTCGGTCTCTGTGCTGGTCCTGTGGGATTGAGTCATAGGGGATTGGTACTGAATCACGGGAAAGATAAAGCTCGGGGTCATGGGAGACGAAACAGAGCCTAACCGGATCCTTGGTGCTCCGGTCCATTTGCAGGCCGTAGGTCTTCAGAAAGTGATTCTCGGCGGCAAAGAAGCTTGGCCGGTGCGCCTCTGGATCGATGCGGATCCCAGCCTTGATTCCACAACCGGAGGGGGAAGTGAAAATAAAAGCAACGTGGGGGTCCTCCATCAGCCATCCTTTTACCTCTTCAATATTGGTCAGTTGGGGGTTTTCCTTCCGGTCGAAATCGGCCTGAAGAAATCCACTGTGTGAGATTATCTTCTGATCGACCGGAACTGATTTGTCTCGGGTGAAAAGACAAGCCGACATGGTGAACGCAGGTAGGCGGCGCTTTGCGTCGTCGTAACCTTTCTGGTCGCCACGCTCAAGTCTGTCCCGCAGGAGCTTTACCGGTTGAGCCCAAACTCCGTCCCGAATCGATTCGAGAATATCTGCTAGCGATGGCTGCTCCTGAGGGTCGTCCGCAAAAGCATTCTCGAAGATAGAGACCGGCTGCGGGAATAGGTCGGTGAAGGTAGTCGAAGATTCTTTATCGGTCTTTGTCGTCATGCTGCTTTATCAATCCTACGGTAGAAATCTATCGCCTCTGGGCTTACAAAAACCCCCTTGATCCAGTCTTTGAGCCACAGCCCCTGCAGACTGCTCAACCGGCTGAGGGCTACATAAGCTTGTCCGGGCTCACGTGCAGCGCGAATGTCAATCAATGCACGGTCGAGAGTAAGGCCCTGGCTCTTGTGGATCGTCATGGCATAGGCCAATCGGAGAGGGTACTGTGTTACGCTTCCGCTTTCCGTGCGCAAAGGATCGAAGTGGAATGTTTCGCGCTCGATAGCGATCTCCTTGCCCGAGTCCAGCTTCACCCCAATGGCTTTCCCCGGATCGATTTTAATCACAGTTCCGGTTGCCCCATTCGCCGCAATCAATTCTCCCTGACAACTTAAGTTGCGGGTGACCATGACCTTTGCCCCGTCTTTTAACTCCAGCATCCACGGAGTGATCATGTTCTTGCGAAGGAACTCTACCTCATGAGACGGACCTTCACATTCTGCTTCGAATTGGAACTCTCTGGAATCAATACACTCGAGCTGATAGTGATTCCACTTGTTCACCATGGTGTTGTGGGTGAATAGGCGAGTGATCGTCCGATCAGGGAACTTCGCCACTCTTGCTGCCAATAGTTTGGCGGTCTCTCCTCGTATCCGTCCCTCGCGGAAATCATTGAGCGCATTTATGAATTCGGGCTCATCTTGCCTATGTATCTTTTGTAAACAGCAATGGTGAAAATTTGCTTTAGCCCATGCTTCGCTCAGAAACGCCCAATCGTAGACCCCGCTCTTGCTCACCGGAGGCAACTGAAGAAAGTCTCCCACGACGATCAATTGAATCCCTCCGAACGGGAACGGGTTCTCCCGCAGTTGGCGGAAATGGAACTCTAGATAGTTGAGCACCCGGCCCGGCAGCATGCTGATCTCGTCAATCAGCAGAGTTTCGGCCGCCCGGATACGAGAAAACGCTGCAAGCCTAGAAGGGGGACAGTTGATGCGTAGTTCCTCGAAGAAATCCTCATTTGACTGCCCGGGCTTGGGCCCGATCCCGATGCCTGCCCATCGATAGATTGTTGATGCTTTGATAGCTACTCCAGACCGAGCGAGAAATGAATCTTGTAGATTGATGGCCGCGATACCGGTGGTCGCAGTGATCTGGCATGGTCTCATCGCTCCACCTAGGTATTCTCCAACAACCGTTGATTTCCCTGTGCCTGCCAACCCTGTGAGGAACACATTTTTTCCTTGGTTCATCACGCTGATAGCGCCCTGCTGTGATGGGTCGGGGATCATCGCTTCACCTCCACTCCGGGTAGACGTCCGAAAAAAATAACCTCGGCGATCTCTACCGCCTGATTTGGCATCAGCCAAGTGACCTCATCCATTAAAGCATCTTCAATCTTTGAAATCTCGATAGATTTCTCTCGAGCACTGTCTGGCTCTGGCTGTTGCGAGGAATCGTCAGAGGTAGAAGGTAAGGGTGGAGGTGGGGAATTCTTCAACAGCTTCTCCTCAGTCTCCTTTCTGGCCTTTTCGGCTGCTTCTTGCGCGATTCTGGCTTCGCGAGCTTCACGCTCTTCCTTTGCTTTTCGTTCCGCCTCCTCGCGGTCGCGCTTCGCTTTTTCTGTACGGAACCTCGCAAGCTCTTTCTGTTCTGCTTCAAACTTCTGCCGCTCCTGGAGAAACTGATCCAAGATATTTCGAGTGGTTTTTACGGCCTCTTCGATCTCTGCCTCGCGGGTCATGGGATCGATACCCTTAGACTGCAGGTCAGTAAGGGCTGAGATTCGATTCTCGATCTGTTTGGTGTCTTCTCCGATCCGTACATCACGGAGTTTCAGGATGGACTTCAAATGGTCATCGACGGCGCGCAGTTTGTTTTCCCATTCAGTCACTGGCTTCAGTACCTCTGCCTTGGTTGCATCGAGACTGGATCGGATATGCCGTCGCACCTGGTCGACTTTCGTGGCTTGAGCTTTAAGCTCAGCAACCATGTTCTTTCCAAGTTCATCGAGCGTTGTTTTGCTTCGGGCAACCGCATAAGCAATGCTCTTCAACTCCTTTCGTCCCTTGGCCGTCGTAGCATCTGCCACAATGGAGAGCGCAGCGTGATTGATTTGCTCGATTACCGCTTGCGCTCCATCCTGTTCATAGATCGCGGGAGCGGATACTTCTTCGACGATATCAAGCACCCCTTTGTTTTCGTTGTCGGTTTTCATCATTATTTTTTCTTTGTTGGTCTTTCATCGGTGAGTAGTAGAAAAGCCCCTCTTGGATCTCGGTGTATCCGGCCTCATCTGCATGAGCCCTCCATGAGATTCTCTGCTCCTCGGTAAAATCTAGTAGGGCTGCCCCAAAAGGTGACGATTGAGCAGCGGCAATTTGTGCAAGAGTAAGACCCCTCCGGGCAGATGCTTGGCTGTGTCTTTGTACCTCTTCAGGGCGATCCATGCGTGATCCCCGTCGATCACTATCCCCAAATCGGTCTCTACTGAGTGGCATGCCTGCCACCAGGCCTTTTCTTCTTCCGACCAGTTTTCGGAGGGAAACACCATCGGTACCTCGTTCTCCTTTTCGCTGATCTGGGTCAGTTGGCGCGGATCTCTGGCTTCCGGCAGATTCGCGCCCTCGAATTTTCCCGCTGAGTCGGGAACAGAACCTTGGATCTTAATACCCGGCTCCTTCTTGGGCAGATCAGTGGGGGCAACGATCTTCGCTGCCCCCACTTTTTTTGCTGCAACCATTTCGCGTAGCGATGGCATTAGTAAAGCACCTCCTCTATTGGTTGAATTACCCCCAGAGCCACTGCGATTTCCTGAGTCATCGCGACGTCATTGCGGAGGTAGTCCAGAGCCTCTTCTTGGTTTGTTTCCAGTAGCTCTGCGAACATCGCTCCATCGCCATTCTTTCTGCGACAGCCCAAGTGTGCGGCGAGTCGATCTAAGGAGATAGACGCTTGGTAGTCGCCTACCTTCCATGAATCCATCAGATCGATGAATCGGGGATTTAGGTAGCGACCGTTCGTGACCCCGTAGGGAACCTTGATTCGCAGCTTGTAAGAACGCCGCACAAGGAATGGGATGTCGAAGCGATTAGAATTGAACCCAATGAGATGCCTCCACTTACCATTGGGGCAGGCGATCTGCCAGAACTCAGAGATTACATCTCTCTCCGTATAAAGATCATCCGGGTCTTCATTCACGAAAAGCAGCTTCACGCCGTCGGAGTCGGAGATCCCGATTGCGAGAACTTTCCCCGTGGTAGCGCAGAGAGCCGATTTGGCTCTCCACGCATCGCGCTGTTCTTCGATCTTATCAGCGATCTTTGCCGGATCTTTCCAGTTCGCAGGTGCCGTGAATTCCGGCTCCATCGAACGCAGGACCTCATCTGCTTCGGGCCCTGTCTCGATATCGAATACCAGCGGGTCCATTAGTAAGGAGTCTCCTCGGTTGTGGCCTCTGCCAAAGCCTCTTTCGCCTGTTCGAGAGCTGAGGCCAAGCGCTTGTCGGCGGCCTTAGGTTTCTCCAATTGCGTGTAAGCTGGCATCCAGTGTTTCAGCAATGCCTCGACCGCATCTGCATCGAGATCTCCTAGTTGGACCCCTGCATGCTTGCCCACATGCACCTCCGTTGTCATCCAGTCTACGCGGCCGGCGGATTCCCCCGTGTCGGAATCTTTCACCTTTTCCGCACTGCGGTAAGCGGCTCCTTTTCCATTCTCGCTGCTGGATTGTTTATCCTCGCGGTCCTTTTTGCGGACATATTTTCCGGAAGGCTGCAGCGGGGAACCGTGCATTTCCTTGTGAGGGAGGATTGCATCGATGTTGGCGTAGGTTTCACCATTGTTACCCTCTGAGTGGGTCACGATGACGAAGGCAGGCTTGCCCAGGAGAGATTCCGTATCGAACTCCTGCAGTTCCTGGGCGTTGAGATCGCGCCCCATCCATTTTCGCAGGTCCTTGCGCAGGTTGGCCTTTTCATTCAGTGAGGGAGTGTAGGGACGGCTCCACACGCAAAACGGCGTGCCATCCTCCCGCTTCTCCTCGACTTCGAAAACCAACTTGAAGACCTGTCGGTCTCCATATTGGGATTGCTGATGTTGCAGCGGTGTGACGTCCACGCATACTGCGCGGCCGGTGTATTCAGGGCAGGGCTCGAAATTCCCGCCGGATTTGTAGCTTAGCTTCATATTAGTTCCTTTCGGTGTGTTGTTTTATCGTGTTAAAAAATCAGCTCAGAGCATCACCCAGCCATCGACTACCGATGGCCGAAAAGTGACCCCATTTTCGGCTACCCACTCGGTTCCTGACCAATGGGCAGGTAGCCTCTCGCCATCGGACCAGATCATGTACCTGGCCTCGGTATTATGGGGGAGTTCGATGGCAGGATCGATCGATCCTGCGAAAGACGGACCCTCTACCTTTTCGTATCGGCGGAAGTAGTGGCCGAATGTCTCGACCAGCTTCGCTCGATTATCAGTGTCCGCATAGCGGTAGGCATTGCCCAAGGCGCTCACGAATGATCCCCCGCAAGAGACCATACCCTCTGCAGCCTCCGAATAATCGGCGCTATTCATCGCTCGAGTCCTCGTTCAGCTCCTCGGTTCGTGCTGAGCGAACCCGCAGTTTCCATAGGCGCCATTGAGGGCCCCCAGTACGGAAAGTCTTCCACACCTCTACCGTCCCATCTTCGGCGACTGGCTCGGCTTTGTTGAGGACCTCGAGCTTATTTCCGTACTCTTTCTGGACCAAATTTGCCACAGCTAGGATTTCACCAGCTGTACAGCTGACTTTTACGTCGCCATCCATGTTGCGTGCTTTGGCATCGGACCCCTGTGCAGTCACCCATGCGTAGTAATAAAACTCGGTAGGCTTCTTCTCCTCTTCGAAATCGACATCGACCGTATCCTCCTCATCTACCGGAGCAGGCAGTGCCAATGTCTCAGCCTCATCTTCCTCCTCTTCGAAATCGAAGTTCCGTTGTTTCTCGGATTCGGTCATATCCTCCGTGCGGACGAATGCGCCAGTGTCTCGGCGAAAGTACGACTTCACCCCGACACCCGGTGTGTGGTAGTAGACGTCGCAGTCTACCATCCGCATCTCGTATCCGGTCGTAATCGATTCGCTCAGCTGCTCGATCTCCGACTCCAGATTGTCGATTCGGGACTTGTACTGCGATGCGATCCGTTTCTTCTCGCCCTCGAGGCTCGTGACCTCGCGTAGCTTCTCGGCCTGCTCAATCGCCAGTTCGGTGACCTCTTCGGGCGTAAATCGATAGCGTAGATGTTGTTTGCACTCGCTGTCGGGCTTGTCTGTATCCGGGCGGGCCGGATTCGTCGGTGTAGTGTTCATGATGATTAGGTGGGTTGTGTGGTTTTAACGGTCGCCTACCTATAGGGGGCGGGCGGAAGTTTAGATTTTCGCGATTGTCTCATTTTCGCCCCGACGCCGTCTAATCGAGTTGGCACCGGTGGCAAGGGACACGGCTCCGCCGTGAACGAGTAGCGAGCAAATGCGGCGGCCCGAAGACCGCCTTCCCAGCTTCTTTGGAAGAGTAGGGAGTAGGAGTAACCCCGTCAGGCGAGGCCAGTCAGCCCAGAGGCTGTCACTGCTTGGAAAAAATCGACGTATCCGGTGATATAGCCGGAATGAATAGGATTGGCGGATGCGCTTCGCCGCCTGTGCGGATTCGACCCTCATCGTCCTGCCCTCGTCTTTACGCCCGCAGTCGGATTATTCGCCGGATCCATGAACCGATCAATCGACGCCTTTCGGAACCACTCTTTCCCCATCAGTACCCGAGCCTTGGGGAACTTAGACGGGAAGGTTTGCCGCCAACGCCGAACCGTGTGCCGATGCACGCCGATGTATTTTGCTACGCCGGCTAGTCCCATGACGTAGTTTCCCATGAGATTTGTTTTCTCGCGGTCCGTCATGCCCAGTCCTCCCGACCCCTGCGAATAACTCGTACCACCCGAGCATTGCCCTGTGGGCGCCGCACCTCCTGCGACCCGACCTGAATTAACTGCGAGAGAACAAGCCCCAGGCATAAGACTGCCAGCATCCCTTTGATCCGTCCGAGCCGGGCGAGGGCGGCCTGCGTGTCCCCACGCTCGATCTCCATCTCCAGCAACATACACTGCTCATAGGTATCATCCCGATGATGGATAAGGTCCGAGACCCATGCGCGTAGCGCTCTCGACCAGAGCTTCAAGCCCGGCCGATTTGTCTTCTCCATTGTGTGGTCGTAACTGCTCAAGATCGCAGTCGGCTCTTCCCATATCGTCAGTTGCGTTTCCGTGTTCATCCTGTTCGCCCTGGTTAACTGTTCACCCGTCTATGGCCCCGCTCACCGCAGCTTTGCGGATCGCGGACGAAATAAGGCTCTCCACATTCACGCCAGATGCCTGGGCCTCGGAGAGTAGATTGAGCAGTGCCGACTGCTCGCGGTGCCGATCCAGATCAATCTGGACTACCTGCCGAATGTATCCTGACCGGTCTTGGTGAATCTTTTCGCAGTGAGCGTCGATTGCATCCAGCAGTTCGGCTGGCATGGAGATGGTGGTTCGTGCGAGGCCTCTATCCATTTTGATCATTCCCGAAGAGTGGAAGTTCTGGTAGTAGCTCCTGGAGCCTCATTGCCCCAGTATCCGGTACCCCGTTCCGAGGAGTCCGGTAGTGACTTGCAATGAGCCGTGTCTTTGGTTTCGCAGTTGCCGGAGAAATTTCTCCGAACCGGCCCGAAGGCATCACTAACGACAATGCCTCTGATTGCGACTTGCCCTGCATGACCAACTCTCCAATGCGTTGCATTGCTTCTGGGTAGGTCCGAGGCATCTCCGGCGCGTAGCTCCCTGTCTTGCGGATCTGTGGGAGCACTTCTGAAGTCACCCAGCGGGCAAACTTGCGAGCCTCTGGCTTGCGGCTCTTGAAAATCAGAGCGTAGAGACCGGACTCTGTGACGGCATTGACTGTGATGGTTTTCCGTGGCGATGGGCTAGTGTCACTAATCGTAACACTTGCTCTTTCGGCGGCATCCAGCTCCATCAGTGCTCGTCGGTTGTTCTCTAGTCCAAGGATGGCGCATACGTCCTTCGCAACAAAAAGCGGGTCTTCGAATGTTCCCGCTACTCGCACCCGCTGAGAGTCGTAGGAGAAGTCGGTTAAGTTGATCATGGTATTCTTGGTATGACACTAGAATACTCGTGTCAAGAGTTTCGAGTAGGAAAAACTCATACCGCATGGTTGTTTGGTTCCATGAGCGATGTTCTGGCCGACAAATCTGTGAAAATTTCGATGAGCCTTCCTGATTCACTTCTTCAGAAGATCGATCGGAATGTTTTAGATAGTAAAGAGGATCGGTCTTCTTGGATTCGCGGTGCGATGCGACAGAAACTCGAGAATCAAACCCCTACAGATCCGATGTCGCCAAGCATCCTTGTTGATCTAACGAAATCACTATGCGGGGAAATTGACGCACGGGAAATGGAAGCAATCTGTGGAACCTCCGACCAACCCCGGGCCCTTCGCAAATTACTGAAAAAGTTTTTAGAGGAACATGTGCACCCCGAGGATACCGGTCCTCAAAATAAAAAAATTTCTCCCAGGAGATCGTTTGGGAATCGTCCCTTAAACGCGTAATGGCTATACCGATATTCAGCCCCGACCAGGCACCGATTTGTGAAATCAAGCAGGTTCATGCACAATGTGTGAAAAGATTCACGGACTCTACTACGCGTCCAGATATATGGAATAATATGATTTGGCACGGTAGGAATCTCGCCAGAAGGGAGGCCGAAGGGAAGGTTCTCATTGATTGTCAATTTACGGAGTACCTTCGCAATCCGAACAGTGCTACCCTTGTGTTTCAGTCCTCAATAGCAATTAGCAAACTAGTTCATGAGTGTTGGAAGCCGAACATGAAAGCGGAGACTCGATGTACCACATTGATATTGCCTATGGAACAGCCGAAAAGTTCTCCGCTGTATGAATCATACCGGACAATATTTGAAGAGACCCTAAAGGAACTTTCAGACGACGGCAAAAAGGGCGTTCCGAGTATCGAAGTAGAGAAAATTGCAAAATGGCAGCCATAACAGAGCTGATCAGAAGCTTGCATTCGCTTAAAAAGGCCAATGCCGATTGTGAGCGTCACCTTGTAAATAATCCTGAGGATTATGACGCTTTCGCGCTATATGATACTTCCGCTGAACTCATCCGACGAAAGGACGAAGAATTTAAAAGGATTGTAAGCCACTATCGTGCTCAGCCTATATCCTACGAAATTGTTAACGCCCGGGGTGGGAATGTTTTGGCCGGGCCATTATTTCGTGGTGTTGAAGGCTACGAAAATACGATTTTGATATTTGCACAGTCTATCCTCGAGAATCGGCCTCAAAATTCTTTGTTCATTCATAAAGAGACTAGGCAGAATGGATTCCGATACGGTTACCTGTACAGCGATCGGTTGGATCAATTAGGCGCTATGCTTTTTACAGGCGGAACTGACCAGCTTGACCTTCCAATTCCAGGTTTAGAACCTTCCGAAAGCGAATCCGTTAAAGCTATCAAAGAAGCGGTGGGAGAGTTCTCAAAAGTTGTATCGGATCGGGAGAAGAAATCTTTGGGTAAAGTTCAGGCCCGTTTTGGTCGTGCGTGTATCAAAGGGATGCTAGAATGGGCGCAGGCTACGTCGGCCGCCGAAGTCGATGTTTTGAGTGAATTTGGATCAGGTAATGATCTGGTTCGCTTCTCTTCCAGTGTGTTCCATTCGGAGACACTCGCTAGTTCCATCAGTCGCTATTCTGCCGATACGCAGATTGACCATAAGGAATTAACTGGAGAGATCGAAGCGTTCAACCAATCTACTTCCTATTTCGCCTTTCGAGATGAGGATGGAGTGAAGTATTCGGGTAAGGTACCTAAAGACCTTTTTACCGTCGAAGCCCCCGTAATGCTCCCTTCTCGATATAAGGTTGTCTTAAGGGAAACCAGAAGAGTCAACGATCTCACGGAAGATATCACGCTCTCATATCGGCTTGTTTCTGCTGATCCGATCCTTTAGCAGTAATACTCCGAATTTGATACAAGCAAAAACGATGAAAAGTGTTAGAATGTGTCCGGCATGCGGGAGCGTACTTCATCCCTCAAGTGGAGCCTGTCCCCAAGGATGCAGTAGCGCTCCTTCAGTATCGCCGAAACCAGCAGTACCTTCGGGGAATGCTCCTCGGAGGCCTGGAATCGTAGCTTGTTCGAAATGTGGTGGCGATGTCGCCAAGTCTGCATCGGCCTGCCCACACTGCGGAGCGAAGCGAACTAGTTTTCTCGCGAAATTCTTCCTTGGACTCGTCATCTTTTTTGTCATTGCAGGCGCAGTTGGTTCTATTATTGGAGAGTCCAGCAAAACACCCGCAGACAAGAAGCGAGATCGCTTGGAGCAGGGATTCAGCCCATGGGACGGTTCTCACTATGAGCTGGTTGCTTATGTCAAAAACCGGTTGAAAGACCCCCAAAGTTTTGAGCAAATCGAGACCCGTTTCGGGGAGAATGATGACGGCACATTGAACGTATACATGAAGTTCCGAGCTCGAAACTCATTCGGCGGAATGGTCATTGGTGAGGTTCTGGCGAAGGCGAAGCCCAAAGGGGAACTTGTCGAGATACTTTCGGAAAATTACTGATTTTCAAATTTCCTACCAAGGCAAAATGCCTTTGGCAAAAAAACGCTTCGCCTGAGCGTGGGTGACAAAATCCCGATAGGTATTCCAGAGTAGACCCTCATCCGTGTGCCCCATGTATGGCACTACGCGCTTCGCTCCTCGATGGTAAGCAACGGCATAGCTCGCGTAAGTGTGCCGCCAGGGATTCTGCCGAAATGAGCGACTGATCAAACGATTGGTCAGTCGCTGTCTGCGCTGCATGTAGCTCTCTTCGTTGCGCAACGGCGAAATACTCATCCCGGACCGTCGTGACTGTGGCGGCACTGTGCCCAATGCAGATTTCAGACTTGCGGGAATCCAATCGATCACCCGACGCTTATTCATTTTGGCGACACTCTCGATCACATCAATGATCTGAGCCCGTTGATCAACTAATTCCCATCTCATTCGGGGGATTTCAAATGTCCGAATCCCCGCGAATAACTGCAAGCAGACTGCCGGGAACATCTCTCGATCCAGCTCCCAGAACCCCGACAGCAGCTCCCTGGTCTCTTCTAAAGAAAAGAAGTCCGGCCGCTTTGATCGAATTGGCAAAAGCTGGAGAGCTTTCACGTTGTACGGTGCGCGTTCAATAACCTGGCGGGTAATCGCAAAATTGATTACCAGATTTAACACCTTGCGAAACTGCCTCTGAGTGTGAGCGCTACCCGTGGAATCAAGAACTTCCTGCACCTTAGACGTTGAAATCGCACGGATTGGATCCTTTCCTACGGCCTTGTTCAACCTGCGAATCGTGCTCATCACTTCGGTACTGTATTTCGGTGAGTGATCGGCTCGATGAAATAGCGGTATAAAGCGTTCGGTGATTTCCTCGAAGGTCAGTGTCTGATCGGTCGCGGGATGATGGTCGAGAAAGTATCGGACTGCATCGATCAATGGAGTGCCCTCCAGCATTTGCTTGCATCGAATCACTTCATCCACCTCCCGCACCCCGAGCTTGATCATAGGCTTTCCGGCCAGATGTTGATCGACAGCAATCTCTGCGTCTTCCTCTGTGGAAAAATATCGAGCTTTACCCGAAAGAAAGACACGGTAGGGCGAGTATTTTCGAGATGCGATCAGCGAAATCTTGGGTCTCCGAGACATAGGAACAAATTACGAACACTTTTCAATAGTACGGAGTAGTACACAAATGTACAGCATTTAAGCATACTGAAGGTGGATCGTCACGCGGGCGTCAGATTGTCGAAATATCACTAAATCCTTCTAATTGCGGAGTTTAGGCCAAAAAAAAGCCCTCCGAAGAGGGCTTAAAAAGTGGAGCGAGCGAAGAGGTTCGAACTCTCGACATCCACCTTGGCAAGGTGGTGCTCTACCAACTGAGCTACGCTCGCGTGTTAAAGGGAAAATTAAAGATGTATCCAGGGGAGGTCGTCAACTGCAATTTTTCGTTTTTTCGACAAAAAATTTCTTTCCAGCTACGGTTCTGTTTTCCGGCGTGAAATGAATTCAACAATCACTGATTTTGGTTCCTTCCGGTGGTTGCCATGAGGGAGGGATTGGCTAGAATCTTGGAGATATGGATACAATTGATGCGATTCGTCAGCGCCGTGCAGTGAAACATTACGATGCTGAGCATCGTCTTACTGCAGAAGAGGAGAGGCAATTGATGGATTTAGCACTGCAGTCTCCTACGGCCTTCAATATTCAGAATTGGCGGTTCGTTGTGGTCAAGGACCCCGATGTCCGTAAGGAGATTCGTGCGGCTGCGTGGGATCAGGCCCAGGTGACTGATGCTTCCCTTTTGGTTGTTCTTTGCGCGGATACGGAATCGTGGAGCAAGGAGCCAGAGAGGTATTGGAAAGATGCTCCGTCAGGAGTGAAAGAGATCATTCTTCCGGCTATCGATCAGTATTATCGCGGCAAGCCACAGGTGAAGAGGGATGAAGCGATGCGCAGTTGCGGGATGGCCGGGATGACTTTGATGCTCGCTGCTAAGGCGATGGGGCTCGATTCCTGCCCGATGGATGGGTTCGATTTCGAAGCGGTGGGGCAGATTCTTAATCTACCCGAGGACCATGTGGTTAGTTTTATGATCGCGATCGGGAAGGGGACGAAAGCTCCTTGGCCCAAGCCGGGCCAGTTGCCTTACGACGAGGTCGTGTTGGAAAACCGCTTCTAAGGGGAAGGCCGGAACCGGCCGCATTTCGTGGCTCTCCGCCTTCGGTGTGGCACGCCGGAAAAACGCGGCACAGCGGCCTGTTCGGCTATCGGCGTTCCGATTGAATGAGTCGGTTGACCGATTGTCTCCCTGCCTGTCCGTTCTAAACGGTGGGCGGGTATCTGAATCGCGTTGGGTCATTAGGCGGAGACCCATCAGCCGTTTTGGTCGCCGCTGGACGACTGATTAGCGCATTCCCAATTGCTGGAGGATGCGGTCGAGATCGTCGTTCCCGGAAAATTGGATCACTATTCTCCCTTTTCTCCCAGACTGTTTAACCTGGACCGGGGCGCGGAGGTGGTTTTCCAAGTTGCGGCTGAGGTCTTCCAGTGCGGCGTTCTCATTGCTTGGAGTGGAATTCTTGCGAGCTGCTGAACCGCTCCGGGCGTTGAGTCGCTTTACTTGATTCTCGGTTTCCCGAACACTCATCCCTTCCTCAATGATTCGGCGGGACATCAGGCTGCGGAGAGCCGCGTCGTCAATACTCAGCAACACTTTGGCGTGTCCCGTTGTCAGAAGTCCCCGTCCGAGGAATCCTTGGATCTCCGGTGAGAGTTGGAGAAGGCGCAGGGAGTTTGCAATTGTCGCACGACCCTTGCCGACTCTCTCTGCCGTTTCTTCCTGCGTCAGGTCAAAGTCCTTCATCAAGCTCGCGAATCCGAGCGCCTCTTCGACGGGGTTCAGTTGCTCGCGCTGGAGATTTTCAATGAGTGCGAGCGCTGCGGAGGAAGCATCCCCGATCTCCATTACCCGGGCGGGTATCTGCTTCAAATTGAGCAATTCGAAGGCGCGCAACCGACGCTCCCCGGCAATGAGCTCAAATTGATCGCCAACGGGCCGGACGACTATCGGTTGTAGAAGCCCCTCGGCACGAATGCTGTTCGCGAGATCTTCGAGCTTTTCTTGAGGGATGTCCCGCCGCGGTTGGTACGGGCTGCGTTTAACCTGCGAAACAGGGAGATCCTGATAGCCTCGGGCCGGCGGTAGTGGGCGCTTTGGGGGAGCCGAAGGCGTGGTCGAACCAGCCTTCTTCTTTCCCGCTGGGGGTGGAGAGGTTTCTTTGCCGCCGGATAAAATGCCATTGAGGCCCCGGCCAAGTCTGGGCTTGGGTTTCGCCATATTGCTAGTGAAAAGGATGGTGAGGGGAATGCAATCCCACGGTTTGACGTTTCCGTCTATTTATTCGTCGAAGTTGAGAGGCCGGATCGGAAGCTGTCTAGGATCCGAATCCCAGTCTAGTTCTCCTGAGGCACAAAGATCGTTGCACCCGCACGAAGGTCTCGGCTGGCATCAACGATTTTATTGGCGTTGCGGATCCAGCTGACGCGACTGTTGTTCTTCGAGGCGATTCCACTGATGGTATCTCCGGATTGGACGTCGTACATGATGCCGTCCTTAGGATAATCCTCAGAAAAAGATGGGGGGACCCCGCCCGAGTTCCCGGAGCTGCTGCCGCCGGCACTGGCGATCGAGCGTAGCGATTCCTGGAGTTGGGCCGCCAATGAATCCATTTGTTTTTTAACTGAAGCGATCACTTCTTTGCGGGTATTGGCATCTTCACGAAGGAGCTCGGCTTTCATCGCTGCAATTCGGGCGTCAACAATCCGGAGGGTGTCGGCTTCAGATGCACTCGCAGCGGTAGCACGGGTCACAGCCGCGCGAAGTTTGGCGTTCTCTCTTTGGAGATTTTCGACCTCAATTCGCAGAGTACCCAGTAGGCCCCGGAGGGCGTTCACGTCTTGAGTCAGATTCGCTACCTGCTTCCGAAGGTCGTTGCTGGAGCTCTGCCCCTGGGAGGTTAAGGGGACAAGTATGAAAAGAAATAGGATGATGCGTCGGGCAAACATGGTATGGATTCACTGTGGCTTTTGCGCGGCAGCAAGGCAAGATCGCAGGTTTGTTTGAATCGGTAATTTTGAGGAATGGGCCACTTTGAAGGAGTAGGGGATTTCGCCGATAGGATTCGGCACACGGGTGCATGGAATCACCCTTTGTGGCCAATTGGGTAGGAGCTGGCAGGCAGTGAGAGGTCCGTCGCTATGCCGCTCGGCCGGGTGAATCGATAAGGATTTGCCCACTCGCACACAAAAAAAACGGCGGATCGACTGTGAGTCGATCCGCCGTTCGAAATGCGGTGGTACTAACGGTCTGCTGTTACTTTACCGGGATCGATGGCAGGTCCCAGATCTCGTCTGCGTACTGGCGGATCGTCCGGTCAGAGGAGAACTTCCCAACCCGAGCGGTATTCAGGATCGCCATTTCCGCCCATTTTGCGCGATCGCGGAAGGCCGCGTCGACTTTGCCTTGCGCTTCGATGTAGGACTCAAAGTCCGCACATACGAGGTAAGGGTCTCCTTGGTTTAGGATGCTGTCGACTACCGGTTGGAATGCCCCGGATTCGCCGGGTGTGAAGGCGTCGGATTGCAGCCAGTCTAGAACCGCCCGGAGCTCGGTAATACGGTTGTAGTAGTCGTAAGGATTGTAGCCTGAGGAGCGCAGGGCTTCGACTTCCTCGACTTTGAGACCGAAGATGAAGATGTTGTCGTCTCCGACTTCCTCTCCAATCTCAACGTTGGCCCCGTCAAGCGTTCCAATTGTCAGGGCACCGTTCAGGGCGAACTTCATGTTGCCCGTTCCAGAGGCTTCCTTGCCCGCCGTGGAGATCTGTTCTGAAAGATCTGCAGCTGGAATGATCTTTTCGGCGAGAGATACGCCGTAATTGGGAAGGAATACCACTTTGATCCGCCCTTCGACACGGGGGTCATTGTTGATTTTCTCACCAACTTTGTTGATCGCTCGGATGATGTTCTTCGCGAGGAAATATCCGGGTGCTGCTTTGGCGGCAAAGACAAATACCCGCGGTACCATATCATAGTCGGGATTGTGGAGGATCCGGTGATACAGGGTGAGGATGTGAAGCAGGTTCAAGTGCTGGCGCTTGTACTCATGAAGTCGTTTGATCTGGGTGTCGAAGATCGCTGAGGGATCTACGGTTACACCGAGAGTTTGCTCGATGATTGCCGCAAGCTGCTCCTTCTTCTGATGTTTGACCGCAAGGTACTCTTCTTGGAATTTCGGGTCTTTCGCGAAGGCTTCCAATCCACGGAGTTCGTCGAGGTGGCTCGGCCAGGTTCCTCCAACTTTTGAGGTAACGAGCGTCGCGAGTTCCGGGTTGCAGGCGAGGAGCCAGCGACGTGGGGTGATCCCATTTGTCTTGTTCTGGAACTTTCCGGGATAGAGTGCGTCGAAGCTGTCGAACAGATTCTCACGAAGGAGCTTGGTGTGCAGCGCTGCAACCCCATTGACTGCATGACTGGCGACGACCGAAAGGTAGGCCATCCGAATCATTTGTGGATGACCTTCCTCGATTAGAGAGAGCTCGCTCTTCTTCGCGTCGTCTCCAGGCCACATGGCCTCCACTTCGTCTTGGAGGAATCGGCGATTGATTTCGAAGATGATCTGTAGGTGACGAGGTAGAACTCGCTCGAAGAGTGGTACACTCCATTTCTCCAATGCTTCGGGTAGAAGGGTGTGGTTGGTGTACGCAAACGTTTTGCGAACGATTGCCCAAGCGTCGTCCCATGGCATGTCCTGCTCATCGACCAGGATACGCATCAGTTCCGCAGTGGCTACGGCTGGATGGGTGTCGTTGAGTTGGACAGCCACTTTCTCGGGGAACAGGCTCCAGTCGCTTTCCTTCTTCAAGAAACGACGGATGATGTCCTGCAGCGAGCAACATACGAAGAAGTACTGCTGAACGAGGCGGAGTTCTTTGCCGCTCTCGGTCGCGTCGTTGGGATAGAGTACCTTCGAAATGGTCTCTCCGACGGCTTTGTCGTGTACCGCCTCGACGTACCCGCCCTGGTTGAACACTTGGAAGTCGAACTCCTCAAACGCCTTTGATTCCCAGAGTCGGAGGAAGTTTACAGTCTTGGTGCCGTATCCGCAGATCGGAATGTCGTAGGGAATCCCGTTGACGGAGCGAGTGTCTACCCACTCGGGCTTGAAATCGCCTTTCTCGTTCACCGAGTTTTCAACCCGACCGTAGAGACGAACGGTTTGCATATACTCGGGGCGGATGATCTCCCATGGGTTGCCGAATTTCTCCCAATTGTCGGGGCGCTCCACTTGGTGCCCGTCTTCGAACTTCTGCTTGAACAAGCCGTATTCATAGTGGATTCCATAGCCGACGGCCGGCAGGTCGAGCGTAGCGAGCGAGTCGAGGAAGCAGGCAGCCAGTCGCCCGAGACCACCATTGCCCAGTCCCATGTCATTTTCCTCCGCAGCGAGGTCATCGATTTCCAATCCGAGCTCCTGGAGCGCCTCGGTCACTTGGTCAAAAACCCCCGCGTTGAAGATGTTGTTTCGAAAAAGCCGCCCCATGAGGTACTCGAGGCTGAGGTAATATACCCGGCGGACGTTCTTCTCGTTGTGAACTCCCATCGTATCAATGTACCGATTGAGAATCCGGTCTTGTACTGCCTTCGATGTCGCAATCCACCAGTCCCGCGGAGTCGCGGTGTTGGTATCCCGGGCGAGCGTTTTCTCTAAGTGTGACAAAATAGACTCTTTGATTTCCGCAGTGGAAATTACGGCCTTGCCCGGGGTCGTCACTGACTTCTGGGCAGTTTTCTTTGTCGCGGTTTTACGAGTGGATTTTTTCGTTGGCATGAATCGCTATAGTTTAGTGGATGAGAAAAATTGATCTGACAGTATCTTCGGTAGCGAGAATTGTTCCCAAGAGCAATCAAATCGAAAGAATCAGATGTAACGATATTCGCACAGAGTAGTTCCGCGTGAGATTTCGGTTCGGTCTGGATTTATCGGGAGACTCTCAGGACGATCTGAGCTCAGGTTTTACTGTTGTCACAGAAGGTTCACCTGCCACCCGAAGAGGCGTATTGGTCTGCGGATCGTGTAATCCTACAAAAATGGCGAATCCGAAAAAAATCAGATTCGCCATTCGTGAGAAAATGCTCGAGAAGCAAAATTTAGTCTATCGGACGATCGTTCGGTTAAAATTAAACGAGAGATTCGCCCGAGTGAACAATCCTCGCGTCATTTGCTAACCGGGTTTCTCCCGTCAGCCTAAAATCAGTGTACGTGGCCGTGTTCGATCTCTTCAGCAGAGGCTTCGCGAACGCCGACTACCTTAACTGCGAAATTTAGATCAACCCCGGCGAGAGGGTGGTTTGCGTCAATTTTGACTTTATCACCTTCCACTGCCTCAACACGTACGACAACCGGAGTCCCTCCTTCACCTTCGGCGCGGAATTGACTCCCAGGAACAATCTCAGCCTCCGGTGGGAACTGCGTCCGAGGGACCTCAAATTTCTTCTCAGGATCCACGGCACCGTAAGCCTCCGCAAAAGGCACCTGAACCTCCATCTCGTCATCGGCGGTCTTGCCAACAATCCGAGTCTCAAGCCCAGGTATTAAATTGCCATGGCCGTGAAGGTAAGAAAGCGGATCCTTCCCCTCAGAGGAATCCAGTACATTTCCGTCCGCTCCACGAAGGGTGTAGTGCAACGTAACAACGCGATCTTTTTCGATTTCCATAAGTCCATCGCGGGGAATTCTCCGCCCAATTGCAAGGGTTAACCCAGATCCAACCAATATTGCCTTCTATTGAACCAGGAAAATAAAGGTTGTCGTTTAATGATATTTTTGTTGGGATGTGGAGATGAGACGGAAGAGGCGCATCATTCAGGGGCAGACGGCTTATTATCATCTGATGAGTAGAACGGTGAATGGAGAGGCTCTGTTTGGGGATCGGGAAAGGGAAGTATTGAGAAGAATGATTTGGCAGGTGGCGGATTTCTCGGGTGTTCGGGTTGTTACCTATGCCGTGATGAAGAACCATTTTCATATCTTGGTGGAGGTTCCTTCGAAGGATTTTGAGATATCGGATAAGGAGTTAGTTCGCCGATATCGGCGCCTTTATCCTACGCCTACGCCGTGGCAACCCATGGCCGCAGA
>CEOD01014756.1_pt1 | contig 41479 bp, 36 predicted proteins | sample 530341 | NCBI WGS metagenome assembly CEOD01 (sample SAMEA2619950, study PRJEB7988) | marine metagenome | isolation source: saline water (ENVO:00002010), including | reverse complement strand
CTTACGCAAAACCTCCCGCTCACGATCCCCAAACAAAGCCTCCCCGGCCACCGTCCGACTCATCAAATGATAGTAGGCAGTCTGACCAATGATCTTTAGCCGTTTACGTCTCATGAACGAACCTTCGGCGAGTCATCTCCTAAAGTCAACCATAATCAACCAGACCCTAATTCTGCTGGGATTATCGTTGGATTGTGAATTTGGTGAAGGTCCAGGTGTTGTTTGATTTGTTGAGTTCGATCTCAATGGGGGTTGAGAAGGATTGGGTTGGGGTGGTGTTTTTGATTAGGGAACCGGTGGCTGTTGCTTTGAGGATGGCTCTGTTTTCTGACAGTATGTCGATGGACAGTGACTTGAATTCGATGGTGGGTTGTTGGCCTGTTTGGGTTAGGGTTATGTAGGCTAGGGCTAGGGCTCTTGGGGATTTTACTCCCTGGAGGTGGGGAGTGGGGGAGTCTAGGAAGACTGGGTTTGCCAGGAGGTTTTGGAAGGAGCTGATGACTTGGGCTTTGCCCAGTAGGCCGTTTTGGGGTGGGGTGGACAGGGTTTGGGTCAATTCTTCCAGTCGTTCTCTGATTTTGTCCTCCTCTGAGGGGCGTAGGATTAGGTATCCGATGGTGACGGCGATCAGAGAGACAATTAGGATTTGGGTGAGTCGGTTGGGTTGTTTCATTGAGATCTCGGCTTGCAGAAAGTTTCGTGGGGAGGGTAGCTTGGGATATGAGCGTTAACGAGCGAGTTTTAGAGATTTTTCGAGAAAGTGGTGCGTTATTGGACGGCCATTTCATTTTGCGGTCCGGATTGCGGAGCCGTCAATTTTTCCAATGTGCGCAGGTTTGCCAGTATATGGATAAAGTTACGGCGCTATCGGAGATGCTTTTGGCGAAATTGGATGGAACTCGTTTTGAGACCGTATTGGCACCGGCAATGGGAGGGCTTGTGATTGGGCAGGAAGTGGCCCGCCAGTCTGGGGCGCGCTTTATCTTTGTTGAAAAGGAGAACGATCGGTTGGTGTTGCGGCGGAATTTCAAGATTGCGAAAGGGGAGAAGGTTTTGGTGGTTGAGGACGTTGTCACGCGGGGTGGCCGGGCCAATGAAGCGTTGGCGATCGCGCAGGAATACGGTGCGGATGTCGTAGCGCTGTCGGTGCTGGTTGATCGCAGTAGTGGGAAAGCGGAGTTTCCGGTACCTTTTGTCCCCTTGGTGTCGATGACTGTTGAAACTTACGATCCGGATAATTTGCCGGAGGACCTCCAGTCTATACCTGCGGTCAAGCCGGGGTCTTGATTCATTGCGGGGCGGGTGTTTCGTGGATGGTTTCTTCTTGGAAACGAGTAGGCGTAGCTTGCTTTTCGGAAGGTTTATTTTAGCGTCTGGGTAATGTCAGTGTTCGCGACCGCAATAGCTGGAGAGTTTCCTGAATCCGCCGAAAGTTTTTTTTCGGTAGCTGCTTCTTTCTTGAAGGAGTTGGATCAATTTTTCGTCGACCAGCAGGATGAGTTCGAATTGGAGCTTCGGGAGTTGGTTGAGTACGCGTTGTCTCATAGTGGGAAGCGCCTACGCCCGATATCCCTTTACTTGACCGGGATGGACGAGGACGGGAAGAGTAATCCGGGGATGGTTCGGGCAGCAGCGGTCGTGGAGATGGTTCATTTGGCGACGTTGGTACACGACGACATCTTGGACGAAGCGGAATTGCGTCATAAGCAAGAGACGGTTTCGCGCAAATACGGGATTCCTGCAGCGGTGTTGTTGGGAGATGCTCTTTTTGCGCAGGCGCTCCAACTGGCGAGCGGATTTGAGACAACCGAAGTGTGCCGACTGGTCTCGGAGGCGACGCGGAAAGTGTGCGCTGGTGAGATTGAACAGACTCTGGAAGGAGGGAGTGGCGATGACGAAGTTCGTCGATATTTTCGAATTATCGAGCGAAAGACAGCGATTCTCTTTGAAGTGTCCTGCCGGCTAGGAGGTCTCCTTGGACGTCCCGGGCCCGAAATGGCGGTCACTGCTGGCGATTTCGGCCGTCATCTGGGCCTGGCGTACCAAATTTACGATGACCTCGTGGACGTCATTGGTTCGGAGAGCGTGATTGGCAAGACGCTGGGAACGGATTTTGCGAGCGGAAAGCGCACGTTACCCTTTCTCTTGTTGTTTCAGTCCATGGAGGAGACGGAAAGGGAGGGAATCTACGGACGTTTTGCTCAAAGTGGAGCCCTGCCTGACGGTATTGATCTCGGTAAACTGATCGATGATCACGGCGTTGTGGAAAAAGTCGGAGTCTATTTTTCGGAGGAAATCCAAAAGGCGAAAGCAGCGGCGACACTCTTGAACGGCGGGGAGGCCGGCGGAGGGTTGTACGAGATGGCTGCATTTGTGGAGAGACGGTTTTGGGGGCTTGTCCGCCCTGAGGAGGGTTGAATGGTCCTCGCTTCGATTTGCAGCTTGCTTAAACCGGGATTCTGGGGTGGAGTTTGAGCTGAAGTGAGTGAGAGTTCGACAGTTGCACCAGCGGGAGTCGCGACCGGGCAGGTCGGGATGACCGATTCGGATGCTCGTTTGATCGAGAGAGTCCGGGCTGGAAACATTGCTGCGTTCGACGAGTTGGTAAACAAGTACAAACAGCGCATATTTGCGATTGTTTACAACATGACCTCGAATCGTGAGGATGCGGCAGACCTGACACAGGATTGCTTCATCAAAGCGTTTCGTTCGTTGGATCGCTTCAAAGGACGATCTCACTTCTTCACATGGCTTTACCGAATTGCGGTAAATGCGACTCTCAGCCATCTCAAACGGAACCGTTATCGTCGATTTTTCAGCTTTGAGAATCTGCACGAAGAGGGGATTAGTCCCGATCTTGTGGAGGCTCTCTCGTCGAAAATGCAGACTGAGCGCCCAGTAATGTTGGGCGAGTTACAGGAAAAATTGAACGAAGCGCTTCAATCGCTGTCTCCAAAACATAGAACAGTAGTAGTTTTGTTTGAGATAGAGGGTTTGGGTCATGAAGAAATATCGGAGATTGTGCAAACGTCAGTGGGAACGGTTCGTTCCCGGCTGCACTATGCAAAGCGTGAGCTCCAGGCATCTCTTCAGGCTTACCTCGGGTAGCGGGGAATGATGCGAGAGTCAAAAGACGAAGAAAACAAGCCGTCGCTGGAGGACCTTTTGCGGTTCAAGCGGTCGGAGAATCCGAGTGAGGATTTCTGGAAACGGTTTGACCGGGATCTTGAGAAGAAGATCGTTCAGTCCGTCGTGCACCGGGATTCGGCAGTGCAATCGCTCCTCCATTGGGTGTACCACCACGGGAAGGTTCTCACTGCGGTGACTTGTCTTTCGATCGGGTTGTATGTTTTTGCGACTAGCCGAGCAGCGCCGAAAGTATCGGAATCGGCGTTGGTCTTGGAGGCCCGTCCGGCGCAGGCGGCGACGGAAGCTTTGGAAAAAGTGGATACCTGGACGAGCCGGAGTGCGCCCGAACTGGTGGCTTCCGAGCAAAATTTTGTAATCGAAGTGCTGTCCAGTGGTGCCGGCCCCTCGAGTGGTGCGGGCCGAACATGGCTAGGATCTTCCTCGGAGGAGGAATCCGGGGCGTATTACGTGGCAGATCAGCTCTCCTCTAGCGAGTTGGGGTGGTCTGGAGAGCGACTCCCGTTTTAATCGCGCCAGTAGATGCGGCGTTTATTGTTTTTCCTATTAGGGGCATTGCTCCCCTGTTTTGTCTCTCCGGTCCAGGGGAGTGAGGCTTTGGCGCTCGAGCGTCGTTTGGCGTCTGTGTTCCGGGACAACAACACCAAAGTCGTTCGGATTAAAGCGGCCTATGAGAATGGTGGAGAGAACGGGCAGGTATCATTGCGGGTGGGAACTGGATTTTTTGTGAGTTCGGACGGACTGATCCTCGCCAACTCGAGTGTTACGGACGGGGCCCGTCGGATATGGATTGAGCAGGGGGATTCCAGTTTCGTAGCGGAAATGGTGGGAGCGGACGCGGAAACCAACATTGCCTTGCTCAAAGTCACAGACCAACCGAAGGGGAGTTTTGAGTTCATTCCGGTGGATGAGCAGGCATTTCCCGAAATAGGGACCCTGTTGTTGTCGATCGGTTGTGCACTGGAGTTTGATCCGGCGCCAAGGCTTGGGTTGGTGAGTGGGCGCGACTCTAATTTTGGCGAACGATTTTTTCCAACCTCCTACATCCGGACAACGATTCCTGCGAATCCGGGGGAAGGCGGCTCTCCGGTGTTGGATCTCAATGGACGCTTGCTGGGAATGATCGTGGCCTCCTTGCCGGAAGTGGGTGCTTCGTATGTGATCCCGGCGAGTGCGATTGGAAAGGTTCGGGACGACCTCTTGCTGGACGGAAAAGTACAGTACGGATGGATCGGGTTCGAAGTGGAGAGCCAGATGCGGGGGCCGGACGATTCGGCAGGTCTTATTGTGACTGGTCTAACGCCGGGCGGTCCAGCGGAGGCTGCCGGGGTTGAAGAAGGGGACCGGATTATCTTTATCAATGGCGAAACGGTCCCGTCGATCAACGCGATGCGGCATCGATTTTTTCTCGCGAGAGTGGGGCAGTACTTGGAGTTCCAGCTGGAGCGTGGGGACGAAGTGGTGGACCTCGGGATCAAGGTTGCTGCGCGGCCCTCGATTGCCGAGTGAGTGTAGAGGAAGGTGGACCCGAGACACTCTGGAACTGCGACTTAATCGCCGCGATGGAACCATTCCGGCAAAAAGGCTGAAGCGGCCTATTCGGCTATCGCTTCCAGGGATCGATTAAAGAAAAAGTGCCGACATCGAAATGGCCCTTGTCGCCCATCTTGAGGGACGGGATGACCAATAGTGGCATGAAAGAGAGAGTCATAAACGGTGAGCGCAGCTGGCATCCATCGTCCTTGGCCAGAGAAGTGAGCCCCTCGAATGCCTCGGCTGCCTCCCAAGCGTCTCCTTCGCCCATCAGGCCGGCGATTGGTAGCGGGTGGACTCTGTTTTGAGTTGGTGAATTGAATGCAAGACCTCCCTGGGCCTCAATGACGCCATTGATTGCGTTTACCAGAGACTGGTCGTTGGCACCGACGGCGACGATATTGTGCGAGTCGTGGGCCACACTTCCGGCGACGGCTCCAGACTGGAGACCGAACTTGTGAATCAAGCCGACCGCAGGTGGGGATTGGTTGTATCGGTTGACGACGACGATTTTGAGCAAATCGCGGGACGGATCGGAGACCACCTCCCCATCAACGACAGTGGGATCGACATCGCTTCGCCCGGTGACCAGCTGGCCATCTTCGGCGATCATCGTCGAGAAAGTGGCATTCGGCACCGCGGGTAGCCGTAGATCTTCCTCACAAATTTTGGAAACTGCGAAATTGTTGATCGCGGGAATCGGGTGCGATTCAAGGAGAGGTTTCCCATTCTCGGCGACGAGAGCCCCGTCGATCCACGTTTCTTTGACATGAAAATCATGGAGGCCGCCGACCAAAATAAAATCTGCGGGATCTCCCTCCCTGAGGAGACCGACCTTGAGATTGTAGTGTTGGACGGGGTTGCAAGTGGCCGCTCGAATCGCGTCGATTGCAGGGATGCCCAGATCGATCGCGCGTCGAATGAGGCCATCAATATGAGAGATTGCGAGATCATCGGGGTGGCGGTCATCGCTGCAGAAAAAGCAATGTTCGGGCGCCTCGTGGAGGATTGGCCAGAGTGCCTCAAAATTGCGGGCTGCAGACCCCTCGCGGATGGCGACCTTCATCCCGCAGGCGATTCGCTGTCGGGCCTCCTGCAGCGTGACGCATTCGTGGTCGGTTTGGATCCCCGCGGCAGCATACTTCTCGAGATCTTTGCCGAGGACGCCGGGTGCATGGCCATCCACCGGTAGGCCTCGCTTCCGCGCTTCTTGAACAATGGCGAGCATCCTGGAATCCCCACCGATCACTGCGGGAAAGTTCATTACTTCCGAGAGATAAGAAACCCCCTCCATCTCAAGGAGTTCGGCAATCTCCTCGGGGCCGAATGAAGCCCCGGCGGTTTCGAACGGAGTGGCAGGAACGCAGGACGGAGCTCCGAACGCAATTTTGAGAGGAGTCGATTCGGCGGATCGAATCATCCAACGGACGCCATCGATTCCGCAGACATTGGCGATCTCGTGGGGGTCACTGACTGTAGCCACGGTCCCATGAATGGTGGCCGCCCGAGCGAACTCAGCGGGAGGGAGGAGGGAGCTCTCGATGTGAATGTGAGCATCGACGAGGCCCGGAAGGTAGAGACGATCAGTGGGAGCCATGGAGTCCTCGACGACCGACGTGATCTTGCCGTCGGCGACAGTGAAGCGGCCGGGAAAAATCCGGCCCTGTTGCACATCAATGATTTGGCCGGAAAATTCTTTCATGGGAGGGTTCAGGTGTTTTGGGGGGAGTGTTCGATCGCGCGGAGAGATTCGCAGACCGAATCGATAATGAAATCGGGAGTGGACGCGCCGGCGGTAACCCCGACGGTGGAATATTGGCACATCTCGGCGGGATCAATCTGCTTTGCGGTTTCGATATGATAGGTTGGCCGCTCATGTTCATTGGCGAGTTTGGCGAGCTTGCGAGTATTGGCGGAGTGATGGCCGCCAATTACCACGATCGCCTCGGCGCCTTCCTGGACCAATTTGCGCAAATCGGTTTGCCGCTCCTTTGTTGCACCACAAATCGTGTCATAGATCTCGGCCTCGGGATATTTGTCCCGAAGAATGCCGGAAAGGCGCTGGAACTCGTGGACGAACATGGTGGACTGGGAGACCATGGCGACGCCTCCCTCAAGGTCCGGAAGGTTTTTCAGGTCTTCGTCGTTTTGGACGACATGGCCCCGCCCCCCAGCGTAGCCGAGTAGCCCGATGACCTCCGGATGTTTGGGATCTCCAAAAATCACTGTGTTTTTGCCCTTGCGAGCGCCCGTTTTGATTCGACCGGCAATCAAGCCTACATCGGGGCAGGTCGCATCGCGAAATTCCATCCCGAGGCTCTTTAGGTATTTTCGACGTTCGGGCGAAATTCCGTGGGCGCGGACGACGAGGACAGACTCCTCTTTCTCCTCGTCGGACAAGTTGAGTTGTTTCTCGCTCGTATAGTCCCCGACCTCGCGAACGCCAGAGCGCTCGAGTTTCTCCATCATTTGGCTATTGTGGATCAGCGGTCCGTCGGTGAGGACCTTACCTTTTCCTTTTTCTGCAAAGTTTTCGGCAATTTTGATTGCGCGCTCGACTCCCCAACAGAAGCCAGCACTCTTGGCCCGGATCACTTTCATACCTTTCAATAAGAACGCTCCGCCCCGGCGGTCAACCGCAGACATCGATCAAAGCCTTTATGATTACCGCAGCCAGGCCATTCATTGCCCTGATTCTACTCGGGTTGCTCGCTCCCCTTGGGGCGAAAGAATTTACTGTTCTCGTTTTTAATGTGGAGAACCTGTTCGATGTGGACGGGAAGGCGCTCTACGACGACTATTCCATGCCTGCGCAAGGTGGACGGTATACCCCGGACCTTCTGGGAAAGAAGCTGGAGTTCATTACCGATACTCTGACCACATTGAATGATGGCGACGGGCCAGAGGTGGTTCTGTTTCAAGAGTTGGAGCGGGATCAATCACCGGAGAGTTTGATCCCAGGCGTGGCGGAATTTCTGGATCAAACTCAGGGGATATCCCTCGAGCAAATGCTTACAGATCCCCAATGGAGTGGTCTACCCTCCTATGCGTTTTTGCTTAAAGCCATGCAGGAAGCGGGATTGGAGTACCCGTATCTCGCGGTTGGTGGTGATCCGAAGGCGCCGGAGGAGCAGCCTGCCCACATCAACGCACTCGTCAGTCGCTACCCCATTCTCTTTAATGAATCTTTTGAGACCACTAGAGCGCGAGAAGTACTGGTCGTGACACTTGATGTGGAAGGACATCCGCTAACTCTCGTGAATAACCACTGGAAATCGGGGGCTTCGGATCCGGGAACGGAAGCGATTCGAGTGGAAAACGCGCTCACCGTGCGCAGGATTCTCGATTTTGTCATGGAACGGGACCCGCGTGCGGATCTCGTAATTGCGGGCGACCTGAACTCCTATTACGACCAGAGCCGTTTGTTCCCCGGAATGAAGACTACAGGGATCAATACCGTACTGGGCTCGCAAGGAGATGAGCAGGCCGTCGCGGACGGTGAAAAGAACCTGTATAACCTATGGTTTGAGATCCCTCAGGGCGACCGCTATTCCGAGACATGGCGGGACCGCAAAGGAACTCTTATGAACATATTGATCGCTCCGGGCCTCTACGACAACCGGGGGATTCGATACGTGGACAATTCTTTTGAGGTCCTACGCGTGCCGGGCTTGAACGTCGACCAGTGGGGACGTCCAACTCGATTCAGTTTTGCCGGTGAAGGCCGCGGAGGGAGTGATCACCTCCCGATTCTCGCTCGATTTGAGGTGATGAATGGCGACGGTACGGAGATCGTGGAGTTGGTGAATCCCGGGCGTGAGGCGGACCAGCCCGGGGAAGTGCTCTTCGTGAACTATGATCTCGAGGCGCGTGACGACATTCAAATCAGTCCGATGGCAGAATTATTGGAGAAGCCGGAGGCCGAATGGGATGGCTACTTGGGTGAACTTTTCCGCGTATCCGGCACATGGGGAGCGGGCGACCCGATTTCGATTCAAATTGGTGACCGGAATATGCCGGTCTACGCACCGGACCCTCGAGTTGAGGAGGCATTGGCTGGCATTAAACCGGGTGCGCCGGTGGAGTTTGTTGCCGAGTTTGGGGAGTGGAAAGGGGACTATCAATGGGTAGTCCGTGCTTCTTCCTGGATAGTGGTAGGCCGTCGGGGACTCGAACCCCGAACCAATTGATTAAAAGTCAACTGCTCTACCGATTGAGCTAACGACCCCCGGAAAAGGAGTAATTCATGGAATTCAGCGCTCGGGGTCAAGTAGAGTCTTCCCAAAAATTAACTTTTTCACTCGAAGGATTTCTTTCAAAGAGCGTTTTCTAACCGGTCTTCGCTCATCAGGGTCCCATCGGGGAACCGACATTGTTCAGACGGAGAAGAATCCGATTTACAGGAATTTGTAAGAACCCTACAGTCAGTAGAGTTACCCTATAGATAGATGATTGAAAGAAAGTTTACTGAATTGGTTGAGGCTTTTTTGAAAGGTGAGATTGGCCCTACAGAGTCGACCTGGCTTGTCGAAGAATTGCACAAACGCCGTGATCGCCGCGACCTTTTCTCGGAGAAGATTGAAGACTATTTGGAGTTCCAGGCAGGGCCCAGACGTCGTGAATCGGACCGTCAGCTGCGTGAATTGCTCACGAGAGATCTGACCACAATCGTAGTTAGGGATATCGAATTGGCGAAACCGCGGCGTTCGGCCCCGGTCGCCGCGCCAGAAATTCCGGCCGCCTATCAATCCAGGAGGGAAAGCGACGATCCAGTCGTGAAACGGGAGGCCAAGGAGTATGTTGCGGAGAGAATGGAAGTTCCCCAGCAAGAGAAATCTCTAGTGATGCCGATTTTGGGGATATTAATCATCATCGGTACCTTCTTCGTGATGTTTGAATTTTCCTCTTTGAAAGGGGATGAAGAACTTGCGGAAGAGAAGGAAGAGGCTGTGGAAGACGCGACCAATGATGCGACCGCGTTTCGAGAAGTGACCGAGTACCTCTCCGAGACCTCGTCACCGTCAGAATCGGAGTCCCAGACCGAAGCCGACGACGAGCAATCCGAACCTGCGCGCACGGGCCAAGAGTTGGAGCCAGTATCTTTGGTAGATTTGGTCGGCGGCGAATCGGAGAACACCGCGGGAGCGGGGAGCTCGGACGAGCCCGTGGTCCTGCAGAACCCTTAGGGGGAGTTTCCTATTCGTCCTGCAGGGACCGAAGGGTTTCGGAGAAACTGCAGGCGAGACGCTGATAAGCATCGGATGCAGACTCATCGGGTGTTCGGCGAGATCCGGCGACTGGAGCGCACAAGATCTCTTTGAGCGTACCCGCGTCTCCGCCGAGGGCTTGGGCCGCCCGCAAAATTCCGCCAAGAGCGACTGAGTTTGTTGAAGAGAGGCGCTCGACGGGAAGTCCGAAAACATCTGCGACTGTTTGGGCGATTCCATCGTTCGTTGACGCGCCTCCCGTGAGAAGGATCTGCTTCGGGGTGAGCTCCATCCATTGGGTCTGGAGCTTCATATTGATGAACTGGCCTTCGAGGCAGGCGCGAATGTATTTGGCTGCAGAGGGGTTCTGAACAAATTCCGGTGAGCCGAAGAGAATGGTTTTTTGGAGATCGATGCGCGGTGAGATCTCGGGACCGAAGAAGGGGATCATCCCATCGCCGTCATTTCCCAGAGGAGTTGCCTGCAGGTGTTCTGCATCAAAGGCAGTCCAGTCCACGCCGAGGTGTTCCTTCACTCGCTCCCGCGCGAGAGAGCCGTTGCGAAAACAGACGAGACTCATAAATCCGCCGGAAGGATTGCCGAACACGTGCCCGTATCCATTGGGGTCGGTTGTCGGCTTGGTCATCGCTGCGAAAAGTGTGTCGCTGGTCCCCAGACTGATTACCAGAGTGCCCGGTTCTCCGGCGCCCATACCGATCAGACTGCTGGGATTGTCTCCTGTAAAGGCGATGACCTCTGCGTTGCTGTGGAAGCCGTATCGCTTCTGGAAATACAAAGAAACGGTCCCTAGAGAAGTCGATGAAGCCTCGATTGAAGGCAGTTTGGAGTTCAGGTCGGGAGCTGTCGCTTCGACGAGTCCAGGATCCCACTCAAACGAGTCCAGGTTCATCAGGTTCATTCCCGCGGCATCGCCATGATCGATCGGAGCATCACTGCCGGAAAGAATGGAAGCGAGAAATGAACTCACCAAGTGGATTCGTGCTGTTTTGGCGTAGGAAGCCTTGTGGTCCTTGGAGAACTTGCGAATCTGCGGACCACTGAATCGTTCAATCGGGATGGAGCCGGACGTTTCGCATACCCTGAGATCGCCTCCCATGGACCGGGAGATCTCGCGACATTCATCGCCTGTGGACACATCCATCCAGATCGGTGCGACATCGCGAGCCAGGCAAGGCTTGATCTGGTTGGATAGAGCTTGCGAGGGGTCGAGGGCCTTGATTTTGGTGAACCAAAGATCACTGAGATAGACCGTACCGTGCTGTTGTCCCGCTCCGGAGATCCCTCTGACTCCAGAGAAATCGACCCCATTGCTGCGCATCCGTTCGAGGCAGAGGTCGAGTGCGTCGAGCCACATGAGTGGGTCGGAGACTACTTCTCCTTCGGCTGTGTTTTGAACGAAGCCCTTCGGAGCGTTGTAGTCGGGAAGATCGAGGCCGAAATTGACAGACTCCTCGGCAGTCACCTGCCCGGAGTCGTCCACGAGGATGGCCGACAGGCTTTGAGTGGAAGCGTCGAACGCGAGCCAAGTGCTCATTAAATGAATTCGTTGATAAGGTTCTCGAGATACTCCTGCCGCCCGGACTTGACCTGGGGCTCGCCGCCAGCGAGGGCGATCGCTTCCAGCTCTTCGAAACTGGTCATTCCGGTCTCAATCTTCGCTCCGAATCCATTGTTGAAGCTTGCATATCGATCTTGGACAAAATCTGCGAGTCTCCCGTCGGCACGGATGGCCGCCGCGATCTTCAGTCCCCGTGCGAACGTATCCATTCCTCCAATATGGGCATGGATCAGATCGATAGGTTCGTGAGATTCGCGTCGACGCTTCGCGTCAAAATTGAGTCCGCCGGTAGTGAAGCCCCCCATACCAAGCACGACGAGCATGACCTGCGTCGTTCCATAAATATCGGTCGGGAATTGGTCTGTGTCCCAGCCCAGGAGAGTGTCGCCCCGGTTCGCGTCGATGCTGCCGAGGAGGCCGGCATTCGCCGCAACGGTCAACTCATGTTCCATCGTGTGCCCGGCGAGAGTGGCGTGGTTGGTTTCGATATTGAGTTTGAATCGATCGGTTAGGTTGTATTCACGAAGGAAGTTCAAGCAAGCTGCGGCATCGGAATCGTATTGATGAGTCGATGGCTCGCGCGGTTTGGGTTCGATGTAGAATGGGCCCGTGTAACCGATCTTATCGGCGTGCTCGATCGCCATGTGCAGGAAAGTGGCCAAGTGATCGAGCTCCCGCTTCATGTTGGTGTTGAGCAGGGTCGAGTAGCCCTCACGACCGCCCCAGAATGTGTAGCCGAGACCATCGAGAGCGTTTGTGCATTCGAGTGCCTTTTTGACCTGTGCCGCCGCGTAGGCGTAGACCCGTGCGTCGGGGCTGGTGGCAGCGCCCTGGGAGTAGCGGGGATGGGTAAACAAGCACGCTGTCCCCCATAGTAATTTCTTCCCGCTCTCTTCCTGTTTTGTTTTAAGTTTCGCAACGACCTGATCGAGCGCGTCGTTGCTGGCTGCGAGATCGTTGAGCTCGGGAGCAATATCCCGATCGTGCCAGCAATAGTAATCGATGTCCATCTTCTCCAGGAACTCGAAGAACACATCGACGCGAGCCAAAGCGTTCTCTACGGAGTTCGATCCGTCGTCCCAGGGCATCTGAGCGGTACCATCGCCGAACGGGTCACCGAGAGTGTTGCGCATCACATGCCAGTAGGGGGCGGCAAATCGGAGGTGCTCCCTCATCGTCTTGCCCTCGACCACCTCGTCGGGGTTGTAGTGCTTGAAGGCGAGGGGATTGCGGGATTTGGGTCCGTCGAACTGAATCTTTGAGGTAGGGAAGTATTCTTTCATGAGGTTTTATTGTTGGGCTCAGGATACCGGAAAAACGTGTCGCAGAGAACCGCATATTGCGTAATACTTTTTTCGATTTGCGTCAGATGATGAAGAATGGAAAAGGGTCACGCCGTGTGGCGATTGTGATGTCAGAGGAGTTTGTTCGCCGGCTCTCTCCCTCGTTGTCCCATTTCGTAAGAAGGCAGCTGGATTTTCGCATATTGTCGATTCGGCGGAGTCGTAGTGAACTGCGGAACGCCTTGAAGGAGATGGATCCGATCGGATTGGTGACGGAGTGGTTGCCGGGGATTACGGATTTCTTGATCGGATTGGGCTATCCTACGGTGATCGCGGATTCGGATGCGCCGTTTGCGACCGGAGCAGTTGTGGATGTTGATGATTGGGAAGTGGGAAGAGAGGCGGCTCGCTACTTCCTTCGAAGTGGGCACAAGCGATTTGGATTTCTAGGGAACTTGTTTCCGTACTCGGAACAGCGCCGGGCTGGATTTTTCGAAATCATCGAGGAAGAGGGGTATTCGGTGAACTGCTTTGTGGAGGAGGAGCCAATTGGAAAGGGCTATTTCGAAGATGTGTGGGAGCCCCGCGAGGACCTGTTGCGCTGGTTGGAGGCCCTCCCGAAGCCCACTGCCGTTTTTGCGGCGCATGATCCCCTTGGACGGATCCTCTGTGAAGCGTGTCGGGAGTTGGGGGTGAGGGTCCCGGACGATCTGGCAGTGGTGGGGGCAAACGACGATCCGCTGATCTGTGATCTGAGCTTTCCATCACTCTCGAGTGTGAGGATTCCCTGGGATCGGATCGGGATCGCGGTGGGGGAGGCCATCAACCGACTGCTCGAGGGGCAGTCTGGACTACAAGCCATATCAATCGCCCCTGGAGGGGTGCAGGTCCGCCAGTCCAGCGACACCTTTCAAGTCGATGACCCTCTCCTGCGGCGAGCCTACGTGTGGTTGAACCAACACCATCGGGAGCCGATTGGAATCGCGGATCTCTGCTCGTCCTTGCGGATATCGCGTCGAACCTTGGAACGGAAGTTTGGGGAGTTTTTCCGCAAGACACCCTACCAGGCGCTGTCTGAAATGAGAGTGGAAACGGCCCGTCGCTTATTAGTGGAGACGAATGAGCCCATGCCGTTGGTCGCAGAGTTGGCGGGATTTGGAGATGCAGAGCGGCTATCCGTTGTATTTCGCCGTGTTACGGGGCGAAGACCCTCCGATTTTCGAAACCGGACAGGGTAGTGGAAGTTCTAGCGGTCTCGCCGACTTTTCCGGAGGATGGAGATCACCAAGTAAAACCCGAGACAGCCTGAGGCCATGAAGCCGATCATCCCAATGGCGGGATAGCCCCAGAGAAACGGGCGAACCCCTGTGGTGATAATTAGGGACGAGCCGATAATCAGCGCGGCAGTGACGACGCCGACCGTCAATCGATTCATCGCATTGCGAAACGTGTCCTGAAGACCATCGATTCCGGTGTGATGAAGCTTGATTTGGACGTCTTCTTCTTCGAAACGGCGGATGAGGCGTTGGAAATCACTGGGGATCTCCTGAAGGCTCTTCATCGCGCGGAGGATCGGCCAGAAATTATGGCGAAAGAGGTTTTTGGGACTCCATCGCTCCCGGTTGAGCTTAATTAAGTAGGGGCGGGCGCAGGCTTGAATATCGAAGTCCGGGTCGAGGCCTTTTGCTGTCTCTTCCACGCAAAGAATCGCCTTTGCGAGGAGGGCGTAGTCCGGCGGGACATCGATACCATTGATCCCGAATGTGTGAATGAGCTCCAGCCCCATTGTCCCGATCTTCGTTCCAGACGGGCCGACCTGGGTATTGCGGTTGAGAAGGAGAGTGACGTCCTGCTCAATCTTTCTGCGATTGATCGGGCGGTTGCTAGTGGAGATTCTCTCTGCGGTGTCTACGACCTTGTCGGGGTTTCTCGAAGTGATCCCGGCGAAGAGATCGGCGAGATTGAACCGCATATTGCGGGTGATCTGCCCGACCTGTCCCCAGTCGAGAAGACAGATTCGATTGTCTGGAGTGACCAGCATATTGCCGCTATGTGGGTCCGAGTGGAAGAAGCCGGCGACAACGATTTGGTGGAAGACGCTCTCGCCCCCAATCTTGGCCAAATCACGGGCATTCTCGGTGCCGGATGGAATCTCATCGGGAGCACAGCCCTCGACCCATTCGGTAATCAAGAGTCGGCGGGTCGTATATTTATCGAAAACCTCGGGAGCGAAAACCCGCTCGGGGTTTTCGTTCATCATTTGAAACGTAGCGGCGTTGCGGGCCTCGTTTCGGAAATCGAGCTCTTCCTTCACCCGATCGTATGCCTGGTCGACCAGCGCGGGTAGATTGTAGGGACGCATCCCCTCGAAACGCTGATGAATCTGGCGGGCGAACCAGCCGATGATCTCAAAATCGGCATTGATCGTTTTTGCGACATCCGCACGTTGGACTTTCACGCAAACCCAGCGGCCATTCTCGATGAGCTTGGCTTTGTAGACCTGCCCGAGAGAACCGGAGGCGACGGGGGCATCGGGGAAGTTTTCGAAAACATTGTCCAGCGGTTCCCCAAGCTCTTTCAGGAGGATCGGCTGGATCTTCTTGAACGGCTGTGGCTCGACGTGACTGCGAAGCTTCTTGAGCTCAGTGAGAAGAGGCTGGGGCAGTTTGTCCGGGCGGGTGCCGGCGATCTGGCCGAATTTGACGAAAGTCGGGCCGAGTTCCTCCAGCGCATTGCGAATGCGTTCGAACGTGGAAAGGTGCGCAACCTTGTCGCGGACCAAGTTCTTGAGAAGAAACTGAGGTGTATCGAGTTGGAGGAGGAGATCTTCAAATCCCCACCGACCGAGAATCGCGATAATTTCGGGAGCGCGTACCGCGTTGGTCAAAAAGTGAAAAGGCTTCACAAGAGAATGGCATTCGATGGATCCGTGAATGCGTCGGACCGAGCAGGCCGACCCTCACACAGGGACGAAACGTGTCGCTTCACTCGGGAGATCAGGAATCCGCTGGATCGACTAGGAGTTCTCGCCGTCGTTGGGGAACTCGCGGTGCCAGCGGCCTTCCAGCTCACGGATCCGCTTCTCGAGGGACTCGATTTGGTCCTGGGTAGCGACCTTTGCGCGGTTGAGCATGTCGGTGAAGAGCCTGGAGGCTTCGTTGCGAGCCTGTTCGGTCTCTTTTTCACCCGCCTCAATGATCTTGTTGCTGAGATCTTTGGCCTCATCGGCAGTCATCTTGCCCTTTTCGACCATATCTTGAAGCGATTTCTCAACTTTCTCTTTCGTAACCACGGCTGCACCGACGCCGGCGAACATTGCTTTCTTAACGAGATCGATCATGGGGTCGCAGTCTAGGGATTCTCGGGTCGAGGACAATGGAAATCGAATCGCTTGGGTCCCCGGGGTAAGGAATTCTTTTTTGGAAAAGGGTCTATCCGAAGATCAAGTTGACGACAGCGAGGGCCAGGAGAATGCGGTACCAGGCAAATACTGCTAGCCCGTGGCGAGTGAGATAGCTCACGAGCCACTTGACGGAAAGGGCGGCGAAGACGGTTGCGACAAGGATGCCGACGACTACCGGGCCGAGATCGAGTGACTGGAGCATCCATTGGCCCTCATTGACAGCTTTGTATCCGGATGCGGCCGACAGGGTAATCAGGCCGAGCAGGAAACTAAACTCCGCTGATCGCGCTGGGGAAAGCCCGGCCAGATAGCCTCCGACGATGGTCATCATGGACCGACTGGTTCCGGGCCACATGGCGACGCACTGGAGGAGCCCGATCATCAGGCAGCGGGCTACGGAGAGTTCGTGGAGATCGGGACCGTCGGTGGCATTCACTCTTCCACGGCGGGCGCGCCACTTCTCTACGGCGAGCATGAGGAAGGCTCCGATGACCAAGGCGTTGATGACTGGAAGCGGACCGAACAGATGCCGGTCAATGAAGTCTTCCAGGAGCAGGCCGAGAACCGCTGCTGGAAGGAACGCCGCGGCCAGATTGCGCAGCAGGAGAAGGCCATTTCGGCTCTTCCCGAAGATTCCCGCAATAATATCGCAGATTCTCCGTCGGTAGATGAGGAGAACCGCGAGGATCGCGCCCCCCTGAATGATGATGGCGTAGGCGTTGGCTGCTTCCTTTAGAGTGCGAGGCGCTTCGCCGGAGGAGAGGTCCTGTGCCTCGATCGGACGGTCACTATCCAGTCCCAGAAATTGGTTTGTGAGAATGAGGTGACCGGTACTGGAGACAGGGAGATACTCGGTGAGGCCCTCGACGATACCCAGAATGACTGCGTCGGTGTAGGTGAGTCTAGCGGGTCGCTCGCACAGTTCTTCTGCCTCATCGCCAAAGGAGGACGCTGGAAGAGCGAAAGTCAGTGCGAAGAGCGCCAAACTCAACCTGCAGCGCATCCGGCGCCAGTACGAGGTGGATGATTTCACAGAATTCTCAAGCGATCAGAGCCAGTAGTCGAAGTCTTCCTCGTGCCTCTGCTTCCGGAAAATGCGGAAAATGTGTGCAGGGCACACGTGAGGGTTGAGTTTGATAAAGTTGCGCGGACCATTCCAGAGGTAGTTCGCCCGTGGCATATCGCCGTCGGGGTCGGGGAGAAGGTCTTGAACCAGGAACGGGTGGCTCGCATCGATGCCATAATCCTCTACCGGCAGATTGATCCATCCCGCTTGCTCATTGTACGGATCGAGATTGACGACCGTGAGGATGATATCGAGCGCGCTGGGATCGTGTTTGATATAGGCAATGAGTTGCGGGTTGTCGGTTTCGATAAATCGAATGTTGAACGTACGCTGGAGAGCGGCGTGGTCGCGCCGGATGTGATTGAGGCGTCGAATGATGGCGCGAAGATTGCCCGGTGCTGCCAAGTCCCAGTCCTTGATCTCGTACTTCTCGGAGTAGTTGTATTCTTCCTTTCCGGGGAAGGCCTCATGGACGCACTGCTCATAGGCTGGACCGTACATGCCGTAGTTGGAGGACAATGTGGCGGCGAGGATGAGGCGTTGAAGGAACGCAGGACGCCCGCCGTACTGAAGTACCTCGGGAAGAATGTCCGGGGTATTGGGCCAAAAATTGGGCCAGAAGATCAACTGTCGCTCGGGATCACAGAGCTCGTTCATATAGCTCTCGATCTCCTCCTTGGTGTTGCGCCACGTGAAATAAGTATATCCCTGTGTGAATCCGGATTTGCCCAGACGGTATTTTAGCTTTGGACGAGTGAACGCCTCTGCCAGGAACAGGACATCCGGGTACTGGGTTTTGATTTCACGGATCGCCCAGCGCCAGAACTCGAAGGGTTTGGTATGGGGGTTGTCGATACGGAAAATTCGCACCCCACACTCGATCCAATAGACCAGAACGGATTTGAGTTCTTCCCAGAGCTCCCGCCACGTCTCACATTCGAAATCGAACGGGATGATATCCTCGTATCGCTTCGGTGGATTTTCGGCAAACTGTACCGTGCCATCGGGGCGCCATTTGAACCATTCGGGATGTTCTTTTACGTAAGGATGGTCGGGGGAGCACTGGAAGGCGATGTCCATGGCGACCTCCATGCCGAGTTCGCCGGACTTCCAAATGAAATCGCGAAAGCTCTTCAGTGAGCCCAGTGCGGGGTGAATTTCCTTGTGCCCTCCTTTTTCGGATCCGATGGCCCATGGGCTCCCCACGTCTGTAGGTGTCGCTTCGAGGGAATTGTTTTTGCCCTTTCGATGGGTGCGGCCAATCGGATGGATCGGCGGAAGGTAGACCACGTTGAAGCCGAGTGAGGCGACCTGCTCCAGCATGGACTGCGCCTCGTCGAAGGTACCGTGCTGACCGGGTGTTCTGGCCCACGACCGCGGGAAAAATTCATACCAGGAACTGAAGCATGCTCGTTTGCGTTCAACCCAAATCTCTTGGGAGGGAAGGAGGGTTTGGTTGGATCGATCGGAGCTTCGGCGGGCCAGCTCAGTCAATTCTTCGCTGAGCAAGACATGGATCTTTTCCCCCATTGGCACTCCCGGCTCTCTGAGCAGTACAGCCATTTGCTGGAGGGCCTCGCGGTCATTGGCGGAGGCGCGGGTCTGCAAGTCGTCGATCAGCTCTGTGCCGATATCCAGCTCGACGTTGATCCCTTGGGCAGATTCCACCTTCTTGCGAAATCCCTTTTGCCAACTGAAAAAATGGTCGATCCAAGCGGCGACGGTGAACTCGTGAATTCCAATCTCTTCGAGAAATATGCGGACTGTCCAATTGTCGTTGGGGCCGACCGCGAGCGGAGTTTCTTTCCATTCGCCGGCTCCGATCTTCCGATGGAGAAGAAGGGCCTGAATCGAATCATGGCCGTCGGCAAAAATGTGGGCAGAGACATCGATAGGCTCCCCGATTACACTTTTGACGGGGAAGAGCCCTTGATCGGATGCGGGTTTGAGATTCTCAATGATTACCCGGCACGGGCCGGAGGCGAGAGGGTCGATAGGTGTCATGAAGGTTTTCGGAGAGACTCGTAAAGTGCCGCTGTTTCTGCAGCGATGGATTTCCAGCTAAATTTGTTTTCGGCCCGCCGGCGTCCTGCGGCGGCATATTCCGCGCGCATTTGAGGTTTGGCCATGATGCGATTGATCGGGCGTGCGAGATCGCGGGAAAAGGTTTCGGGGTCGCGGGGGGCGAAAGGGGCCTCTTCCTCTTGGGCGACCGGAACTAGATGACCTGTCTCCCCGTGGACAACTACTTCGGGGATCCCACCCACAGCGGAGGCTACCACAGGAGTCTCACAGGCCATGGCCTCAAGATTGATGATCCCGAAAGGTTCATAGATTGAGGGGCAGCAGAAGAGGGCCGCGTGGGAGTAGATCTGGATGGTTTGGTCGCGGGGGAGCATTTTCTCGATCCAGACCAAATGCTCGCGGTCGGCGGCGACCCGGGTGAAGGCTTCCTTCATCTCGGCTGCGATCTCGGGAGTGTCCGGCGCGCCAGCGCAGAGCACGACCTGAATCCCCGGATCGAGCAGTCTGATCGCGTTTACCAAATGGACGATTCCCTTCTGGCGGGTGATGCGTCCGACGAAGAGGACGTAGGGACGGTCAGGGTCGATCCCGTTGGCGATGAGGGCGTCGGTCTCCTTTACCTTATGATATTCGTCGGTATCGATTCCATTGTAGATCACATGGATCTTGTGGGGATCGACCTGGAAGTTTCGAAGAATGTCGTCGCGGGTCCCTTTGGAGACCGCGATGATGGCGTCCGCCATCTCGATTGCCGTGCGTTCGACCCAGACCGAGAAATCGTACCCTCCACCGAGTTGCTCTCGTTTCCAAGGCCGCAGCGGTTCGAGTGAGTGCACCGTCACTACGAGCGGAACACCGTAGTTGAGCTTGGCAAAAATGCCGCCGAGGTGGGTGTACCACGTATGGCAATGAACGACATCGGCATCGATTCCCGCTTCGTTGAAGCGCAAACACCGTTCTGAAGAATCGAAAATAGACCGTAGATTTGACGGAAACTTTACCTCTTCTTTGAAAACTGAATACCCTTGGACCTCGAGATTTCCCCGTTTCTCATGCTGTTCGCCGAAGCAGCGAACATCGACCTGCATGAGGGCGGACAGATGTTTGCTCAGGTAGTCAACGTGGACGCCAGCCCCTCCATAGACGTTGGGAGGATACTCATTGGTCAGGAGGAGGGTCTTCATTGGGGTAAGTGGTTTTCGATTATTCCTCTGAGTAGACTCCTAACTTTCTAAATCGGTCGTAGCGATGTTGAAGCAGCTCTGCGGGCTTCAGAGATTCGTAGCGTTTTAGATGACTCAGAATAGCCGTTTTCAGATTGTTTGAAGTTTTCTGGTGGTCGGATTGGGCACCGCCGAACGGTTCTTCGATGACCTCGTCGACGACGGAGTGTTCGAGCAGTGATTTACCGCTCAGCCCGAGAGCCTCAGCGGCATCGGGAGCGAACTTCCGGTCTTTCCACAGGATCGCTGCGCAACCCTCGGGAGAAATCACCGAATAGTAGGCGTTTTCAAAGATGAGAACAGAGTCTGCCAAGGCGACTCCCAACGCACCACCGGATCCACCTTCGCCAATGACGGCGGCAATAATCGGAACCTCGAGCAGGCTCATTTCCCGAATATTGACGGCGATCGCCTCCGCGACATGACGCTCTTCCGCGCCAATCCCGGGAAATGCCCCGGGGGTGTCGATCAGAGAGATGATCGGCATGTTGAACTTGGCAGCCATCCGCATCAGGCGCAGTGCCTTGCGATACCCCTCAGGATGGGGGCAGCCGAAATTTCGCCGAAGGTTTCCCTTGGTATCCCGTCCCTTTTGCTGGCCGATGACCATCACTGGACGACCTTCAAGGAAGGCGGGCCCACCGACAAAGGCAGGATCGTCCTTGAACAGGCGGTCACCGTGAATCTCTTCGAATCCAGTGAAGATGTTGGCGATGTGATCCAGCGAGGTCGGACGACTTGGGTGACGGGCGAGTTGTACGCGCTGCCAAGTGGTCAGACCGGAGTAGACCTCACGTTTGGTCTTCTCGATCTTTCCGTTGATCGCATCGATCTCATCGGACACATCCATATTGCTCTGCTCGGAGATCTCCTGCAGGCGCCGTAGCTGGCTTTCGAGTTCGCGTAAAGGTTTCTCAAATTCCAGAGTAAACTCGGACTTTTCCATACGAATGAGCTAAAGGGTGGGATTTGGTGGTGTCAATGGGTATGGCAACCTAGGGGAGCCATACTCGACCGGGTTTAGGCTTCGAAAGTATGAACGGCGAAACCGGAACGAAGCTTTGGCTCGAACCACGTGCTCTTCGGGGGCATCACGGCGTCGGCGTCAGCGATGTCCATCAATTGTTCAATCAGAACCGGATAGAGGCTGAAGGCGATACCTGCGCTCCCGTCGTCGACTTTCTTTTCCAAAAATTCCGTGCCACGGATTCCGCCAACAAATTCGATGCGGTCGTCGGTGCGAGGGTCTCCGATGCCGAAAATAGGGGCGAGAATTCGGTCCTGGAGGAGGCTCACATCGAGCGAAGAGACCGGATCGGCCCCGTCTTCGGGCTCGAGCCGGATGCCGTACCAGGTGCCACCGAGGTAGAAGCGAATCTCCCGAGATTCCGCAGGGATGTCTTCCGCATTGGGCCGGACCTCTGCCACCTTGCTGATCTTCTCGATGATCTCTTCGTCTGACAGCCCGTTCTTGTCGAGAACGAGGCGGTTGTAGGCGAGAATCTTCAATTCGGTCGCGGGAAAGAGGACGGTGAGAAACCAGTTGTAGTCTTCTTCGCCAGTGTGGTTTGGGTTGCTGTCACGGGATTCGCGTGCGACCCGTGCGGCGCTGGCCGCGCGGTGGTGCCCGTCAGCAATATAGAAGCTATCGACTGATTTGAAGGCCTCGACGAACTCGGTGCCGCCGGGAATTCTCCAGACCGTGTGGCGGATGCCATCGGGGGCCGTGAGGTCGTAGAGGGGCTCTTCACGACAGAATCCGTCGACCAGAGAATGGATCCGCGAGTCGTCGCGGTAGGTGAGGAATACGGGACCAGCGTTGCCGCCCATTTCCTTCGTCAAGCGAGTACGATCGTTCTCCTTGGCGACACGGGTGCGCTCGTGGCGCTTGATCTTTCCCGCATCGTAGTCGTCGACATGGCTGACTGCGACGACGCCAGTTTGAATGTGCTCGCCCATCTGCTGGCGATAGAGAAAGACACACGGCTCGGACTCACGAACGAGAGCACCGGACTCCTGCAGTTTCTTGAAATTTTCCACCGCCTTGGCATAGACCTCGTCGGCATAGGGGTTTTGCCCCTCGGGGAAATCGATCTCGGCCCGAACGACGTGGAGCATGCTCTCCGGTTTGCCCGCGGCGAGTTCGCGAGCCTCCTCGGTGGAGACCACGTCGTATGGAAGAGAGACGACGTTCGCTACGGCTTCAGTGGAGGGTCGGAGCCCTTGGAAGGATCGGATACGCATAGGGGGTCGCTTTTAGCCAATCTTCCACCTTTCAGACGAGGCTTAATTTTTCTTTTTCGGTTTCGTGACGCTTTGTAAAGTATAAGCAACCTGACCCCAAAAAGGCATTTGGGTAAATAATTGACAGGTTTTGAGTCGGGAATGGCGTTGGATTAGTTGCCGGTTAGGCGGGCCCATGCGCGCCCGTAGAGCTCATGGAAGAGGCGTTGCCAGTTCGACCATGCGTGAGCGCTGGGGATGAAGTCGAGGAGGTCGGGGGCGGAGTCGTCTACCAGGAAATCGGTGGGAGCTTGGATGGGGGTGAAGCCGTTGCTGGCGAAAAGGGAGGCGGAGCGGGGGAGGTGAAGAGCGGAGGAGACCAGGAGGATCGGGCCGGCCGGGATCTCCTGGGCTGTGCGCTTGGCTTCTTCGGCAGTGGAGGTGGGAGAGTTGAAGGTCGTAATTCGATCGGGCGGGATTCCCAGCTCGATGGCGAGCTCGGCCATGGCTGCTGAGGAAGCGGGGCGCTTGCCGATGGTCCCTCCCGTAAAAATCAAGGGGAGGTCGGGGTATTGCTTGGCGAGGCGGATGCCCTCCATGGCGCGGGCGAGGCTGATCGCGGTGAGTTTGCCGGAGGGGGGAGTACTGGAGTCCCAGCTGTAGACTCCACTTCCCAGGACTACGATTGCGGTGGGAGTTTCGAGAAGTTCGGCGGAAAGGGGGTCGCTGTCGAACGCGCGGATGACGGGTTGCTGGAGGGCAGGGATGGAGAGGAGGAAAAGTCCGATGACACCGGAGGCCACGAGAATCATCCCGAGTCGGGTCAATTTACCGCAAGCGACGAGGAGGAGGCCGATTCCCGCCAGCAAGAGGCAGAGCGTAGGAGGATAGAGAAGGCCAGCTACGATTTTTCGAAGGAAAAAGGCGGACATAGCTGGATGAATATCTCAGCGATGGTCCCAGGGAAAGCGAAAGACCTCTTTTTTCTTATCCCAGACCTCGAAAGGCTCGAAGAGTTTTCCGGGATTCAAAATCCCGTTGGGGTCGAAGACCTCTTTAATTTTCTTCATGGTCGCGATCTCTGCCTCACCGAGTTGGAGGGTGAGGAACGGAGTCTTGGCGAGGCCTACACCGTGTTCTCCGCTGATAGCGCCCTTGAGGTCGACCACCACCTGCATGAGCTCACCCAGCGCTTCCCGCGCGCGGCGGGAGCCCACCGGGTCTTCGCGGTGGTGCATGATGTTGACGTGTAGGTTCCCGTCACCGGCATGACCGAATACACCAATGGCTACCTGAAATTTTGCGCGGATCTTCTCGACCTCGTCGATCAGGTCAGCTTGGCGGTGAAGGGGGACGACGACATCCTCATTCAGTTTGCTGTCACCCAGCTCAAACATCGCGCTGGAGCAGGCGCGCCGGATGTCCCAGAGTTTTTCCGCTGAGGCGGGGTCGGGGGCCGCGCGATGAGCTTCGGCGTGGTCGCGGGCCCAGCTGAGGAGTTTTTCCTTTGCGGTGGCCACCTCATTTTCGGAACCATCGAGCTCGATGATGAGGAGACTGCGCCCGGGGAGGCCGTCAAAAATGGGTTGTTGGAACGCGGCCTCGGCCCCGCGAACGCTGGGACGATCGAGAAATTCGAGAATAGCGGGCCCGATCCTTTTGCGCACGACCTCTTCCACGGCGGTCAGCGCATCCCGTTCGGTGGGGAAGGCGGCGAGGAGGCTCCACGTGGTTTCGGGTGCAGGGATGAGCTTGAGAGTGGCTCCGGTAACTACACCGAGAGTGCCCTCACTGCCGACCCACAGATCACGCACATTGTAGCCTGTCGCAAATTTGCGGGTATCGCTGGCCCATGTGACGAACTCTCCGGTTGGGAGATAGCCTTGGAGGGAGACGACATAGTCGCGGGTGACCCCGTATTTCAAGCACCGCATGCCCCCTGCATTGCAGGCGATATTGCCCCCGATCGTGCAGTAGCGAAGGGAGGAAGGATCGGGCGGGTAGAATAGACCCTCGTCGCGGGCGGCATTCTGAAGGTCTGTGACGACGACTCCCGGTCCCGCGTGGGCAAACCGGTTGAGTGGGTCGATCCGCAGATCCTTCAACTGGTCCAGTTTGAGAACCCACCCCCCCCGCGCAGGGCTGGCGGAGCCCGTTAAAGACGTGCCGGCACCACGGGTCGTAACTGGAACCTTGTATTCATTGGCGAGTCGGAGGACGACGCCGACCTGATCGGGGTGGTCGATCTGGATCGCCGCTTCGTGCTCGAAAGCCAACCGCATCCCGTCGAAGGAAGAACGGTAGAGCGCTTCCTTATCCGTTTGTACGCGCTCGCCGAGAGCCTTTTTTAACTCTTGGAGTGCGATGGAATCATCCATGGGAGTGCTTTCGGATTGGAGGAAAGTAGCTGGAACCTCACTGGGCCGGTACGGGATTGCCTCGGCCGGCGGATGGGTCGGGATCAGAAAGGAACGGCCAGCGCGACGAGGAGGGATTGCTCACGTTTGATTCCTCCGGCCCCGACTGTCGAATCGTAGGAGTTGCGGTAGATAATCTTGGGCTCGGCAAAAGGGGTTAGGCGGATCGACGCCGAGAGCTCGAAGAGAAGGCTGTAGGAGGTGGTGTCGGACGGATCGAAAGAGTAGTTGAACCTCTCGTCGAAGCGAACGGACTCGTTGAACTGGTAGAAAGAAGTCTGGAGAAAAGTCAGGAGAGGATCCCATTCGCCGCTGGTGTCGGGGGTTTTCTGGTAGCGAACGCCGGGACCGAACGCGAGATCCAGAGACATCTGTTCGTTTTCGAGGGCACGCCATCCGAACAGGCCGTTGATGTCGTTTTGTGGTTCGAGCTCCTTGACCCGGTCGACCAAGTAGTTGTCGGAGAGACGGAGATAGTAGGGATCGTGGATGTCGTACTCGTAGGCGACATTGAGGCCGTGCTTGTCGGTAGGCTTTGTGACGTTACCGTCCTGATCCTTCTTGCGGGTGTACGCATAGAAAATGTCGCCGGCGAAGGAGTGCTTGCCCTTGGTATATTTTCCTTTGAGTCCGAGGTTGATTCCGCTTTGGACATCGGAAGATTCGGAGTAGTTGTAACCTACGAGAATTTCTCCGGTGAAGCCCTTCGGGAAAATCAGGCTGGTGAAATTTTCCCAGTATTGTTCCGAGACGCTTTTTTCAGGAGCTGGTGGTGGTTCTTCTTCGACGACCTCCACCTCGTCCACCTCGACCTCGTCCGAATCGAGGGAAACCTCGGCGATATTGGTTTTTGGCAGGCTGATCTCACCCAGGATCGGAGAATCGAGGATCACCGCGGTAGCAGAATCTTCGATCACTTTCCCTGAGAGGATGTCGCCGTTCTTTAACGTAATGGTATCGGCGTGAAGCTGGGCGGCGAACAGCAAGGAAGTCGCGGATGCGAAAAGAGCGCGGATGGTGAAAGTCTTCATTGGCTTCATGGTTTTTTTATTCGATCGGCGTTTGCAACTCTTTTAGCCTTTGGTTCGGAATTATTTCCGGAAAGTAGGCGAAGGAATCGGGCACTTTTTTAGAAATCCCCCTTGGTTTTGCTCGTGAGGGCAACTAGCTTCCGCACATGCCATGGTATTTTCACGCTGCGCTGAAGCAGATTTTTCCCTCGGGGAAACTCTTGTCCTTCTTCGCGTTTATATCGGTAACGGGCGTGACCCTCGGGGTCATGGTGTTGCTGGTTGTACAGAGCGTGATGAACGGATTTGTGTTCGATATCCAATCGAATCTGGCGAAGACCAATGGGGACATCCAGATCGTGAGCCGCGCTCCGATTGTTGGGTGGGAGGACTGGTTGGAGAATTTGGAGGCCAGGCCCGAAGTGAAAGCCGCGGCCCCGCTCGCGCATGGAGTGGTGATGTTGCAGGCGCGCAACCGGCCGATGTTTCCCTACGTTTGGGGACTGGATCTGGAATCCGGGCCCGAAGTGTTGCCGTTTGAGGATTTTCTCCAGTCGGGGACCATGGACGATCTCGATGACCGGTCGATTTTCGTCAGTGGAGGGGTGGCCCGCGAGTTGACCTTGGGGGTCGGAACGGAAGTGGCGGTTTACACTCCTCTGATGCTGGACCGGATGAAAGTGGATGAAGTGATTCGCCCAATTACGATGCGGGTCGCGGGGATTTTTGAAACGGGATGGAACGAAGTTGATTCGCGGACAGTCGTAGTGACCCTGCGGACGATGCAGGAGCTTTACGGTTTGGGGGAGAGCGTGCACGGGGTGGTCATGAAACTGGAAGACGGGGTGGACACAGCAGAGTATGCGGGAGTTTTGAACGCCGGGCTGTCGGAGGAGTATCACGCGCAGACCTGGATGGATGTGAACAGCGATTTCCTGTTTGTTCTTCGATTGGAGAAAACGATGATGTTTTTCATCATGATCTTCATTGTGCTGGTGGCCTCCTTCTCGATTGCGATCTCGCTCATGATGGCGGTGATTCGCAAGACCCGCGAGATCGGGCTGCTTTCGGCCATGGGGGCCTCGCGTTTTGGGATCGGCGCCTGTTTCTGCCTCCAGGGATTTTTAATTGGAACCGTGGGAACCATTCTCGGGATCATCGGCGCTCTGGTCGCCTTGCATTTCCGCAACAACATATTTCACCTCTTTGCCCACCTGACTGGGCGGGGGCAGGCATTGACCGATGCCTACGGATTTTCTTATCTTCCGGCGCACTATATCATTTCGGATTTTATCATCGTGGCCCTGTTTTCCATCTTTGTCTCGACCCTGGCGGGATTGATCCCGGCCTGGCGGGCGGCGCGGCTACAACCGGCGGAGGCTTTGCGCAATGACGCTTGATTCTCAGTCAGTCCTGCGGGCAAAAGACGTGCGCAAGACCTTTGTGATCCCCGGCGGTGAGCTGGAGGTATTGCGGGGGTTGAATTTTTCCATTCGCGAAGGGGTTTCGGCGAGCATACGGGGTGAATCCGGCTCGGGGAAATCGACCCTACTTCATCTGTTCGCGGGGCTTGAAGGCGTGGATCAAGGAGAAATTTCGTGGGGGCCGGATTCGATCAATCACTGGAGCCCACGCAAGCGAGCTGCGGAGCGTGCGGTCCGGCTCGGGTTGGTTTTTCAAGCGTATCATCTCGTGGGCGAAATGACTGCACTGGAGAACGTTCTCCTGGCAGCGCGGATCGCTGGAACGGTGAGTGCTGAGACGCGGGAGCGGGCGAGACATCTTCTCGATCGGGTGGGCTTGGGCAACCGCGAGAAGCAGATGCCCGGTAAAATGTCGGGAGGGGAAAGGCAGCGGGTCGCGGTCGCGCGGGCGATTCTGAACAACCCTCCGATTCTTCTGGCGGATGAACCGACTGGAAACCTCGACGAAAAGACCGGGGAGACGACGATGGAGTTGCTCCTGGAATTGGTGAGGGAGCAAGGGGTGGCATTGGTTTTGGTTACTCACAGTCGACGATTTGCCGGAGCTTGCGACGAGCAATGGGTGTTGCACGACGGGATCTTGGAAGCCTCGGCGGAAGCGTAACTGAAGAGCGGAGAAGTTATCTCCGCGTGCGGGCGCCGTCTCGTCGAACCACGAGAGTTGCAGAAGGCTCTGTTCATCCGACATTTCTCTCTCAATTTTAGTTGAAGGATTACCGTTGGGTTGATGCGCTCCAATTATGAACAAACGGGGATTTCTCTTGTGCGGAATTTTTCTTCTGGCATCCGGCGTCTTGTTGTCCGCTGCGGGTCCGGCCTGGTTGTCTCAGGGGCCAAAGGTAGGGGAGGGACCGCAGTCGTTCGAGATCCCCCTGGAAGTCGAGGGGCAGAAATTGTATGTGGAGGTGGAGATCGGCGGTCGTACCCGTCGGTTTGTCGTGGATACTGGATCCCCATCGATGGTGGATGAGTCGATCGCCCGTGAGTTGAATTTGAAAGTAGTGGGGAAGAGCCAAGGGAGAGACGCCCATGGTGTGAAGATTGAGACCTCGATTGTTCAATCAGATCTGAGCGTGGGAGGTGTTTCCTTTGAGAAAGTTCCCCTGTTTTGCGCAGACTTCCTGGGTACGGTTCCTGTCCGATGTATCGTGGGAGACGGCATCCTTGGGTCGGAGCTGTTGGCCCTGGGCGCTTGGCAGATCGACCTGAAGGAGCGGGTTCTGCGTTTTTCGACCCAGGCGGAGACGCTGCCCTATGTCGAAAAGGCGACCGAGGGGAGTCTTCACGATTTTGGTTTTCCGCACGCACCCATTGTCGATGTTGTCTTTGCAAAAGAAGCGCGCAGCAAGGCGCTCTTTGACACTGGGGCTCCGGTCTATTTCTGGATCTCGCCCGATGATTATGCTGGGGCGCAGCGGGCTGGCGGAACCGGTGGGACGCTGGAGGGATTTGGCTCTCCCGGAGGTTCCTTGGGCGGGCAGGCACCGGCAGTTCCGAGGGAAATGGTGGAATTGACCTCTTTTTCGGTCGGTCCGGTCCAGATAGGAGTCGTCGAGGCACTCGTGAGGGAGTTGTCGCCGAGCCTCCTGGGCGTTCGTTTCCTCGATCACTTTATTGTAACCTTGGACCAGCCGAACGGGGCGGTGTTTTTTTATGAATATGCAAAGGGACCTTACATCGAGGATTCCTTTGGTCTCACTCTGGCCTTCGACGGGGAGGTGGCCGTCGGAACGGTTTGGGAGGGGTCGCCGGCTTGGCGTGCGGGCCTGCGGGCCGGGGATCCGTTGGACTCGATTAACGGAATGACCCTCGATTTTTCGTGTGAGAAGATTCGTCAGGCCATCGCTGCTTTCCAGGAACCGACGATCCGCATTGACTGGGAAGGAGGATCGGTTGAGTTGACGAAGGAAACCCGCGAATTTTGATCAAATTCGTTTCGGGCAATAGAATTGTGAAAAAGAGTTCGAAGAGCATCGAGTAGTTTTTTCTTGTGGCTTTCTGTAGAGCTGGACGATCATTCTGGCGTATGCCCGATTTTGAAGATCTCAGTCCCCAGAGGACTGAAAATACCGCTGAAACCTACAGCCCGAGTCGTAGCCGCAGTCGAAGCGGCTCCTCTAGCCGGAGTGGAAAGAGTTCTTCCAGCCGCCGCCCTCAAGGTGGGCAACGCAACTCGCGACGTTCTGCACCGAAATCGCCGAGGAAGAAGTCAATTTTTGCGCGGATCGCGCAGTTCTTTGGATCTATATTCGGATCAAAGCCCTCCCAGCCGAAGAAACGGAGTCAGGGGCAATCGCGTCCACCTTCGAAACGGGGAGAGGGCTCGCGCAGTTCTCAAGGCCGCCGATCGAGGGGCGAAGGAAATTCCTCCCGGCAGGGATCGTCTTCCCGGCAAGGATCGTCTTCCCGTCAAGGCGGCGAGCGCCGGCATCAGGGACGTTCACAATCTGGAAATCAAGACGGATCATCTTCGAATGGCCCGAAACGTCGTCGCCGTTCGCGCAGTCGTGGAAATTCGTCCTCGCAAGGGGCGCCCCAGAAGAAGGAACTGCATCCCGTTGTCGAACAGGAGAAGGTTATCCCGGTAGAGACTGAAGCGGTTGCGACACGGTATAGTCGACCTTCGGCCAAGACGGCAGCGGAAGTCGCAGCGAAGAATCTTGAAACCCAGCAGTCGAAGCAGGGAACAACCACGGGGAAGCGGAGCAGCTCGGGTCAAGGTGGCAAGAAGAATGGTGGTCGGAGTCGATCGGGCCAGTCTTCGGGCTCGCGCGGACCTCGCTCGGATGAACGGCAACCCAAAGAGGCGCCCGCACAGAAACCTTTGAAGACTCCCCAGCCCGCTAAGCCAGTAATTGATGTGGTGGCTGCGATGGAGAACGTCGGGCCGATGGATTCTTCGGGCCGATATGGTCGGCGTTCGCTGCGCGGTGGGCGCAAAAGCCGTCCCAGCGAGTTCGGTCAGTCCGGCGGTTCGGGTAAATCCTGAGCCAGTAGGAATACTGGCATGGATGTAATCCGAATCGACGGGGGTCGGCCACTGAGTGGTCGGATCACAGCTGGCGGGGCCAAAAACTCGGTGCTCCCCATCTTTGCCGCGTGTCTATTGACGGAGGACGAATGCGTGATTCGGAACGTCCCCGATCTGAGCGACGTGCGGTACATGGCACGCATCCTCGAGTACGTGGGCGCGTCGGTGGTGGATGAAGGCAGCGGAGTTTGGCGAGTCAAGGCCGGCGAAGTGCGGCCGGAGGCTCCCTATGATCTCGTTCGCAAGATGAGAGCCTCGATCTGCTTGCTCGGGGCCTTGGTGGGTCGACTGGGGCAGGCCCGCGTCTCGATGCCGGGTGGCTGTGTGATTGGGCCGCGCCCCATCGATCTTCATCTCAAAGGCCTGCGCAAACTGTCCTGCAAAGTGGAAGTGAAAGCAGGGTACCTGCAAGTCGACGGAAAAGATCGTCGTGGAGGAGGAGTTTTTCTGGGCGGACGGTATGGAAGTACGGTGACGGGAACGGCCAACCTCTTGATGGCAGCGGTCACCACCCCGGGAACGACTCGCATCGAATGTGCGGCCTGTGAGCCGGAGATCGTGGACCTTTGTACCCTTCTTCGGGGAATGGGTGCCCGACTCGAAGGAGTGGGCAGCCCGACGCTGATCGTCCATGGAGTCGACTCGTTGAACGGAGTCGACCACACCGTGATCGACGATCGGATCGAGACAGGGACCTATTTGATTGCGGCCGCCCTGACAGGGTCGGACCTGGAAGTGAAAGGGGCTCCACCGGCGATGTTGGGAGCCTTGCACGACAAAATGGAGGAGGCCGGGATCGATATGATCTACGAAGACGGTCTTTGGCGAGTGGAGACCCGGGGGCAGCGCGCACCGGTGGACCTCATCACATTGCCCCATCCGGGATTTCCCACCGACCTGCAAGCGCAGATGTGCACCCTAATGGCGGTGACCCCCGGAATCAGTGTCCTGACCGAACGGATTTACCCGAATCGTTTCATGCACGTGTCGGAGTTACAACGCATGGGGGCCGATCTGGCGATCGAAGGGGCTTCCTGCATCGTGAAAGGTGTTCGCTCCCTTTCGGGGGCGCCGGTTATGGCCTCGGACCTGCGGGCTAGCGCCGCACTCGTGCTCGCTGGGCTTGTGGCCACCGGGGAGACCTGGATTCAACGGGTCTATCATCTGGATCGGGGATATCAGCGGATGGATGAAAAACTTCGGGCGGTCGGGGCGTCGATTGAACGGCTCCCTGCCGAGGAAATGCCAAAGGGATTGCTCGGAGAGGATTTTTGATCTTTACGGTTTCCTGCTCGCCAGAGAGGCTGAGTAGAGTCTACTATATTCGATAATTATGGGTAAAAAAGTCGCGCTTCTGACCGGGATCACCGGGCAAGATGGTTCCTATCTTGCGGAATTATTACTGGAAAAAGGTTATGAGGTTCACGGGATGATCCGTCGATCGAGTTCCTTTAATACTGGAAGAATTGATCACCTGTTCAACGACCCCGAGATTCACGGCAAACGATTGTTTCTCCACTACGGGGATCTCACGGACTCGAGCAATCTGAACCGTTTGCTCGAGAAGGTACAGCCCGACGAAATCTATAACCTCGGGGCGATGAGCCACGTGAAGGTCTCGTTCGAAGTCCCCGAGTATACCGCTGAGGTAGACGGGATCGGCACCCTGCGCTTTTTGGACGCCATCAAGGAAACCGGGTTGAAGACTCGTTTTTATCAGGCATCGACAAGCGAACTGTACGGAAAAGTTCAGGAAGTTCCGCAGACTGAGACGACCCCTTTCTATCCTCGCTCTCCCTACGGAGTCGCCAAGCTTTACGGCTTCTGGATTATAGTGAATTACCGCGAGTCCTATGGCATCCACGCCTGCAACGGGATCCTCTTCAATCACGAATCACCGCGCCGCGGTGAAACCTTCGTGACGCGCAAGATCACCCGTGCCGCTGCGATGATTGCTCATGGCAAGCAGGAGATTTTGAAGTTGGGGAACATGGACGCCAAGCGCGACTGGGGGTACGCCCCTGAGTACGTCGAAGGAATGTGGCGGATTCTCCAGCACGACGAACCGGAAGATTTTGTTCTCGCGACGAATGAAACTCGTACCGTCCGTGAGTTTGTCAACGAGTCCTTTGATGAGCTCGGTATCTCTTTGGAGTGGGAAGGTGAAGGCATCGACGAAGTCGGTATCGACAGCAAGACCGGTGTGAAGCGGATTGTTGTGGACCCTGCCTACTTCCGCCCGGCGGAGGTCGAACTCCTGATTGGTGACGCCACCAAAGCCAAGGAGAAGCTCGGTTGGGAACCGAAGACCAAGTTCTCGGAACTGGCTCGACTTATGGCGCGTGCTGACTTTGAGAAGATCGCACGTCGCGGCTACTAGTTGATTGATTGGTTGGGCGATTGATGGACTCCGATTCAAAGATTTTCGTAGCCGGCCATCGCGGGATGGTAGGGAGTGCCGTCGTGCGCCGACTCAAGGCGTCAGGATTCTCCAATTTGGTCACGGCGACTCGGTCCGAGCTCGATCTGACCAATGAGGCGGCGACGCTGGACTTTTTGCAGACCCACCGGCCCGATGTGGTCGTGAACTCTGCAGCGAAGGTCGGTGGCATCCATGCGAACAACACTTATCCGGCGGAGTTCCTGCACGAGAATCTGGCGATGGGGTTGAACCTGGTGCACGGATCGTGGAAAGCAGGCGTAGGGCGACTGCTGAATCTGGGGAGTACTTGTATCTATCCTCGAGAAGCTCCTCAGCCGATTCCGGAGTCCTCTCTCTTGACGTCACCTCTCGAGAAGACCAATGAGGCCTATGCGCTCGCGAAAATCGCGATTCTAAAGCTTTGCGAGTATTACCGGAAGCAATACGGGGCACTCTTTCATTCGGCGATGCCGACTAACCTCTACGGGACCGGGGATAATTACCATCCCGAGAACTCCCACGTTCTGCCTGGATTGATTCGCCGGTTTCATGAGGCGACCCAGAACGATGCGGAAGAAGTCGTCGTGTGGGGAACGGGAACACCTCTTCGCGAATTTCTCCATGTCGATGATTTAGCCGCGGCGGTCTTGCACTTGCTCGAACTGGAGAACCCTCCGGAATGGGTAAACGTAGGCACCGGGGTGGATTGTTCGATTCGTGAACTCGCCGAAACGATTGCCGAAGTGGTTGGTTTCAAAGGTCAGCTTACCTTTGATCCGTCCAAGCCCGATGGGACACCTCGTAAGTTGACGGATATCTCGAGAATTCGAGAAACCGGATGGGCGCCAAAAATTGCGTTACGGGAAGGTATTGAACGTACCTACGGGGAGTTCCAAGAAGGACTTCGGGACGAGACCGTTCGTCTATAGGTATTGATCACCCGGCCAACGGTCCACGGATTTGGGGTACGCGGACGCTACGTTTCATTTCCACCCGTTGAGGCAGTCAGGCTAAGCCTGGAATTCCATTGACGCCCTCTTTGGGAGGTCATCCGATTCCCATAGCTCGATCAGGTTAACTACCGAGTCGAGGAGACCTCGACAGTACTTGAGAGGAGCTCGTGGCTCCCCGTCTATCGCCCTGAAGCGATTAGCGTACGATGATTAGCTCGGCCTTACGGTCGAGGGCACGGCCTTCAGCGCCGGCGTTGGAGTCGGCATCGAGATCACCCTTTGAGAGGATTTCAACGCGAGAAGGATCGATTCCCAAGCTCACGATGTAGTCTTTCACGCTAGTTGCGCGGCGATCGCCGAGGGCCAAATTGTATTCAGTAGTCCCCTTCCAGTCGCAGTAACCCTCGATCAAGAGGTAGTCACTTGGAGCGGAGCGGAGTGTTTCTGCGACCTGTTCCAAGGCACCCCGGTCGCCGGGACGAACGTAGCTTTGGTCGAAATCGAAATAAATGGTTGGGAACATCCCGCGCAACTGTTCGCCCTCGAGGATATTGAAATTGGGGTCGCGACCGAAGAGGCCCTCGCTGGCCGCCAGATCGTCTTGATACGGATCTCCTCCGACTGAGGGATACGGGGGTTTATCCGGCAGGTTTGTGTAGTCCGGTCGGGTAGGGCTCTGGCCAATGACCGTAGCACTCGGATCCGGCTGTGATTTTTTGGAACAGGCGGAAAGAACAGCGAACAAGGCAATTCCGAGGCAAATACGATGGTGAAGGCGCATGGTTCGTATGGTTGGAGAATTTCTCTACAGCGTAAAGCCTTTCTTTCGGTCGGAAAGGAAATCGTCGGTGGAAAAGTACTGGTTTGGTTTGGTGTGGAAGGTGGTGCTAAGAATTTGGATAAGAAATTCTTACAAGTTCAATCGTAATGTGATCGAGAGGCGAAGATTTAGAGTCGGCAAAGATTTTCACTCTATTTACTGGGAGGACGTCCACTTACGGTACTCCTCGGCGAAGGTTCCCTCGCGAATCGAGCGCCGAATCTCGCTGGCCATCCAGGCCATGAAGGAGATGTTGTGGATCGCGAGTAGCTGGCCGCCCAGGGTTTCGCCGGCTTTGATCAGGTGATGGATGTAGGCTCGGGAGAAATTGCGTGAGGCCGGGGCGGGGAGTCGCTCGTCGAGGGGAGAGAGATCCTCGCGGAAGCGGGCGTTCTTCAGGTTGAGGTGCTCACGGCCCTCGTTTTCCCATGGGCAGCACAGTGCGCCACCGTGGCGGGCGAGGCGAGTGGGGTGCACGCAGTCGAAGGTATCAATGCCTATGGCGGCCCCTTCCCATAGATCGCGCAATCCTCCGATGCCGAGGAGGTGGGTCGGGCGGTCATCGCGGAGGTGGCGCCGAGCCCAGCTGGTGACTTCACGCATCTGCTCCTTGTCGGAACCGAGAGAGCCACCAATGGCTTGTCCGAAAAATGGTTGATCTGCGACGAACTGAGCGCTTTCGCGGCGGAGATCTTCGTAAACGCCTCCCTGAACGATCCCGTAGAGGGCCTGAGTCCCGTCGTAGCCTCGCTCGAACTCCTCTCGACTGCGAACAGCCCAGCGGTGACTCAACTGCATGGAGCGGGCGGTGTACTCACGCTCGACATGAAAAGGCGTGCACTCGTCGAGGACGACGATCAGGTCGGCACCAATCTTTTGCTGCGCTTGGATGGAGCTTTCAGGGGTGAGGAGAATTTTCTCCCCGTTTACGTAGGAATGAAAATGTGCACCTTCCTCGGTGATCTTTACGCCCGGTCCCTGTTTGCCGATCCGGCGGCGACCCTTGATCTCATCCGCGATCCAGCCGTGACCGATACTAAAAATCTGAAACCCGCCGGAGTCGGTGAGCATTGGACCATCCCATCCCATCATCTTGTGGATGCCGCCGTGCTTGGCGATGATGTCCGGCCCCGGTTGGAGGAGCAGGTGGTAGGTATTGGAGAGAATGATGTCGGCTCCCGCGCCCTGTACCTGATCGATGGTGACCCCTTTGATCGCGGCTTTTGTGGCGCAGAAAATGAAATTGGGGGTCTCGATAATCCCGTGCGGAGTTTGGATGCGGCCGACCCGGGCCTTGGTCAGCGGGTCGGAGTGGAGAATATCGAAAGAAAACGATGATGAGTCGGTGGTCATGATGAAATTTGCGTGGGGGCCTGTTTCGGGCGGGCCAGATAGACGACGGGGCTGTCGAGGACGGCAACCAGCACTCGGAGCCCGTAGGTCCCGAGGATATAGGTAAAGATAAGGGGCTTCCAGCTGACCGGCTCCGGGGCAAAAACCACGAAAGCGAGAACGCTGAAGACGATGCTATCCACCAAAGCGGAAAACCAGGTCGAGAGATTGTTGCGGAGCCAGAGGTGCTTTCCCTTGGTGACCGTCCGCAATCGGCTGAAGACCCAGATATCGTTGAACTGGCTGATGAGGTAGGCGGCGAGGCTGGCAATCAGGATGCCGGGGGCTGGCAAGAAAATTGCCTCGAGGTGGTTCTGCATAGCGGCTGCGGAGGCGCCGAGCTCGCCTTCACTTGGGTCGAGTGGGCGGAAGGCAATGGCCGCGAACAGAAATAGGTCGAACAGGACCAGACCGACGAATCCGAGGATCACGCCCTTACGGGCTGCGGCCGCCCCGTGGTACTCGGTGAGAATGTCGGTGCAGAGGAAAGTCGTGGAGAACAGGATGGTCCCGAGCGCTACGGGGTCGGGGAAGACGGAGAACTGGGTCAACTTGAGGACATGCAGATTCCCGCCGATGATGGCGACAGCCATGTACACATAGAGCCCCGCGGGGCCGAACCAGCGGTGTAGTGCCAGGATCACCGCGAACGCGGTGAGTAGGAGGCTGATCCAGATGAATTCCGGGGGGAGGGCCTGGAGTTGCTCGAGAAGTTCCCTCACGCCTGAGTTCGGTCAAGTCACGATCGGTCGCGGCCGATCAGATGAAGTATTGGATGTAGGCTTTCTCCCGCAGCCGCTGGAGCCAGCTTTCTTGCGCTTCGCGAGCGATTTGGTCCGTGAGTAGCTCTTCGATCGTGCTGCGTACCTCGGCCAGAGGAATGGAGCCCGCGGCGCGGATTTCCTCGACGTAGAAAAAGATGATACTGGTCTGGAAAGGGATCGGGTCGCTCACGCTGTCCGCTGGGAGCTCAAAGACGACCTCGCTGAGCTCGCTTCGCAGGTCGGCACGCTCGACCCAGCCGAGGCTACCACCACGGCGGGCTAGGCCATCATTGCTCATCTCTTTGGCGACGGATTGGAAGTCTTCTCCGGACTCAAGCATTTCAACGACCGTGGCGGCCCGTTCCTCGACCGGTTCTCCGCCGGGCTGGGGGGACAGCGTGATCTGGTAGAGCTTGATCTCGGATCCGCGTTGGAACTGGGACTCGTTGGTCTCGTAAAACTCTTTGATCATCTGGGGGCTGATCTCCGCTTGATTGCGGCGCATCTGCTGTTTCATGACCTGGACGATGATCTTATCCTCCAGCTCTTGGCGGAAATCGCGCACGGTTTTGTCCTGGCTGCGAAGATAGCTCAGAAAGCGGTCTCGTTCCCCGTTGAAGTCCTCTTGGATGACATCGTTGAATTCACCCTCTACATAGGATTTGGGAATGGTCATTTCCTTCCCGCGGAAATCCTCGACGATGAGAATCTGATCGATGAGATTCTGGAGGACGTCCCGTTGGAGACGAGTAACGTTCGCGTTGTATTCCTGCTGGTTGGAGGAGATCCGGGAGACCTGCTTGAGAAGGGGTTCCATTTCTCTGCGAACCTGCTCGACGGTAATAATCCTGCCCTCGACCTTGGCGGCAATTGCGTTTGGACGGTCGGCATCCCAGAGCTGCTCGACGCCTTCCTGAGCGGACAGAATCGAACTGGTGAGAATAAGGAGGAGGGCCGCTGGCCCACGTAGTAGGAAAAGGAGGTTCATAGACGCGATATGATGCTATGGATTTCTGACAATCTGGAAAGGGGCTTTTTGCGGGTCAAGCGGGGAAAGCGGGTTCCGATTTTTACAAATGCCCCTTCAGAGCCCGTTCTTTTGAGCTGTAGGAGAGGTCCTTCGGTAGATACTGAGGCGATTTGATGATACTCAGCTTCGATGCGGATGCGTGTGACCGCGAGCAGAATCTGAACGGAATTGGGCATCTTTCCGAATCGATCGGCGATCTCGCGCTCGATTCGATCCATTTCGTCCCGGGTCGAGACGAGTCCGAGGCGTCGATAGAGATCCACCCGGATCCGGGATTCGGGGATGTATTCGGCAGGAATCTCGGCGGCCACTGTTTTGATGCGGCCGGGGTCGATCGCCTCTTTGCGGAAAACCTCGAAGCGTGCGTCGCCATCGGGCCGGGTGCGCCCGCCCCCCATTCCGCGATTGATAAAGTCGATGCGCACCTCTGCCCGAAGGTGGGAGGCGGTTTCTTCTCCTTTGAGCCGGGCGATACTTTGCCGGAGTAGTTGGCAGTACAGGTCGAAGCCGACCCCTGCGATCTCTCCACTTTGTTCCGCCCCGATCAGGTTGCCGGCTCCCCGCAGTTCGAGGTCCTTCATCGCAATCCGGTAGCCCGCTCCCAACTGGTTGTATTGGCGGATTGCCGACAACCGCTTGCGGGCGGAGTCGAGGACTCCCGTGTGTCGGTGAAGCAGGAGGTAGGCGTAGGCTTGGCGGTTGAACCGGCCTACCCGCCCACGAAGTTGGTAGAGTTGGGATAGGCCAAAGCGGTCTGCGCCCTCGATGATCATCGTATTGCAGTTGGGGATATCGAGCCCCGATTCGATGATCGTCGTGCACAGAAGTAGGTCGTACCGGCCGGAGACGAACTCGGTCATGACCTCCTCGAGTTCGCCTTCTTCCATCTGCCCGTGACCGACTGCAATGCGAAGACCGGGGAACATCGTCCGCAATTTTTCTTCCACGACTCGAATCGTCTTCACCCGGTTGTGGAGATAGAACACTTGGCCGCCACGGGAGACCTCCTGGTCGATGGCGGATCGGATCAGGGCCTCCGAATAGGGCCGCACATGGGTTTCGACGGGGAGTCGGTCTCGCGGCGGAGTTTCGATGACGCTGAGATCACGCGCCCCCGCTAGTGCGAGATACAGGGTGCGGGGAATCGGGGTGGCGCTCATGCTGAGGACGTCGACGTCGGTTCGCATCCGCTTGAGGGTTTCTTTCTGGCGGACTCCGAAACGGTGCTCCTCGTCGATGACTAAAAGACCGAGATCCTGAAATTTGACCGCTTTGCTCAACAGGCTGTGCGTGCCGATGACGACATCGATTCTCCCCTGCCGCAATTGTTGGCGAATGCGCCGTTGCTCACCGGGGGAGCGGAATCGGCTGAGCATCTCGACGCTGATGGGAAAGTCCGCAAACCGATCGCGTATATTTTGAAAATGCTGTTGGCATAGGACGGTCGTGGGGACGAGAAGGGCGGCTTGTTTGCCGTCCATGACTGCCTTGAAAATCGTTCGGATCGCCACCTCAGTCTTGCCGAATCCGACATCGCCGCAAATTAGCCGGTCCATCGGGCGCGCCATTTCCATATCCCGTTTGGCGGATTGGATAGCGGTTAGCTGATCAGGGGTCTCGCGAAACGGAAAGGAAGATTCGAAGTCAGTCTGCCAGGGCGTGTCTTCGGCGAACGCATGACCGGGGGTGGTTTCGCGCTTGGCTTGGATTTCCAAAAGTTGGGCCGCGAGATCGAGGGTGGAACTTTCGGCGGAGCGGCGCGCTTTTTCCCAAATACCCGATCCGGGCTTCCCGAGTTTAGGAGCCGCTTTGCGCAGACCCACATAGCGAGACAGGAGGTGGGCCTCTGTCAGCGGGAGGGAGATGCGGATTCCTTCGGCGAACTCCAGTGTGATGACCTCACGCGACTCTCCGGCGATCTCGAGAGGGACGATTCCTTTGAAAAGACAGATGCCGTGGGTGAGGTGGACGAGGTGATCGCCCTCAACTAGTTCTGAAAAATCGAGAAGGCTGTCGACGCTGGTTCGGGTGGGGAGTGCGCGTTCGGAGATTCGCTCCAGGCGGGTCCGATCGCGGCCAAAAATTTCCCGATCGGTTACGTAGAGCTCGGAGCCATCGGGGCCTTCGCGCCACGCACCGCGCCGGAGATTTCCGTGAAGGATGGGAGGGGAGAATTTGCTGAGGATTGCGTCCTCGGCCATCCACTCGCGAAATCGTTTCTCCTCGTTCTCACCGGGCAGGACCAAATGGATCTTGGCCCCTTCGGATTGGAGGTTGGCGAGTTTGTGGAGAAAGTTTCGTCGGGTGGATTCCTCATGTGCGGTGCGGTCGGCACCGAGGAGACCCCGGATCAAATCGCCCCGCAGGGTTTCAGGATCGCGGGTGATCAGGGCTTTGTTGGGGTGGGGAAGAGCCAGCGGGATCACGGTCTCGACATCGGAGAGAAGGAGAGCGGAGTCCTTGGTCGCGCCCGGTCGTTCAAAAAGCAGCTCCATCGACGGAAGGCTGCCGCTCCCGGAGGGGCGCGGGGCACCTTTCCCGTGGGTGAGGCGCTCGGGTTTTTCGAACAGAGACGGGTGAGTGCGGCGAAGCGAGTCCGGTTCGTCGAGGATCCAGGCGGTGGGCTGATCGAGATAGTCAGCCAGCGAACCTACGGTGGCCGGATCGGAGTCGTTCTGCGTCGGGCCGATCCAGACCTCAGTCATCTCCCCGGTGGAAAGTTGGCTTGTCGGGTCGAACGGGCGAATGCTCTCGATCTCATCTCCGAAGAAATCGATTCGAATCGGGTGGGCCATGCTGACGGGGTAGACATCGACCAAATTCCCCCGAAGGGCGAACTCGCCGGGCCGCTCGCAGACGGGCTCATTGTCGTAGCCCAACTCGTGGGAGAGTCGGCGTGCGATCTCGGCGGGAGGGATTTCATCGCCGGTCTTCAGCGCGATCCGCTGATTGCACAGAGATTGACGGGCGAGGACGGGATCGAGAAGGGCCTCGGGGGTGGAGACGAGAAGAATCCGCTCGTCGGGCTTGCGGTCTACCAGGGCGGCGAGAGCAGCGGCGCGGTCCCACTCGGCTTCCAGCCGGGCACCATCGCGATTGGCGGCTTCCTTGGCGAGCGGGGGGAAGGGGAGGATGGTTAGATCAAAACCGTATTGATCGCGAAAGAATCCGATCTCGACCGCGCGCTCAATTGCGGTGCGGTACCGTGCCGTAAGGAGAAAGGCTTGCGGGGCAGGATCTTCCTGGAGCCAGTCTGCAGCAATCCAGCCCAGAGCGGATTCGACCACTCCAGAATAACGAACCAAAGAACCTGGAAAACCGACTGGCTCCATTCTCTAAGCGGGAACTGGAGACGGGAAAAACGCAACTGGAATTGTACTTTGCGCTGAGGCGAAATGCGGTGCCGTCCCTCCTGTGATTGTATTTATGGCGATGAACCGGGTGTTGATTCCAGAGTCCGGCGGTAT
>CEOD01005890.1_pt1 | contig 42353 bp, 36 predicted proteins | sample 530341 | NCBI WGS metagenome assembly CEOD01 (sample SAMEA2619950, study PRJEB7988) | marine metagenome | isolation source: saline water (ENVO:00002010), including | reverse complement strand
GGGTGGACTCTCGGTGGGGACTGGATTGCGGAAAGACCTGTTTGGATAGATTAGATGAATCTAGAACTGCATTCCCGGTCGGAAGTTTTGGGTTCGGCGGTTGGGGTGCCAATTCTTTCGCGATGTTTTCTGATTCTGAGTGATGTCTGAATCGGGAGGAAGTCCTCTGAGTGGAAGCCAAAAAAAAGGGCCGCCAAATTGGCGACCCTTTGCTAAGACAGATGAAAAAAATTCTGATGCTACTAACGGCGGCGGCGAACTGCTGCGAAGGTCAGAGCGATAAAGCCAACGATCGCGCCATAGAAGCCTGGCTCTGGAATTGCTGAACCCGGTGAGCCAATGTCAGTGCCTGCTCCTCCTGCACCATCGCCGGGAGCTGTGAAAGCCCCGTATGTTCCGGGTACGCTGACACCGAGTGAGTCTCCATTCGTGTCCCAAGCGAAACTGGCACCGTCAGTTGTCGCCCCGAAAGTAACCTGTGCCACCAGATTGGCTGCGCCGCTTGGATCTGCGTCCCACAAGTAGATCGAATCGCCACCGGATGAAAGTCCTGAGAAATCATTAACGCCTCCAAATTCATCTTTGGAAATTCCGGTGAATCCGCCTCCCCAAGCGCTGATAAAACCAGCGATGTTTGCTGAATTCTCGTCAACAATCACGATGGACTCACCCGCACCGATTGAAAGGGTTGGAAACAAAGCGCCGTCGTTGCCCGCGATACTATCGTCCCAATAGTAGCCGTCCAGATCGATTGAGGAGGCACCTGTGTTTGTGAGCTCCCACCAGTCACCATTAGCTGAGCCACCGGGTTGGCTTGAATTTGCCATAACTTCGGTGATGACGAGCTGAGCCGAAGCGGCTGAAGCAGCAGCGCAGGCTGCAGCTATACAAAGTAGTTTGATTTTCATTACAGTACGGTTTGTGAATAGATATTTTCTTAAGCGCATCGAGCGCTCTTGTCTCTATTCAGGCGGAAAGAAGGCTTGGGTCAATTTGGCTATTGTTACAAACGATTCACATGTAACGAGGCTGTAACTTTACGTAGCGTAGAGAGAGGGTCGAAACCGTATGCCGATTCGTAATTACTCTTCCTCGATGTCGACTCTGAGGAAACCTTTCTCGGTACTGCCTTCGCCTGTGATGGGTTGGGCGAGTCGGAAAGTTACCCATTCGTAGTCGGCCGGTGGGGTTGGAAGATCTATAGGATTTGTCGTTTGTTCCACGGTCTGATTCCAGATGACCAAATCGAGTGATCCCGAAACGGTGTAGATGATCTCATCGGCAGTATAGGTTGCGCCATTGGTGGTTCCACCCGTGCGTCGAAGAAAAGTGAGGGTTAAGTAATCGAACTGACCATCCTTCGCCTTGGCATCAATTTGGGAGGGGAGAGAGGTGCCTGACGTTGGATTGGAACCGAAGGCAAATTCGTGAAGCTGAGTAGAGCCGTCCTCATCCGAATCACTGTCGGAGAGTAGATCGTCGCCTGAGAGCCCGAAATCACTGAGATAACTGTGGAAGGCGCTCGTTTCCATTGAAGGGATGAAAGCAGTGAAGTCCTGAACATCAGTATCATTGTTCCACGAATTCGGCCTACCGAACGTGCTGGCGGACCCATCATCATACCCCTCGACAACTATCGGAGTATCGGCAGCGGCTAGAAGCGGGGAGACGCTGGGAACGGGGTTCCCTTCGAGTTCAAAGATCTCCGTTCCCCCCACACCGGTAAGTGGTGCGATCCCTTCGCCGACCGGACCGAATACGGGCTCGTCGACATCATTGTAGATCATGAACCACGTGTCATTCTTTGACACGGAGATGCCGCTCACCTCCCCGGTGTTTTCGTCAATGGAATATCCGTTGGTGGATTCATCGGAGTACATGATAAGGTCTGGATCTCCTATCCAGATATTGGACCATGTCCAACCAGCGGAATCTAGGAAGTCGACACTATTGAGGGCCGTGTCGAGTCCCCCCTCGACGGTACGTTTTTCGGTGAAGGTTAGGATGGTCCCTGTGGGCACTTCCGCCCAGTATTCGTCTTGAGAGAGAGTTATCGTTTCTTCGGCCTCGAAAGGGAATGAGGCGTTGTCTGCGACCGTAATACTCCAACCGCGGAGATCGACGGTTCCAGCGGTACCGCTTCCCACGACTACGAGCTCGAACCAATCGCCACCGTTTCCTAGGATTCGGCCGAAAGTAGGATCGGAGGCGGTTCCACCCTCGTCGTCTTCGATGGCTGAACCTCCGTTGAGGAATGAGTCGTCATCCACCGCGTTATATTCATTGAGCAGCACAGGTGCTGGCCCATTCATTACGAAAAGAGAGAAAGCGCTGGCTGTGGTAGCTGTTCCATCGGACACAGTGACGGAAACTGATTGCAGCCCGAGGGGTGCGATCGATGGTGGAGTTCCAGAGAGAGTCGCGGAACCGTCGCCATGATCGACGATATTCATCCAGGCAGGACCGCTCTCGAGAGAAATGGTTAAGCCGGCCGGACCGTCGGAGTCCTCCGCTGTGATCGAAGAGGAAAATGCATCGCCACGTCGGGCGAATTGTGGCGCCGTAAAGTTGAAGAATGGTTGAGCATTGGGAGTTTCAACGGTTTCGAAGTCGGAAAAGCTTTGTGTATCAGCGCCGCTATTCCACTGATTGGGAGCACCGAATGTACTGCTGGAGCCATCTGTATAAGCGGCTAGAAGAGGTGATGAGAATGATGGCGAGGGATCCTGTTCGAGCTTATAGATCTCATCATCGCCGAGACCACCAGAAGCGAAGAATTCCTCTCCCGCAGGACCGAACCGAACGGCACCGGATTCGTCTAAGAGAGTGATGCGTGTATCGGAGTTTCCAACACTGAATCCGCCGCCGAAGTCGCTTGCCTCCTGATCGACATACATCGAATCAGTGACGAGGATATTTGTCCATGCCCACCCTCCGTCGTCGAATCGGGAAACACGGTGAATGGCCGAATCGAGTCCACCCTGATGTGATCCCTGATCCGTAAAAGTGAGGATGGTACCGGCTTGTACTGTTTGCCAGTAAGGGTCCTGAGAGAGAACGATATTTTCGGGGGACTCTGATCCCTCGCCGATCTCGATGGTCCATCCCCGCAGATCGACGGTGGAACCTGCGGTCCCGTCGCCCACTACGACCAGTTCGAGCCAGTCGCCGCCATTACCCTCGATAGGACCCCAGAATGAGTCATGCGAATCGCCGCCGTCCAATAGGAGATCACCGTCAACGGCATTGAATTCGTTGACGATTACTGGACTCGTTTCATTGAATGCGAAAACCACGAAGCGTTGAGTTGCCGTCAGTGATCCATCGGAAACCTGAATCTCAACCTCGGCGGGTCCGGCATCATTAGCCTCAGGGGTTCCGTATAGGTCAGCGGATCCATCTCCGAAATCTTCGATCTGCAGCCAAGAAGGAGCTTGGAGCAGGCTGAAAGTAAGATTGTCGGAAGGATTTGGATCCTCAGAGTAGATGACCCAGAGGTAGAAGTTGGGAATATCGACAGCGTAGTCGTTGAGAGTGCTGGGATTGTTGGTAAAGAAAGGTGCGGAGTTGGTTTCACTGCCGGTAGCATACGACTCGAAAACCTGCAGTGATCCTCCGGGGACGGAATTGGGTGCGCCTGGAGTTGAGGAAGTTGATTCGTCGTAATCTCCTCCAATGGGAGAAGTTGTTGGAGAAGGTGTGACGGTTAGCTGAAAGCGCTCTTCACTGCCGATACCATTTTCCGATGCAATCCCTTCGCCTGCTGGTCCAAATATGATATTCCCGTTCTCGTCTTCGATTGAGATGGTTGTGTCATCATTCGATACAAACAGGGTCTCATTCGATAGTTCGGCGTTGAGGTAGGTGGAGTCACCGGTCCAGATTGTAATAGTTGCCCAACCGGAATTGGACAGATTGTCGGCATAATTGAAGTCAGTATCGAAACCTCCCAAGGCGGCATTGTCCTCGCTAAAAAGGAGGATCGTTCCTGCTTGGATAGCGGACCACGCACTGTTGTCGGACAGATAGATGGCCCCCTGGCCGTTGTCATCAGAAGTGTGGATGACCCATTCGCGCAGGTCGACAGTGGAGCCCGGGGTGCCATCCCCGACTACTACGAGTTCGAACCAGCCTCCCTCTGCATTGTATTCATTAAGGACGACAGGAGAAGGAGTGGGGAAGACCCTGATTTCAAACTCAAGGGAAGCTGTACCATCCAACGGGTCGTCGGTGACACTCAACTCAATGTCGTAGAGGCCGGCATCAGCAAGGGTAGGAGTTCCGGAAAGGTCAGCGGTGCCATCACCGTTGTCCTGAATATTTAGCCAAGCAGGACCATTGGCGATAGAAATGGTCAATGTTCCCCCATTGGCATCGGTTGCTGAAGTAGATGTAGTGAATGTCTGGCCGGACAAGAGTTCCGAATTCGGAATTGGGGTCGTGAAGGAAGGAGCGGGACCGGGCGTACGAAAGGCGAGAAAGCTTTGATTTGCGGATCCTGATTCCAAATGATTGGGCGACCCGAAAGTGGAAGACTTTACGTCATTGTAGAAAAGGCTTCCCGGCAGGATTGAGGTCGTGGGGCTGGTTTGGAGTGCCAAAGCTTCCTCGGAGTTCACACCCTCTCCGTCGCCGTTGTCGGCAATCGCCTCTCCTGCAGGTCCGAAAACGATAGATGCAGTGGCGTCCTTAATCGTGATATCCGTGTCGCTATTTGATAGATGAATATCGGCGTCGCTATTTGCTAGATCGATCAACGCATTGTCCCCGATGTAGACATTCGTCCAAACCCATCCCTCAGAATTCAGTCGATCTTCGCGGGCGGAGCCGGAGTCCAGGCCTCCCCCTGCAGAGTCGTTTTCGATAAAAGTGAGAATCGTCCCAGCGGGTACATTTTCCCAGTAGGAATCCTGCGATAGTGTGATTGTGCTAGCGCCATCGTCACCGTCGAACAGCTCAATTCTCCAGCCGCGCATATCCACTGAGGAACCTGAAGTACCATCGCCGAGCACAACCAGTTCGAACCAATCGCCTCCATTGCCAACTGCGTTACCGAAAAAGGAATCACTACCGCTGCCGCCATCCAATTGATCGGTATCGCTGACGCCATTGTATTCATTGAGAATCACCGAAGCCGCGAAGGAGCTGGAAATAGGAATCAGTGACAGAGCGAAGAGAGCTTTTGCGTTCATTCGTAGAAGGACTTGAATCAATTCAAAGTTGAAGAGGAGGAAAGGAATTACCAAGGGAACCAGACGTATGCGTCGAGTTGCCCACCGTTTACGGACGGATCTCTTCCGGAGTTGTAGAGAGTCTTGCTGTCGACCGTAGCTACATGACCGTCGAGGAATGCGACATTGGTTTGGTTGTTGTATCGATAGCTGATGCTGTTGTTCCGGCCCTTTGCGCGGGCGATTCGATCATTATCCTCGTTGGGTGCCCCATCATCCAGCGACGTACGGGTCTCGGTAATAAAAATCGTGCGGGAAGGGTTCGCGATAAGAGATAGCCGTATCAAATCGCTCCCTGAATTACTGACCGCATTGCCCTCATTGCTATAGATCTGGGAGTTCATCATATAGGAAAACATGGGGCGCCGACGATTGTCCCGCTCTTCAATCTCGATTCCGGGCGCACTATGAATGGACTTCCCGTCGATCATGCGGTCGTAGTCGCTCGAGGATCGAAGGGACGAAAGTGGGGGAGACTCGACATACTCGGGAAGGACATTGAACCAGGCATTGGTCTCGCTCGGAGCGCGAACCTGTGACCATGACGGCTGATCATAAGTCCCCTCATAAGGGATTTTTTGGCCCTGTTCGCTGGAAAAGAGAAGAAGCGCACCCGCCCATTCGCGCAGGTTGCTTGCGCTGGCTGTACGGAGAGAATTCACTCGGATCGCGCTAATCGAAGGAATGATGATAGCGGCGAGGACTCCGAGAATGGCTACCACGGTGAGCAGCTCTACTAGAGAGAAACCCCGGTTACAGGAATTGACTGTACGGGTGGACGAATGCCCGGAAGGAAAGAAGCGCAACATGGAAACTAACGTGTGGAAGTTCGAAGATTTCCAACAATAGCTGTTTTCGTGGGCGCAGGGTCAAACGAGCAATAGTGACAATGTTGTTACCGAAAGCGTGAAGAATCGTGCGAGGGGATAGCGGAGCGGCAGGAGAACACAAGCCCGTCACAGCGGCTCCGATAGGCGAGAATCCTTTGAACCGCCGGAGGAGCACGAGGAGAGGGAGTAGGGATAACTCGCTGCAGGTCTGACTACACCCGGGGGAATTGGTCTTGAATCCTTTCCCAATCAGCAGCCTCGTCGATATCGTTCTCCACCGACAGGAGGGCCGTGGACAGGTTCGCTGAATGAGCAGCTTGAAGAGATTTCTCCAACACAGTTGAAGTACTCCAGGCAATGGATCGAAACAGAACGGGAAATGGCTGTTTCGCTGCGATCAAATAGTAGCCGCCGTCAACAGCGGGACCAAAAACCACATCATTTCCTTCGGTTAGTCGCTCTCTCGCCTGTAAGAAATGGGAAACCTGTAGATTGGGGCAATCACCACCAATGGCGAAAGTGGCCGTGGCCCCGCGGTCGAATGCCGAGTGAATGCCGCAGAGAAGACGCTCACCGAGATCGCCAGATGATTGAGGCTCGTAGTGGAATTGATTGCCCAGCCAACCCCTCATCTCATCGCCGGAACCAGCCGGGGAAAAGTGGATCTCAACATGCCATGATTGCGGAACGTTCGCGAGTTGTCGTTCCACCAAGGCCCGATAGATAGCGGTAGCCTTTTTATCGCCGAGGGTTCGGGCGATTCTCGTCTTAACCGTGCCGGGAACGGGTGCTTTGAGAAAAAGCAAAATAGAAGGAGCCGGCTCGACTGAAGTGGCCACGGTTACTCGAAGCGGTACACGAAGTTCTCGAAATTGAATTGGTCCTGAGAAGACGCCAAGGAGTAGATGAGGCTGACGAACGCAGTCTTCGCCCGCCCCATATTCACCTGAAGAATATTGATCGGTGTGGGCTCACTTTGAACGCCATTCGCATAGTCGACTCCGAAACCCGCCAGAGCGAATGGAATCTCGAGCTCATTCGCCATCACAGCCTCGGGACCGCAAGTTTGAGAGAGGAAGTCGGCGCCCGCAGTTCTCATTGCACGAATTTCCGCCTTTGAGTTGAACCGGGGACCGTTCCCATGTGCATAGCAACCGGAGTGGCATTCTCCCCCCTGGCACTCGAAGTGGCTTCGAATCTTCTGCGAAAGTTTTGAATGAAAGAACGAGTTGGCGAGTAAGTGTCCACGGCCGGGCTGTCCCGGTTCGTGAAAGATGGAACAGGCCGAACCGTCGCCCAAGCGATTCTCGGGGAACCACAGATCGTCGGCTACCATAGGGGATCCGAGATGCCATTCGGGATTGATGACGCCACAAACGGTACAGGACACGATGGCTTTTGTGCCCATCTCCTTAAGTGCGAGAAGATTCGCCCGATGGGAAATCTGATGAGGGAGGTTCCGGTGTGCGGCACCGTGTCGTGGAAGAATAACTACGGGATTCCCGTTGATGTCACCGGCGAGAAAATGTGCTGTTCCAAATCGTGTGGAATGGTCAGCTTGGGAGAAGCCCTCCATCTCGTAAAAACCGGAGCCAGTGATAAATGCGATCATAATAGTGCGGGGTAGCAGAAAGTGAATGGAGTTCGAGTCTTTTCCGCATCGCGCACAGGTCAACGATGAAGGGTGGTATTTTCCTCCTGTTGGCGAACGGGGCTCGCATTCAGAAAATCGTATACGGGCTTCATCTCCTCGTCATACCGGCCGAAGGCGAGAACTCCGGTCGGGCATGATTGAACGCAAGCAGAACAGCGAACGCATTCAGGATCTTCCATGGGAAGGCCCTTGTTCGCAAAATTCATGATATCGATCCCCTGATGGCAGACCGACGTGCATACATTGCAGGAAATACACTTCTTTTTCTCGGCGAATATACGGAATTTTGAGAAGCGGGCATAAATGTGCATGAGGGCCGCGAGCGGACAGGCGAACCGGCACCACATCCGACCGCTAAACCAGAAGTAGAGGCCATAGCCCAAGACACCGGCGAGGAAAAGATCAACAAACCAAGCGTAGTTTAGGATCGGGATCTTGGAAGAACCTTCCGAAAAAATTCGGGAAGCGATGGAGTCGGGACCCATGATCCATCCGGCAATGCGAACCAGCATGAGGAGGATCGCGGCGGCGAGAATGATTTGCCCGAGAAGATTGAGTCGGTTCCACTTCGGGCCGTGAGGCATCTTGTGTCGATGCCGGTCACCGAGAGTCTCGGCCAAGGCACCGCAGGAGCAGATCCAACCGCAATAAGCGCCTTTCCCCCAGCGTCGGATAATGAGCGGGATAATGACGAAAGTTTGGATACTACCGACGATAATCCATCCCCACAATGGTTGCGCGGTAAACCAGTTCCAAACCATAAGAGGCCACGCGAGGATGAAGCCGTAGGCGCGCCAATATTCGCGCACATTGGGATCATAGCTGACCTGAGGGAAGAACGTATCGGCAAACCATTTCCCGACGCCGGAATCATAGGCACCATTGTGGCCGAGCCAGGGAAGAATTATCTCCGGGAGAATAAAAAGTGGGATGACCTGGACGGCCATGAGAGTCAGTGTCTGGACCTTGATATAGGGAGTCTTACGGTACCGGATACGCCGTATTCCGAATACAACGACAACGACAGAGTAGACCATCGTATAGTAAAAGGTTGGGGTGGAAGCGGAACGCGCCAGTGTCCCGAAAAGGTTGGCTGGGTTCTGAAACCATGCGCCAATCGTCCCGCTGAGAGATTGGAACCACTGTGATATGGCTTGAGGATTTGGGGAGAGCCAGGAAGGTAGGCTCCCAAGGAACGGAATAGGTTTACCGCCCTTCCAGTGGTAGAGCCAAAAGCAAAAGAGGATGAAGGCGGTCATGCCGAGCCAGAAACGAAGGGTGCGGTCGCCGAGCACCTTAATCTTGGACCGGCGGAAGAAATCAAGCGGTGGCTCTCGTCCGATCATTGAGAAAACCACATCATTCTCGATCTCCTCGGTTTGGTCCGACTGTCGATTTCGTAGGATGACCCTCTCCTTGTCGATCCGTTCGGGTACGGTCCCGAGCTTCAATTCAATGGAACCCTTGGAGTCGGAAGACGGGTCGTTGTTCTTGGCAGATTGGTAGAGGCGCTCGGCGTTCTCGGGTTTGGGGCGAGTCAGAGATTCTCCGCGGTAGCTCAGAGTGACATGAGCTCCTGACTCTGCGAGGGAGACCGCGGCTTCGGCAGCGCTATCACCGCCTCCGACCACGAGTACTTTCCGGTCGCTGTATTCTGATGGATCGTGGAGCCGGTTGAAAACCTTGTCGGACTCCTCTCCTGGGATCCCCATCTTGCGATGATTGCCGCTGCGGCCGATTGCGATGAGAATCGCACGGGCGGCGATGGGGTCCCCGTCGGCTTGGATCAACTTCAATTGGTCCCCATCCTTCTGGACGGATTCGATCCGGGCCGAGACCGTCTCGATTCCGGCCTCATTCTGTTGGGCTTCCAGTTCGTCGAGAAGGTCTTCTTTGACATCGGCGTCGAAGTGCATTCCCCCGGTCGGCTTCATCTTAGTCGGGTAGGTGAAGATGGGTTTTCCTTTTGGGAAATTGCGGATGGTGGAAAATGGTTCGCGCGCCTCGAAAATCGTAAAATTCAATCCGTGGCGGTGAGCTTCGATTCCGGCGGCGATACCCGAAACACCTCCACCGATGATAGCGAGATCGAGAACGGCGTCGTCGGGATCTTTCGACGGTTTGAAGCGGGACTCTCCGAGGAATGCCTGAACCGCCCGTGCCCCGGTATCTGCGCTGAATTTTAGGAGCGGCACCCCGGTCAGATCGCCCGATAGTCGAATCCCGTCAATATTGGTCGCTCCCTCCTCCTCGGAGATCGGGAGTTTCTCAACCTTACCGGCGGGCCATTGTAGGTGCAGCCAGTGTGCGTATCGTTTGAGTAGGTTCATGGTAGGCTATTGAGGGTGGATGAGGGGGGGACGCACAAAACCGGTTTCGGCAAACTAGCAGCAGCCAGGTTGCGGATCGGTTGAATCGGAGGAAGCACAGGGGAAAATGCCAAAATGGTGAGCTCGATCGCCCGAGACTGTGAAATGGGAGGCGAATCGGGATTCCTGAATCATCGCCGCGGTATTTCCGCAGACCCGTACGGGACGACCCACCTCGAAATGATGATTGGAATCCAGGGAAAACTGGCGGGGGTGTTGGGGAATGGTTCCGCGGTAGGTGATGCTTTGGCCGTAGTCCTCGCAGCGGTCCTCGAGGTTGGCAGACTTGAAGCAACGAATGGTCGCAGATTCGAACTTTATTCCAGCGGAGACGGCACGCATCCGCGGATCTTCCAACGAGAGTTGGGAATGGGACACAATTCTGTAATCGGGACATCCGGCTGTGGCCAGGGAACGGCGGAAATCCTCCCAGTACCAGGCGCCCCCGAGACATTCCCCATGAAAATCCGGATCGTTCGCCAATGCGGGTGGTAACCGTCTGTCCGCAAAGATGTCGGAAAAATACAATTCTCCCCCAGGTTTGAGGGCGCGGAAGACCTGTTCGAGAACCTTCGTTTTGTCGGGGCAAAGATTTAAGACGCAGTTTGAAATGATCACATCGACCGAATTGGAGGCTATGGGCAAAGAATCCAAATCCTCAAGAGGGCTCTCATAGAACTCGACATTGCTGCTCGAGTAGCCGAAGCGCTCCATCTGATGAGGTAGTTTTTCGCGGGCGAGGTTGAGTTGTTCCTTTGTGAAATCGACTCCGATGACCCTGCCTTCTTGCCCGACAAGCTGAGCCGCGAGATAGACATCGCGGCCGGTCCCGGACCCTAGATCGAGAATAGTGCAACCCTCGATGGCAACTGGGATCGGAGAACCGCAGCCGTAGCTCCGTTCAATGATTTCGGGATCCAGATTGGCGAACAGCGGTTTCAACCAATCGGGAGGGGCGCTATTTTCGCAGCAGGCGGACGTCTTGAGGTCCCGATTCGATTGGAGCACTCGGCCGTAGTAGTCCTGGGAGTTGGAATGATAATCGAGGCCGCCGTTCTTCATGAGTTAATTTATGTGAATGTCTACTGTGGGTACCTAAGCTTTTACTCGACCAGGGAACCTCCACAGGAGGACCCAGCGCCGGCGGTACAGCCGTAGCAGTGTTCGCCCGTAGCGATCTGACGTCCCTCAAGTTCCTCTGGATTGATATCCCAGAGGGAAAGACCGCGCCCTGTCTTGTCGGTCAACTGCATATCGAGCATCTGGTTGAAGTCACAGTCGTAGATCTCCCCCTTCCAGCTAACACTGATCGTGTCCCGGCACATCAAATGATCTACCGTTGCTGGATTGTAAGCGTTGACCAGAGTGTGCAAGTAGTCCTCGTAGTACCCTTGCTTTCGAAGCCATCGAGCGAATCGGGCTACGGGTAGATTTGTGATGGTAACGAGTTGATCGAACGTTATCCCGAAATGCTTTTTCAACTCAATTTTGTAGTCTGCCTCGAGCTCGCTTTGGTCAGGAGGAAGCTTGGCGCCGTTCGGATTGAAGACCAAGTCGAGACGCTTGCGTGGATTCCCCATGCCAAAGCCGCGACGGTTTAGTTCCAGGAGGCCATCGATACTTCGATCAAATACACCCTGGCCGCGTTGCGCATCGACATTGTCCGGAGAGTAGCAGGGCATGGAGGCGACTACATCGATCTGCTGTTCCTCCAAGAACGGCCCGACCCATTCGAAGCCGGGTTCGTTGAGGATCACAAGATTGCACCGGTCAATGATCCGGGCATCGGGACGTATCCGGCGAATCGTTCTCACTATCCTCCGAAACTCGGGGGCCATCTCGGGAGCGCCCCCCGTGAGATCGATAGTGGGAAGCGGGTGTTTCTCGTACCACTCGAGGATTCTGTCGGTCGTTTCAGCCGAAATGATCTCCTTCCGTCGGGGACCTGCGCTGACGTGGCAATGGGTACAAGTGAGATTGCAGAGCTTCCCTAAATTGAGTTGCAGAATCGCCGGAGTCGTCCGATTGAGGGACTGGTTGTGTTGTCCGAGGGTTTCTGCAAAGGAAAGTCGGGTGCCTTTCGAGGCTTCGGAAATTTCTATCATGCTGAAAATGCTTTTGCGGTGCCGCTGGAGATCGCAGAATTCAATTGGCTTCGTTTAGGGACCAGTCGTATTCGATCCACTCGACGGAGCTGTTGGCTGGAAGGGGAGAATCCCGGTATTTGTTAAGATAGTCGGCTGGATGATTGCCGGGAAAGTCCTGGTCGTACCATTGGAAAAGTTGAGAGTAGGCGGCACTCTTCCCAGTCTTTACCGCATGAGGACTGTTTGCAAACAGTCGGGCCTTTTCATCGAGTTGCTGGTCTAGTTGGTCGGGAACGAACGCTTCCGAGCGAAGGGGCGGACAGCTTTTGCTGGCGCAATTGATCGCAAAGTGGATCCGAGGATCTGGGTACTCTTTCAATAGAATCTCTTTTTCAATCGTATCGAGACTGACGGGTCGTCCGTTCAAAGTGATCGAGTTTGTTCGAAATACGGAGAATGGAAGGACCCCAATCGATTGCACCGAGTCGATCGGGTAGCTTTGAAGAACCTGATCAATCATCGCGGCATTGTAGAGATTGATGAGGAAGGCGGTGGCCTCTGCGGAAGTGAGATCCTCGTAGGGAACAGACCCGAAATCGTTGAGAACCTCAGTGAGGCGCTTGCGGTCCGATTGACTCGCGTGCCAACTCGCGTAGAGAACCCCGTCGGGCCGGGAATACTTCTGCAAAAGGGCATTGTAGGTTGAGTAATCCGGGGTTGTACCCCCGAGGAGGCTCCCCGAAGCCAAAAGGCTGAAGAAACCGATCCAGAACCGAGGGCTGACGAACTGCATAGGAGTAGGTCCTTAGACCGAGAGAAGCTCACGTTTGCGGCGGAGCTCGTTCTCTGCCTCTGCATCAACTGGGCGAGTGGAAACGAGGCGGGTGGCTAGCTCGCACGCACGCCGGATTGGCCAGTCTGAGCGGAGATTTTGCGCTTCAGTGGCGGCTCCGGAATAGAGGAGGAACAAGTGGTCACCGATGACCTCGGCCTCGGACTCAAAGCCGCATTTGCGGGCTAGATCTACAAAAAATTCCCGCAAGTAGATCTTGTGACTTTCGATCTCGGTGCGGATTCGACCGATACTCGCATCGATCACCGAAGCGGTATTGCTGAAAGGGCATCCTCGGAAATTGCGGCAAGCCATCGTATCAGAAAGATTGGAGAAATGGGTCTTTACCAATTCCGGTCCCGTGAGATCGGACTCGAGAAACGTTGAGTGCCGTAACTCGGATTGGCGGTGGACCTCCATGAGCCACTGAACGCACAAGTTCTCTTTGCTTTCGAAATTCTGGTAGAAGCCCGCTTTGGAGACGCCGGACTTCTCGATGATTTCGTTGATCCCAACGCCAGTGTATCCCTTCTCTTGGAAAAGGGCTCCGGCGGTTTCGATAATTTGATCACGGATGCGCTTCATTTATCAAAAACAGACAGGTCTGTCTGGTAATGGCAAGGATATTTCTCTTTTTTGGTCGAGTAACGGGAGCTCGAGTGAGATTTGGTGGGAATTCGGGGTTGAAAGAGCAAAGGTAAGTTGTCATCTTTTTCGGTTTTCCGTCTTACTATGGCTACATTTCTCATCGCTTTATTTTCGGTTGTCCTGGTTTTGGTCTGCCTATTCGTGACATTGCTTGTGCTTATGCAGAAGCCCAGTGCCAATTCTGGTATGGGTGCGGCCTTAGGTGGTGGCGCTGCAGAGCAGGCTTTTGGGGGAGAGGCAACGAACGTCCTTACCCGGGGGACCATCTATGCGATCATCGCATTTTTCGTCCTGTCGTTCGCCCTTTATCTGGGAACGATATCGGCATCGCAGCCGCGCGATGCGGTATCGGAAGGTGCTTCGATTGGTAAGTTGAGCGAAGCAGCGGCCGCTGCGGAAGGAACTTCCGAGGGTGAGCCGAGCGCTGACGACCTCCCAGCTGTTGCCGGAGACGAGGAAGAAGTTGAAGTAGTAGAAGAGGTTGTTCCGGTTGAAGAAGTCGAGGCAGTGGTAGAAGACCAAGCGGATGACGCAGCATCGGAGGTCGAGGAAAAGGCCCCGTTGCAGTTGGAGAGCCTGGACGCGATTCCGGCGACTCCCGGTTCGTAAACGAGCTTTGGTTTGGGGGCTGACCTGTTGCACACGAATAAACCCCACCGCGGTCGTTGGAGGGCGTCGAAATTCGTACTCTTCCTGTTTCTGATCGTCGGTATCGTTAGCTCTGGTCTGAATGGACAGGTGCGGCGGGATTTTTCGCGAACGGAGAGGACCGTGCATCCGCTGGATGAGGTTGAGGCAGTTGAATTTCTTGAGAAGTTTCGGCAGGTCCGGGGCGGGCAGGATTCGATACTGGACGCGCGTTTGATTCATTACCCAAGGCGTGGGAGCAAGAGCATCGTTCCGCTTCGCATTTACTCGGGGTGGCAGGGATCTGCGTTGCTGTTGCGAGTGGAGATGGAATCGGACGAATTTTCACCCGGATCGCGGTTTTTGTTTCAAGGAGGGGAGAATCCGGCCGGATGGGTCTGGCGCCCAGGTGGGGAGATTGAGGCCCTTCCTCCTGAAGAGCTTTTGGGGCCGCTCATTGAAGGGATGAAATTATCTGCGTTCGATTTGACGGCTCCCTATGTCGACTGGGTCGATGTCGAGTACGACGGGCCGGATCGGGTCGGAGATAGTCCGGTACACTGGTATCGATTCAGTCCCACACCAGAGTGGTCTGATCGGATGGAAAGTGTAGGTATTGTTGCCGTTCGCGTGGCAATCGACGCGCGGTTCGACGCCCCGGTTCGAGTGGAGTATTTGGATTCTGGTGACGACGTCTTGCGTTCGTTGGAGGTCCGTAGTTTTAAGCAGGTCAAGGATACTTGGATTGTTCGACGGCTCGAAGGCTTTGATGATGTAACTCGTGACCGAAGTGAATTGCGGGTGGACGAGGCAGAAGTGGAGTTAACACTCCCGTACGGTATATTCTCTCCTGATACGTTGTCGATGGAAGCTATTTCGATTTCTGACTAGGTCCGGGGCCGCATAAATCAGTATTGACCTTCGGGTTACAAAAAGCTTACATGAGTCAACTCAATATTTTATATGGCTGTTAATTTTTCCTCACCTCTCACGTTCGAAGTCGACGAACAATCGTTCCAACAGTTGGAAGATCTGGTTAGCCGGACCGAAGCAAAAAACCTAAGTCAGGTTATTCGGATAGCACTGAAGCTGTACGACTACAGTAAATTTAAAGCGGATGTTTCTGATACAAGGCAATTATCAGTTCGCTTGGATCCTGAACTTCGAGACGAAGTTGCCCGCGTATCCAAGCAAAACAACGCCAGTTTTGGAGAAGTGTTGCGCGCCGCCCTTGACGCGCTGTCCAAAAAGCCACTTCGCGAAGTGGTTCGGGAAACAAAGAAAACTGAGATGGCCAATCAATCCGTGAAAAAGACAGCGAAGAAGGCGGCGAAAAAAGCAACCCGGAAAGGGGTGAAAAAAGCTGCGACTAAAAAAGCTGCGAAGAAAGTCGTGAAAAAGGCGACCAAGAAAGTAGCCGCCAAGAAATCTGCGAAAAAAACAGCAAAGAAGGTCTCGAAGAAGGCCGCGAAAAAGGTAACCAAGAAGACCACAAAGAAAGCGGCTAAGAAAGTTGCGAAGAAGGTGGCCAAGAAAGTGACCAAGAAGGCCGCGAAGAAAGCAGTGAAGAAGACGACTGCGAAGAAAGCTTCTAAGAAAGCCGTGAAGAAGGCAGCGGTCAAAAAGACTGCCAAGAAGGCGACTAAAAAGGTCGCGACCAAAAAAGTAGCGAAAAAGGCGACCAAAAAAGTAGCGAAAAAGGCGGCTAAGAAAGTGGCCAAGAAGGCGACCAAGAAAGTAGCGGCCAAAAAAGCGACAAAGAAGGTCGCGAAGAAAGCCGTGAAAAAGACAGCCCGTAAGCGCCGCTCTTAGTCGATTCCCAGAGTCCAAGCATTCTATTGTATTTTGACGCGGGTCGGACGAGTAATCGTCCGGCCCGTTTTTTTGGATTCTATGGTTCGATTCCGTAAAAAAATCCGATCTTCTGAATTCCTGAGCTTGTATATCGACGGTTCTCATATTCTCTAGAAACCGATGGATGGCTTCCCCAAATTTCTTTCGGCGCGCGCAACCGCGATTCAACCGTCACCGACTCTAGCAGTCGACGCGAAAGCCAAGGCGTTAAAAGCCGAAGGGCACGACGTTTGTGGGTTTGGTGCTGGCGAGCCGGATTTCGATACACCGGAGTTTATCAAAGAAGCGTGTATCCAGGCGATTCACGACGGGAAGACGAAGTATGCTCCCGCCGCAGGCTTGGCCGAGCTTCGGCAAGCACTCGCTGATCAATTTGTAGAGGAGAAGGGTGTCGCTTCCTGTGCCCCTTCTCAGGTCGTGGTGAGCCCCGGCGGTAAATACAGTTGTTACCTCGCGATTCAGGCCGTTTGCAACCCAGGTGACGAGGTATTGATTCCGGCACCGTACTGGGTGAGTTATCCCGAGATGGTTCGTCTGGCCGGGGGTGTTCCCAAGATTTTGCAGACAGGCCCGGAAGACGGGTTTCGGCTCGACCCGAATGCATTGCGGGAAGCGCTGACTGAAAAGACCAAATTGTTGATCCTGAACAGTCCCTCGAACCCGACTGGCGCCGTCTATCCTCCGGAGTTGATCCGGGAGTTGGTGGAAATCTGCATCGAGCATGGGATCCTGGTTTTGTCGGATGAGATTTACGAGTATCTCCTCTACGATAACAGCGAGCATTTGTCGCCCGCATCGATCTCTCCGGAGGCCGCAAAGAGCGTTATCACCGTCGGTGGTTTCAGCAAAACCTTCTCGATGACGGGATGGCGGTTGGGCACTCTGATGGCTGATCGGCCTATTGCGAAAGCAGTGTCCGATCTACAGAGTCAGACCACTTCGAACGCGACGACCTTTGCGCAGTACGGCGCCCTCGCTGCGATGAGGAACTGGGACCAAGCCATGCGTGAAGTGTCGGACATGTTGCAAGTGTTCGACCGTCGCCGGATGAAACTTTTCAACGGATTGAACGATATTCCGGGGATCAACTGCTTCCGCTCGACGGGTGCATTCTACTTGTTCCCTGACATCCGAGAGCTAGGGGTTGCCCCGGTGGATTTCGCTGCAAGGTTGCTGGAAAAGAAAATGGTCGCTGTTGTGGCCGGCGAAGGTTTTGGATCTCAAACGGGAATTCGTTTAAGCTACGCGACCTCAGACGATGTTCTGGAGAAGGGTCTCGGGCGTCTCAAAGAATTTGTTGAGGAAGAGTTCTCGGCCTGAAGCGAATCGGGCTTGGGTGAATGAGGATATTGCTATGAATATATCGGGAGATTCTTCGGCCGCCCAGAAAACGAAACCTTTCCAAGAGGCAGGGATTCGTCGGGTTTGGAAAGCGGCATTTCATTCACTCGAAGGCATCGGTGCCGCCCTCAAGCATGAGGCCGCATTCCGTCAGGAGTGTTTGGTGGCCTTGGTCTTGATCCCGACTGCCTTGCTCCTCGCGATCTCTCCGGTGGAGAAGATCCTCCTTATCGGCGTAATCTTTTTCGTCTTGGTGACAGAGCTGATCAACTCGGCGGTGGAGTGCTGTATCGATTATATTTCGATGGATCTCCATCCCTTCGCCAAAAGGGCCAAGGATATCGGCAGTGGTGCGGTCTTTCTGAGCCTCTTTTTCGCCCTCGGAACCTGGGCGATCATCTTGGGGACCAATTGGCCCCTTGATCTAATTCAGTTCTGAGTCAGAACTTCTCCGAGTCGCTGATTCGAGCTACTTGGTGACGCCAAACCGGTATACCGTAAAGGTGCGGAAAGTGTCCTCCGGCTCGAGTAGAGTGGACGGAAAGTGGGGGATGTTTGGGCTGTCAGGAAAATGCTGGGTTTCCAAGCAGAGTGCCTGGTGCATTACGGGGGGCTTGCCATTTTTACCGGGAACGGTGCAGTCGCCCAACGTGTTTCCTGTGTACAGCTGGACTGCAGGTTCGCTCGTAAGAACTTCCATTGTACGACCGGTGGGAGAGTGGACGACACGGCAGTCCCAGCTGCGATTGGGGTCCCGCATCCCGAACACGAATGAATGATCGAATCCACCTGTTTTCACGAGGTTTGGATGATCTCCCTTCATCTGGGTGTCGAGTAGCACAGGTTCGAGAAAGTCAAAATCTGTGCCCTTAACTGCTAGGACCTCGCCAGTTGGGACGTCGGTGTCGTCGGTGGGGAGGAAATAAGGTGCGCGAATGCAGACCTCATGATCCCGCGCCGATAGGTTGTCCTGCCCTCCTAAATTGAAATAGGAGTGATTCGTCAGATTGACGACGGTGGTGCGATTGGAGTGGGCGGCGTAGTCGATCCGCAACTCGTTTGTGGCAGTGAGGCGGTAGCTCACCACAGTTTCCAGTTCGCCGGGAAAGCCTTCTTCTAGATGAGGGCTGGTGTAGGAAAAGTGTACGATGGAATCGTCTCCGTCGGTCAAAGTGTCGGCCATCCAAAGTTTTTTGTCGAATCCGTGTGCCCCGCCATGGAGGCAGTGGATGCCATCTTTGTTCTGGGGGAGCTGGTAGCGGTGGCCATTCAGGATCAATTGGCCATTGCTGATCCGGTTGGCAAAGCGTCCCGTGATCGCACCGTAGTGCGGATGGTGATCCAGATAACCGGCAAGGGTGGGTTCCCCGAGGACCACGTCGTCAAAATCTCCGTTGCGATCGGGAACGCGAATTTCTTGAATGATTCCCCCGTAATTGAGGAGGCGTACAATCATCCCATTCTTGTTGGTCAGGGTGAAACGGGTGACATCACGGCCATCAGGAAGCTGGCCAAATACTTCGGTAGTAATCTGTTGCATGGTCGAAAGGGAGGGAGGATCAGTAGCTTTCTTCGGTGATCACGACCTTGCCGCGGAAGATGTAGTAGACCGAAGCGGTGTAGGTCAGAACGATCGGTACACCAATGAGGGCTACGATCATCATGAACTGGAGAGTTTTCTCAGTCGAAGAGCCGTTGTAGATGGTTAGAGAATTCTCAATATTGGGCGTCGAGAATACCATCGTTGGGTAGACGCTTGCTGCGAAAAGGGTCATGAGTGAGAGCATGGTTCCGCAGGAGCTCAGAAATGCCCGGAACTCGCGCTTCTTGTGGACCTCACGGGGGATGTTGAAGGCCAGCAAAAGAGCGAGCGTGAAGAAAAGAGTGAGAATAATCGGGCGCTCATTGAAGGCCGTTTTGATGTGGGGGCACAGAAATGGAGTGATGAGGCCGACAGTGAGGAAGAGGACCATGAAGATCGGGATCGTGATCTTGACCCATCGACCCAGTTTCGCCTGCAATTCTCCCTCTGTCTTCAGAATGAGATAGATATTCCCGTGCATCATGAAGAGTGCGACTGTCGTCAACCCAAGCAGGAGCGAGTAGGGGTGGAGGAGGGTGAGGATATTGCCGGTGAACTCATGGCTTTTATCGAGTGGGATTCCCCAGACCACGTTGCCCATGGCAACCCCGATCAGGAACGAGGAGAGGACACTGCCTCCGGCGAATCCGCAGTCCCATGCCCGCCGCCAGAACCTGCCCGGTTGTTTGCTGCGGAACTCGATCGCGACTGCCCGAAAAATCAAGGCGAACAGCAGCAGCATGAACGCGTCGTAGAATCCTGAGAAGACCGTGGCGTAGACCTCTGGGAATGCGGCGAACAGAGCACCGCCCCCAGTTACGAGCCACACCTCATTTCCGTCCCAGACTGGTCCGATAGAGTTGAGCATGATCCGCCGCTCATCGTCAGTTTTGGTAAAAAGGTGAAGGGCTCCAACTCCGAGGTCGAAGCCATCGAGCATGGCGTAACCCGTGAAGAGGACTCCAACGAGGAGGAACCAGAAAGTGGGAAGATCAAATTCCATTACTCTGAATTATCGTGTCTCTCTTTTTCTAGGATGGCGATCGAGCGCCATTTTTCAGGAAGTTGTGCGCCGGAAACATCGTCGCTCGGCCCGTGCTTGATCTTCGTGTTCAGCGTATAAGCGAAAACGAGAAAGAGCAGGAGGTAGATCAGTGTGAAAAGGATCAGAGAGAAGAGAACCTGCTCTGCGCGAACCGCTTTTGAGAGGGCCTCGCTGGTCTTGAGAATCTCGTAGACGATCCAGGGCTGTCGACCCATCTCGGCGGTGAACCAGCCGGCCTGGCTGGCCAATTGTGGGAGGAATACCGAAAAGATACAGGCGATTAGGTACAATCGGGTGAATTTCGAATCGACGACCCAGAGACGACCGGTTTTCCAGAGGGCAAGACCCAGCCAGGCGATCGCGAAAAGGGCTACGCCGCAGGCGATCATGATGTGATAGGTCTGGAACACCACTGGCACATTGGGCCAGTAGTCGGGGCGGATCTTCTTAATTTCTGCCGGTGTGGCGTCTGGATGTCGGGCGAGAATAAACTCATCGCTCGGTAGATCATTCAGTCCCTTGACCTCAACCTCACTCGCTTTGAATGGGTGGAGGAAATCGCCGGAGACGAGGATGCTCAGGAGGGCGGGGACTTTAAGTGCGCTCTCGTTGATTCCGATGATATTTCCGTCGTCGTCGCGCTCCCAGCTAACCATACCGATAATTCCCAGCGGGGCCTCGGTGGTTGAGTCGGCCAGACCCTCGATCGCGGCGAGTTTGACGGGTTGATTCTCGGCGACCCCCCGGGCGGTGGAATCGGCGCTCCAGAATTGCAGTACCGTCGTGATGGCCGCGAGGGTGAGCCCGATGCGCATACTCGCCTTGGCAAACGGAATGTGGCGCTTCTTCAAGAGATAGTAAGCGCTGATGCTGATGACCAGGAAGGTACCCGCTAGCCAGCAGGCTAGGATCGTATGAACGAGTCGATCCATTGACGACGGATTGAAGACCATTGCCCAGAAGTCGGTGATCACGGCGCGGATGCTGTCTAGATCGGACTGTTGGAGGATATAATCCTCGGGAAGGGGGACTTCCTTGATTTTGAAAGTACCCTCGGCCAGTTCAGCTGAATAGGGGTGCTGAACACCATCAGCGGTCAGTTTAATTTTTTTGGCCAAGTGGAATCCGGCCGGAGTTTGCATCCAGGAATTGGCAACGAGAATCCAAATTGCGCTGAAGTGAGCTCCCAGTGCGACCATGCATGTGGAAAAGAAGTGAAGTCGTGGTCCCACCTTGTCCCAACCGAAGAGAAGAATGGCGAGGAACCCGGATTCGAGGAAGAAGGCGTAGATGCCCTCAATGGCGAGGGGAGACCCGAAGACGTCACCGACGAACCGTGAATAGGTGGCCCAATTGGTACCAAACTGGAACTCCATGACGATCCCTGTCGCCACGCCGATTGCGAAAATGAGACCAAATACTTTGGTCCAAAAACGCCCCATATTGTGGTAAATGGGGTTGCGGGTCTTCATCCAAAGGCCCGACATGACGACCAAGTTTAGACCCAGCCCGATCGTGAGAGGTGGGAATAGAAAGTGAAACGCAATCGTAAATGCGAATTGAGCTCGAGATAGTATTTCTATGTCCACAACTAGTTTAGGGTCTTATGGTAGGTACGTGCGTGCTTCGATATCGGATGTAGCCACGATTTAGTGGAGTCAGAGGAAATCTGACGAGAAGAAAACCGAATTCAACGAAAAAGCCACGGAAGAACGATGAGTAGGCCATAGATAATGCTCGAGATTAGGATAATCCAGCCGATCTTCTGGGTAAATGCTTCGGGATTGCGCTCGTTCCATTCAGTCCGGCGATACTTCCTTTTGAATATTCCTTCAAAATGAGGAGGAGAAGCCGGACGCAGGATCGCATGTATTCCCAGGATTAATCCAGAAAACAGCGGGACGAGAATGGCGATTTCGAGCACGAGCACGACGGAAGATTGTAGTTTGTGAGAAATTTAGAAAAGGCGAATGTGTCAAGAGCGGCACATTTACTCCTCTATAATGAATTGGTCCTATCTTAGGAGCAAATCCTGGGATTTCTACAAATTTCGTCGGGAAATAAAATTCTCTGCCAAGGACTCATAGAGTGCGTTGGGGCAGATCGTTTTGGAAACGGAGTAGGCGATTATTGCGGCTGCGGCGAGGGGAAGGGAGAAGAGCAGCACGCCCGTCATTTCGAGAAGAATGATGAAGGAGGTCATCGGACTCTGAACCACCCCGGAAAAATAGGCAGCGATAAAGAGTAACAGAACGGCCTGCAGCTCGATTCCCGTCCAGGCCAACCAGGGGTAGGTTGCGGCGCCGAGACCGGCACCCACTGAGAAAGATGGATCGAATAGCCCGCCGGGAATGGCTGTGAGAAGGACTAAAAACGAAGCGGAGGCGCGGTAGGCGGGGTAGAGTGGAGTGATTTTCTCTCGAATCTCTAGAAGTTCCTCCTGGGTTTCCTCGGGAAGGGTTTCGAAGTAGACGGGACTTCCCTCGGCGAGGAGACTCTTGGCTTGTGCGAATCCGCTGCCGTAGGACTGACCGTCCGAGACAATCCCAATCGAGGCGATCACAATCCCGATCCCGACGGCTGCGAGGAGCCGTTGCTTGCGGATCATGCGTGAAACAGTGGGCATGGTGATCAGGAGCAGGCGGGAGAACAGTCCCCCGAGGAAGCCGCCAACGACACCAATGAGAACTACGGCGATCCATGGCATCCACCCATCGAGCAGCATGGAGGGACGATCGTGATCAAGGTCCCCGTAGAAATAGCCATTCCCCATTCCGATCGCACAAATGATACAGGCGATGATCACTGTGCGGACGATGATTCCCATATTGCGCTTATCGAATGAGCGCCCGATCTCCTCCATGGCAAAAACGATTCCGGCGATGGGGGCGTTGAAGGCAGCGGCAATACCGGCGGCTCCCCCTGCGAGAATGAGCCCCCGCTCTACCACATGGCGGGGAACGCCGCGGAGACGGGAAAGCGAGTGCATACAACAGGCACCCAATTGGACGGATGGACCTTCGCGGCCGATTGAAAGGAAGGACACCAGCCCCATAGCAGTCAGCAAGATCTTCCCGCCGGCGACTTTCATGGAGAGCAGTCGATTGCGTTCTTCTCCGGGACCCAGACGCAGTGCTGCGATGGTTTGAGGAATTCCCGTTCCGTCCGTACCGACGAAGTAACGATCCCGGAGCCAGAGGATCAAAAAGAGCATTGAAGGGATGATCAGAGGGGGCAGCCACGGGTAGTTTTCGTGGATCAACCGGAGAGGAGTATCGGCTCCCTTTTCGATGAGGCCGAAAACCAGAGCACCCAAACCAGCACCTACTGCGCCCGCTAGAGTGAGGAAGACCGCGTTGGCGCGTGTGAACGAGTTGGATGAGTCGGTCGAAGTCATAGTGAAGACTTGCGGATTAGGACGCGAAGCGAAGGGCCGGATTTATCCCCTCCGAACCTTCGGATTTCTTCCCATTGTGGGTGGACCAGTGGTAGGTTGCCGGGGGCCTCGATCATGAGACGAGAGCCCTCCGAATCCTCTAGATGCTGGCCGGCGAGAATGAAAACCTCGGGGAGCATGACTTCCGCCATGTGGTAGGGAGGGTCGGCGAAAATGAAATCAAACCGGTCTCCCGCCCGCATGCCGTGCCGGCGGATATCGCGGACAAGTAATCGGCCGGATACTCGGTGTCCGATCGATTTCTCAACCTCTTTGCGGTTTTTCTCCAAGAGGGCTGCCGTGCTGCGAGCCGATTCGATCCAAACCGCCTCTTTGGCGCCGCGGCTGAGAGCTTCGAGCCCATAGGCACCGGTACCAGCAAACAAATCGAGGACCCTCCCATTTTCGATGGCGGGTCCGAGGCTGGAGAAAATCGCCTCCCGCATGCGATCTGTTGCGGGACGTACTTCGGGTCCTTTGCGGGGAACCTGGAGTTGTACCCCTGCCGCTTTTCCTCCGGTAATGCGCATCCATCTCTCTATGGGGAGTTGATCGAAGGCAGGCAAGCAATTCTCAGGAACGGGCGAGGATTCGGGGGCGCGTATTGGCAGAAAGGGGACTGTTTTCGAAGAAATTTTCTGGTTGGCCTCCCGTTGACCATTCACCTGAAGTTGTCAGCATGAGAATCCATGCCGCCGTGCGATTCTCGAAAGCGCTCTATCTGGAAACTCCCATTAGTGGCGTTCTGTCTCTTTGTTGGAGGGGGATTTCTTTTCTCCTTTTTGAATGATCCGCTTGGAAATGCCCCGGTCCTCGATGCTCGCGAGAATCTGGCCCTGGCCAGAGAGATTGGGGCAGGGGTGTGGCCCGAAGCTCCGTTCTATCGGGCAATTCTCTATCCCGTATTGTTGAGCCTTCCGGTTCAATTGGGTCTAGGCGATTCGTTGCCATGGATCGGTTCGATACTGGGACTGATGCTTCACTATCTGAGTGCCTACCTAGTCGCCTATTTGACCTACCGATTGTGGGCGAGTCGGGGAGCGGCGTGGGTCGCAGGGGTGTGCTATGCTTGCTACCCGGTCGCTCTATTCTTCTCGGTCCAGCTTTTGGATATCACCCTGGGGATCTCTCTCTTCCTCGGTGCACTGGCGGCTATTTCTTCGGGGGGTACCCGTCGGGGAACGGCTAGATGGATGTTTGCCGGATTCCTGCTGGCGTTGGCTATTTTGACGCGGCCGAACTTTTTAGTGGTGGCCCCGGTTTTCTTAGGAGGCGCACTCTGGGCGGCAGGGTGGAGGGTGAGAGTGGCTCGCTTCTTGGGCGTTTCGATCGGCATCGGAGTACCGCTGTTGATTCAAGGATGGGTGAACTTCTCGCATGGCGGAGAGTTTCGAATCCTTCCCTGGCAGGGCGCCTATAATCTCTATGCAGCCAATCGAGAGGGGGCCGATGGTCGTTACTATGAGCAGACCCTCCTGTTTGAACGGACTCTCGCCGGGGAGAACACTGCGCGCCGGGAATCGGAGATTTTGTATCGGTATTCCATGGGGCGAGATGCGGATATGACCCCCCGCTCGATGAACACGTTTTGGAGGGAACAATTGGTCAATCGCATCGAAGCAGACCCTCGCGATTGGATAGAACTGATGGTGAGGAAGTGCTTCTACCTCGTCCACACCTGGGAGCCCTATAACAATCTATCCTATCACTACCACCGGGCTAGATTTGCTGCTCTACAGTGGAACCCGCTTCATTGGGGCCTCCTTCTCGGTGGTGCGTTGGCGATTTTGGTATTGGTTGGAGTACCTCCGAACCGAAAGTTAGCCGGACTGATTTTGTGCGCGGGAGCATTGTACGCGGTCGGCGTTGTGGCTTTCTATGTAAGTGCGCGCTTTCGACTGCCTCTTGCCCCGCTCCTGGCGATAGTCGCTGGTGGAGTGTATCCGTTAGTCGGAAAATGGAGGCGGACCGCTGGTCCCAGCCCTGTACGGATATTGGCGGCGATATTGGGGTTGGTCCTCATCAGTATGCTCTCGTACCTCGATTTGTGGAATGCGTATGATGAGAGGCCGTTTATTCAGGATGAAATCCTCTTGGCCAGTGCGGCAATTGAGTCCGGCCGTGAGGAAATGGCGTTCGCAAACGCGTCCTCTGCCTTCGTCCGAGACCCCAATCATAGGGTTGCGGCTCGGCTTGTTCTGACGGGAGCACTATTGACGTCTGCTGGAGGGAACCGACTCGAGGACGAAGATTTTCAATTGATCGAGAAGGCGCTGCATGCGGGAGGAGAAGATCTGGAGGGGCTAGAGGTGATTCCTGGACTCATGAGCTGGAGGAATGGGCAACCCCAGGTCGCGCACAAACTGTGGGCCGAAGTCGATACGCCATTGGCCTCCGCACTCTTGGCAGTTTCGTCAGTTTCGCTTGGAGCGCCTAATGGAGCCAGCGACCTGACCGAGATCGCTCGTCGGATATTGCTCGTGTGGAGTCCCGCGGAGGCTGCCGAATCGCCACGATAAGGAGGTGATGAAAACTCCATTACACCGCCTCGAAAGATCGGGCACGGTGCCGAATTAAACTGACACTGATTTCTGTCGTTCCTAGCATCTTTCTCGAACCAATGATTAATGTTAGTTTTGTAATCCCCTGCTATCGTGAATCTACCGAGGTGGTCGCTGAGACGGTGGCTGAATTGGAAAAGTTTTGTGTAGAAGGGAGTATCGGAGAGTACGAAATCCTTGTCGTGGACGACGGAAATACCGGGATGGACTTTACTCAATTTTCACGAGGTGCCGTACGGGTTCTCTCCCATCGATCCAACCGTGGCTATGGTGCGAGCCTGAAGACGGGCATTCGAAATGCCTCGCATGAGTGGATCGGAATCCTGGATGCCGATGGGACTTACCCGATTGCGTCATTTAAAAAGTTGGTACCATGGACGGAGTCGGTGGATATGGTCATTGGTTCGCGCAGTTGGTCGAGTATTGAGCCATTGCGCAGACCGGCTAAAAAGTTTCTCACGGCCATGGCGGGGTTTGTGGCGGCGCGCAAAATTCCGGATTTAAATTCGGGAATGCGATTGTTCCGCCGGGAACTCTACGAGATGCGTTCTTCCATCTTTCCAGATCAATTTTCCTTCAGTTCGACATTGACCATGGTGGGATTGACGCAGGGCTACGAAACTCATTTTGAGTCGATCGAGTACCATAAGCGCATAGGCAAATCCAGCATCCATCCCATTCGTGACCCGCTGCGTTTTCTGACCCAGATTCTCCGTCTCTCGCTCTACTTCCGGCCCCTGCGCTTTTTTATCCCAGTGAGTTCAGTGTTCCTGGGGTTGGCACTGGCCCGGGGGATTCGGGACGTCTTGGTCCCCGGCCATATCGGGGGATTGGCCTTGGTCTTGTTCTTTCTCGGGTTTCAAGTGTTCTTCTTCGGGTTGATCGCTGAGATCATAAACAAAAAATGATTTGGTGGAGTCTCTGTTTGCGCGACGAACCCGGTAGAACCATGGGCTCCCCTCCTCACCGTCGCTAGCAATGGCAAGTTCAGATCAAGACCGACCCCAGAGTTCCAATCCGATTGACCACCCTCTTGTGGGAGTGGCTCTGTTGTTGCTCCTATGGTGTGCAGGGTTCTTTTATTCGCTGATGGAGCACGGATTTCCTTCTCCGGCGATACACGACGAATTCTCCTATTTGCTCGCTGGAGAAACTTATGCTGAGGGTCGATTGACCAACCCGAGCCCCCCGGTGCCGGAGTCGTTTCAGAGTTTTCATATGTTGGTTGAGCCCTCCTACATGTCGAAGTATTTGCCGGGCGTGGGGTTGCAGTTGGCAGTAGGGTTTCTGCTGGGTCATCCGATAATTGGAGTTTGGTTGACTGTTGGTCTCATCGTGCTCGCTTCTTATGGCATGCTTCTTCGACCGGTGGGGCCGCGCGTCGCCCTTCTTGCGGGAGTGTATTGTTTAGTGCAATACGGATTGGCTTCTTATTTTGGGTTTTCCTATTGGGGTGGGAGTCTCTCTTTGTTGGCTGGAGTTTTGGTTTTTGGCGCCGCCCTCCGGTTGGAGGAGCGGCCGGATGTGTGGGCCTCGATCGCCTACGGAATGGGAGCTTCGCTCATGCTCTGGACCCGTCCGGTCGAGGGAGGGCTATTCTGTCTGGTCATCACCCTTTATCTATTGATCAGGATGTTTTCTGCCGAGCCAAAGTCGGCCGTGCTGCGCGTACTCCGAACCTTTTGGCCGGGGGGCCTTGTGCTTTTCGGGGCGGTCATGTTTTTGCTGGTTTCGAACCAGGCGGTCACTGGAGACGCAGGTCGGTTTGGGTACGAAATCTACACCGAGCGGTTTGGGACGATGAACCTCTTTACTTGGGACGGTCGCAAGGAGATCTCTGACGACCTGCCGGAAGTCTTTCAGCAGACATCACTTGCTCACCGTACGCAACGGCCATACTCGATATCGGAACTTCTTCAGACTGGAGGGCCGGAGCTCTTCCGGTGGTTTACACGTATCGTGCATCCGCTTTGGTTGATCCCAGTGGCGTTTTTTCTTTTCGGGGGAACAAAGAAATATCGACGATGGCTCGTTCCCATCTGGATCCTCCTGCTGCTGCGGGTCGGATTTACCCTCGCGTTTCACTCTTCTCACCATCTCCATTACACCGCCGCGTGGGCGGCGCCGATGATATTTGCCGGATCGGTTGGTCTGTGGGATCTGTTTCAGCGGTGGAAAGAGTCGGAGAATCGGTTTGGGGCTATTGCCTTTGTATCGGTATTCGTCGCGGTGCTCGGCCTACAGGTTCTCTATTTTTTCCACTTCAGCTGGGGAAACTCTCCGTTTCCCGTTCGGACGTTCATTGAGCAACGAGCGGAGGTGAAGAGCCGGTTGATTTTGGATCCAGCGGAGGCCTTGGCGAGAGATCTGGTTTTTGTACAATACAGGAGTTCTCATTCACCGACATTCGAGTGGGTGTATAATGGGCCCAATCTGAATGAACAGGAGATTATTTGGGCGCGCTATTTGGACGATCAAAAAGCAGATCAACTGAGTGAGGCGTTTCCTGAACGCCGGTTGTGGCTGCTGGAAGTGGGAAGCCTGCGCGAGCCGTATTCGCTGGAGCGTTACAGCCCCGATGAACCAGCGGATGTCGGAGAGTGATGAGGAACTACCTCAGAGAGAAAGTTAGGCAGCATCGGTCTTCGTTGCACCTGCTTGTGCGGGTGGCGTCCGGGTCTCTGCTGCTCATGCTGATCAAGATTGGTTTGGTCGAAGGTATTCTTTACCTCACGGAATCTCAGGTCTGGTTGGTATATGGTGCGGTTACGTTAGTGATGACCTTTGTAGGATGGACCTACCATAGTTTTGTCTCGTTTCGGAAGCCATTGAGCCGAAAGACCCTAGTGCGACATTTTCAGCAAGCCGCTATCTTTAAGCTGGCGGACTATGGCATCGTCAATGGGGTGGTTTATGGATTTGGAGCGCCGCCATCGTTGGTGATAATCGGAACGAGTGGCGTCATCTTCGTGCTCAGGACGCTGGTCTTCGCGCGATACGTGTTTAAGGACGAGACAGGGCCTGAAGAGGAAACTCAGTGACTGCCCCGGTCAATCGACTCGCGGCCCCGTTATGACGCTTCCGGATGGAAGTACCAGTCGCACCCAGGATCTCCGTGACTGCGAACGGTCTCTTCGATGAAGAGAATATCTTCGGGATTCATGGCTTCGCGGAACCCACCAATCTTTCCTTTTCGGGTTTTGAATGAATTCGCATCACCCGGATCGCCGGGAGAGAGTCGGCTACTTTTGAATTCGTTGTTCAGTTCTCGCTTTCGCAGGTTCTCGAAGCTGGAGTACTCGATGGCCTCCTCGAGAACGGTATCCGTTGCATCTGGAGCGCCCATAAACTCAAGAACCTGCTTTAGAACCTGATGAGGAGAGTGGTGCAGCTCCTCATATGAAATTAGGAGAAAATCTGAGGGGATCTTTCGATTCCGGAACCACATATTGTTAAACTCGACGAGCTTTCGGGCTCCAAAAACATCGTGGCGAATAAAATCGCTTAGAGATCCAGTGAACGTCTTCATCCGGCGGGTTTCCTCGAAATAGTGGGAGACCAAAACATCACGAATATCCCGTTTGAGGAAGACGACTTTTCGTCCCTTGTATAGATGAGACTTGTAAGAGAGCCGATTGTAGGGGTCGTAGTTGTAGAGATTGCAAAGCCCGTCGTGAGAGAACTGAGTCGTGAGGCAACGGGACTTCCTTGAAATCTCAAAGGTGCGAAGGAGCCGGCTGTCCGCGACTTTTGCTTTGTGTTGCAACGATCGATTCACCAGGACTCGGAGCCAAGTGCGGCCGGACTTCGGGTAGGAGATGATGAATACCTCAGTCGCACGATTGCGAAAAAATGCCGTTATCCCTCGCGCCACCTTTCCCGGGTGGCGGAACCCACGAAGAAGGAGGGTGAGGTAGTACTTCATTCGCTAGCCGGAACTGCCACAGGTTGGGAAACCTCATGAGGATTCTCCGCGTCGATGGCCGTAATTCGCATCAAACGGACGCCGTAGAACTCACCGAATCTTACCTCTTTCTCGACCTCAATCTCATAGGCGGCAGAGATGTGGTGGAAAGGTCCCGGAATCCATTTGTTGTCGTCGGGGCTGAAAATAATTTCCTGGAAAAAGTAAATGTCGTCGTAGACACCCCGGTTCATCAATTCCTTCAACTCGAAAGGAGCGGCGTTGGCGTAATTGATTGAAAACGAAGCGATATTGTTGGCGATCCAGAACATCGGTGCACTCGATATGACCGCGTATCGTTCGTTCGGATGTTCTTCGATATAGTCCATCGCCCAGTTAAAATTCTTCGGCGAAATGTAGACATCGACAGGACTGCGGTAGGCAATGGCTGGGCCGGTGAATGTTATCCATAGCAGTGCGACTGCACCACCGAGCCCCCAGCGAGCCCGCGTCGATCGATTGTGAAAAATTCTGCAAATGAGGAACAGAGAGCCGAGAGCGAAGAAGAGGAAATAGGGAAGGGCGAGGCGCTGGATAATTGGCTCGTCAAACTGCCCCCAGAAATAGCTCATCATAAGAAAGAAATGCGCAAACCCTCCGAGGAAGAGGATGAAAAGCGCGCGTGCAAACTTGTCGCAGGGAACGTCTCTCCATCGTCCGATTGCCGTAATTAGCGCGAGAAGAAGGCCTATGAGGCCGACAGAAGTAAGGATAATACCGTTGGGGAGATTCGGATTTGGGGAGAAGAAAAAGTGTACTGCGTGGGCCAGATTCTCAGGGATGAACGAGAGGCTGAACGGTTCTTGGACACCCGGCTTGGAAAATAACTGCCAATTGGTTTCTGAGCTTTTGAAAACGGCGTTCTGCAACGGTATGGGAATGAGGAGAAGGGGGGCGATATAGGCCTGCCAAGGGATTGAAATCTCTCGGCGTTGCACCCAGTGGTAGACGATGCAGAACCCGACAGGGAGGAGAAAGAGTGGAGATTCGTACCGCCCGTAGCAGACTAAAGTGCCAGTGATGATGACTAGACCCAGCGATGGGCGGTCACCCTTTTCCAGAAAATAGGCGACGCTGAGAAAGAGTATCAGAAGTAGGGTAAAATTGAGAATTTCGAGATTTGCCCCGGTTCCGTAATACGCAAGGAGCGGAATGAATAGCAGCGAGAGCATCCCCCCGACGGCACCCAACACACCCCAGTAATAGTACCCGAGGCCATAGAGCAACGCAAAGCAGACGACTACCAGAGCCATGTTTACGTAGAACGCATTGGAGACCCGATATCCGGTTAGGTGGTGAACCGAGGCAACTAGCAAGGGGTAGAGTGCCGGTCGCTTGTCTATGTGGGCGTCAAAGTGGGTCAATCGATCACCGATGTGGAGAGCCTTGGTCGGCGTCATCGGTTGCCCGAATTGATGAATCGATTTGGCATTACTCGCCAATATGAGCTCGTCCATGACGAGTTTAAACTCAGGGGGCTGGTTCGAGAGGAAGAGCAGGCTGCAGACGGGGATTCCGATCCAAGCCAATTTTCTTCCGTAGGCTTTGCGGAGGAAGGCGCTGTTCTCTCGGAAAAGGTTTCCGAGTGTCCAGAAAAAGAGAAGGAGAAGAAGTCCCAGGGTGGGTACGGTGACCTTCCGATAGATCGTGATTGCGGTTTCGTCTGAAAAAACGAGGAATCCGAATAAAATCGCAAGAAAGGCAGATGCGGATAGAAGACCGAATGAAAGCAGCTGATTTTTTCCAAGGCGAGTAGAGGGTGTTGCCATGGCGAGTCGCGGAGTTGTTGAGGAGCAAGAACAGTGAATGCACAAAAAAGCCGCCCGGCGAGTTGCCGGACGGCTTGGTTGTCAAAACCTAAAATTAGTAGGTGTAAACGATGTCCGTTCCGTCGGACTTGGTTACTGTCAGTGTACCAGTGTTGGTTACGCTAAGAGAAGTGTAGCTCTCGCCAGCAACTGCTTGGATGTCTGGGAAGTAGTCACCTGTGAGATCTGCGTAATCGACAGAGGTAACACCTTCTTGCATGAGGTACTGTTGTCCTCCTGAAGCGACCTGACGAAGATTGTTCAGAATGGTCTTATCTTGGGAATTCTCACGGACTTTTTGGAAGGCGGGAATCGCCATAGCTGCGAGAAGGCCGATGATTACGACCACGATCATGATTTCGACTAGAGTGAAACCTTTTTGTGATTTTTTCATTATGATACTCCTATGTGTTTTTATACTATTATATATAGCGAAGTAGTTTTTACTTCGAAGTTGATTCAGTAGAAAACCTATGGGGGAATCAACTATAAATCACAGAGGTGTGGTAAGTTACATAGATTTTTACAATTGAATATGGGTGTGAGGAAGGCCTGATTTAGGCAATATCCCGAGCGCAACGGAACCCGCAATTGGATGTTGAGCTATCGGGTGTGTTCCCCGTCCGCGCGCCGAGGCGGTAGCGATTGCAATAGGACTGGTGGCAGAGGAAGGAACCGCCTCGCATGGCCTTCTGCTCGGCGCTCTCGGGACCGGAGGGGTTCTCGCGGGTGCCAGTGAGATGCCAGGACGGGCTGAACCAGTCCCGACACCATTCCCAGACGTTTCCACACACATTGTAGAGCCCGAAATCATTTGGCCGATAGGAGCGGGCTGGCGCGGTCCCTATGTAACCGTCCTCGGCGGTATTCTCCTGTGGGAATCGTCCCTGCCAGATATTGCAGCGGTGTTTGCCCTTTGGGGTCAAATCATTGCCCCAGGGATAGCGGAGCTGGTCGGTGCCTCCCCGAGCAGCGAATTCCCACTCTGCCTCGGTGAGCAGTCGTTTGTTTGCCCATTGGCAGTAGGCCTGCGCGTCGCGCCAGGAAACATGGACCACCGGGTGGTCCATTCGCTTTTTAATATTGGACCCGGGCCCCTCGGGCTTTCTCCATTGAGCGTCCTGAATAGCGTACCACCAGTTGAGTCCCTGAACGGTTTGCGAATCCTTGAGTTTTCGCTGCTTTGACTTGGGGAGGAGGACTGCGAAAACGTAGGACCAGCCGAATCGTTCTGCCTCGGTTCGGTACTGTGTCGCTTCGATAAACTCGGAAAACTGCTGGTTGGTGACCGTGGTCGGATCGACATAGAAGGGCGCGATTGTGACTTCGCGAATCGGACCTTCGCCATCGGCGGGCCATCCATCCTCGTCCTCCGTGCCCATGCGGAAGGTGCCGCCGTCGAGGCGGATCATCCCGCAATTGCAATCCGAGACTGCATGGGTGATCGGCTCGGTGAGCAATGGGGATCCGTTTTCTCTGGAGGGCGTTTGGCAGCCCGCGGGTGCCTCCTGGCGTGGAACGCAGCATTTACCTGAAGGTGAGTCACTCATAGAATGGTTGGCAACGTTACGGGAAAATAAATCGCCCGACAACCGTTCAGATACGAATCGGCCAAATTTGCTGAAAGGTGAGGCCTGCCTGTAGATGGACCTTGGGACTTGCGGGGCAGCGGGCACAAGGTTGTGGTAGAAAGGAGATGAGTTCGACAGCACAATCAGCCGGTTGCGGCGATCGGATCTGGAAGATTTCGGCAGATACGGGAGGTACGTTTACCGATATCGTCGCCGTGGGACCGGGGGGAGAGGTGAGGACCGCCAAGGTGCTGTCGACGGGCCGCATTCGAATTCGTTGCCTCGGCCAGGAGGGGGAGAGCTCAATTCGGATCGAGGTGCGGGATATGCCCGACCATTTTCTCGATGGGATCAAGTTGGAGAGCGGTCAGGTCGTTAGAAGATGCGTGGGAGGATGCCTCTGGTATGCTGGAGCTCGATTGCGGGGGGATGGTTACCTGGAGATTGATACCGGGATGGCCGCTCCGGTTCTTGGGGCGCATTGGGTCACGCACACCCCGTTGACCGAGCCACTTCCGCCGGTGGCGATGCGAGTTGCCACGACGCGGGGAACGAATGCGCTTCTCGAGGGAAAAGGGGCTCCCGTTCAGCTCTTTTTGAGCGAAGGGCTTGAGGACTTGTTGCGTATTGGGAATCAGACGCGGCCAGACCTTTTTGCGCGGCCGATCTCCCCGAGGCGTCTCCTGTTCAAAGAGAGCTATGGTCTCGCAGAGCGAGTGGATCCTGCTGGGCAGTTGATCCATTGCGGGAGTCGAGAGGATGTTCGTGATCCATTGCCGACCGGAGTTGCCGTGGTGTCACTGTGCAATGGATACCTGAACCCTGAGGAGGAGAGGAAGATCGCTGCCCGGCTCGAGGGTCATGGCTGGAGCCGTGTGATCGCCGCCGCCGAAGTTTCGAATCTACCCGGATACTTGCGCCGTACGGAGACAGCGGTCGTTGAGGGTTATCTGGCCCCAACCCTGGATGCTTACCTCGATGGGATCGAACAAGCGGAGGGTGTCCGGGACGTCCGCGTGATGACCAGCGCGGGAGGCATCGTCGACCGCAGCCATTTTCGGGCTGTGGACTCGTTGTTGAGCGGGCCGGCCGGAGGCGTTGTGGGAGCGGCCGCAGCAGCGAAGCGGGCGGGTATCGGGTCCTTTCTTGCTTTTGATATGGGCGGGACGAGTACGGATGTCTCTCGGTTCGACGGCGACCTGGCCTATCGATCCGAGCTCAAAGTGGGGGATGCGCATATTTACTCGGAGGCCCTTCGGATTGATACTGTCGCAGCGGGAGGTGGGTCGATTTGCGGTTTTGACGGGTTTGCCTATACCGTTGGTCCGGATAGCGCGGGGGCCGATCCGGGCCCGGCTTGCTACGGACGGGGCGGTCCGCTGACACTCACCGATGTCCACCTTCTTCTCGGGCGGATCGATCCGGAACGATTCCGGTTCTCGTTGGACCGCGAAGCGGCGGAGCGCGCATTGACCGGGGTTTTGGAAGGAGCCGGGAGAGAGAATGCGAGTTCGGATGAAGTGCGTCAGGTATTGGAAGGATTCCGGATGATTGCCAACGAAACCATGGAGTCGGCCCTGCGTGAAATCTCGATTCGCGACGGATTGGACCCTTCGGGCTTCGCGTTGTTGTCCTTCGGTGGAGGAGGGGGGCTACACGCCTGCGCCCTTGCGGAAGGGTTGGGTATTCGCCTCATTCTCCAACCGGGACGGGCGGGTATTCTAAGTGCAGATGGTTTGAGCTCGGCGCTCCCCGAGCAGATCGTCCGAGAGTCCGTTCTACAGCCTTTGGTAGATTTTGTTCCGACGGCTTCCGAAGTGTTCGACCGGATGGATCAGAGTGCGTTGCGCCGCATGGAGCCGGATGAGGATACGACGCTTGAATGGAAGCGGGAGGCCTTCCTTCGGCTCGCGGGACAGGAGTCGACGTTGGTGTGTGAATGGAAGGAGGGAGTGGATCTCGCGGCCGAGTTCCACCGCCAATTTGAAGAGGTGTTTGGCTTCCGCCAGGATCGGCTGCCACTGGAGGTGGCATCGATTCGAGTACGACTGCGCGAGGTGGAAGAAGAGGCAAAGGTGGAAGTGTTTCCCGAGCCTTTGGGGGACGAATTGGGTGGCCGGGGAGAATTTATCGACGGTGAAATACTGGAAGCGGGCGCCTGTGGTGTTGGGCCCTGTGTGATCTCCCAGGAGTTCGGGACCTTGGTCGTGGAACCCGGTTGGCGGTTCTCTGTCGGAACCGAAGGATCCTTGCGTCTCGAGCGAATGCAGCTCCGGGAAGGGCGGGAAAAGAAATCGACACTGGAGGAAGTCGAGCACGAATTGTTTCGCAATCGCTTTGCGGGGATCGTGGATGCCATGGGAGAAATGTTACAGCGGACCGCCTTGAGTGTGAACATTCGGGAGCGGCTGGATTTCTCGTGCGCGCTGCTCGACGGAGAGGGATATCTTGCGGTGAATGCGCCTCACATTCCGGTGCATCTGGGGGCCATGGGCTACTGCGTGCGAGCGGTTTCGGATCGGTTGGACTGGAAGGAGGGAGACATCGCGATCACAAATCATCCGGGGTTTGGGGGATCCCATCTACCGGACGTGACGGTTCTGGCCCCGATCTTTGCCGCGGCTGAAATGCCACCGGTAGCGTTCTTGGCGGTTCGCGCGCACCATGCAGAAATTGGTGGAGTGCGGGCTGGGTCCATGCCGGCTGATGCGCACTCTTTGGCCGAGGAGGGCGTGGTGATTCCGCCTTTTCACCTCTTTCGGGAGGGGATCAATCATACTGAAAAATTGCGTCGGATTCTCACCAATACGGAGAACGGAAATCTGCCCTCGCGGTCGCCGGAGATTAACCTGGCCGACGTGTATAGCCAGGTCGCCGCGGTACGGGAGGGGCAGCGTTTGATCCAGTCTCTTCTCGCGGAGAACGGGGCCGGTAAAGTGGAGTATTATCTCGGGCGAATCTTGAAGCAATCGGAGGCGTGGATGAGGCAGGCGATCGACCGGATCGCCCGAGAGCTGGGTGAGCGAACGGCGGAAGTACAGTTGGACGGTGGCCAGGTCATCCGAGTACGGGGGGAATTGGCTGCCGGGGGCAACGTACTGATCGATTGTGCCGGAACGGAGACAGGAAAGGGTGCCTTTCAATGTCCTCTCGGGGTCTCCCTTAGTGCCGTTCTATACGTCTGCCGGTTGTTGGTGGATCGTGATGTTCCACTGAACGAGGGACTTTTGCGGGCGGTTGATTTGGCTATCCCAGAGGGGTGCCTGCTCGCCGCGCCATTTGAGGGAGAGGATACCTCTGCTATGCCGCCGGTGGTGGCCGGGAACGTGGAGGTCAGCCAGCGTTTTGTTGAAGCCTTGATTCGTCTTTTTGGGATCGAGGCCGACAGCCAAAACACAATGAACAATGTGATTTTTGGGAATGATCGATTTTCGCATTACGAGACCCTAGCCGGGGGCAGTGGTGCCTCAGCGAGGGGTCCGGGGGCCTCGGCGGTGCAGGTGCACATGACCAATACTGCGATCACCGATGTGGAGGTGCTTGAAAGGCGTTTTCCAGTGAAGATTCTCCGGTTTGGCATTCGCCCCGAGTCGGGTGGCAACGGTGCTCATCCGGGCGGGTGTGGATTGGTCCGTGAGTACCGATTCGAGGAGGAGGTAGAGCTGTCTCTGCTCACCCAGCACCGGTTAGAGGGTCCGGCGGGATGCGAGGGCGGGGGGAGTGGACTTCCCGGCTCCCAAACCTTGATCTATCCCGATGGGCGGGAGGAGCGCCTGCCCTACGCGTGCACCCTACGAGTGGCGGCCGGGACCCGATTGCGGGTGGAAACGCCTGGCGGTGGCGGTTGGGGCGCTGTTTGAGCTGGCGGTACGGGAGTCGCATTCCAATCGACAGGGACGCCGGTGCTGCCGGAGTACCTTACCCGGCAACCGGCTCGACTGGAGCCGTTGGAGGCCCGCATGGAAGCTATGGCGAAAGGGTCGCCCGGGTCCAGGGTTTCGAGAGGAAGGTTGCGCGGCGTTGAATCGGATCCGAAATTTTTCCGAAGGTAAGAATGTCGCCGTCGATAGAATACAGATAGGTCCCTGGAGCGGGATCTGAGGCCGCCGCATCGGTCCCGCGTTCATTGATGAAAGTAATTTGGCGACCTTCCCGATGGGTCCTGCCTTGGGCTTCCACTCCATTGAATGCAGCTGCGTCGAACTGGAAGGTCTCCCCAGGGCCGAAGGTTAGGTCTGCCAGTTTTTCATCTCCTTTCTGGAGAGTCCATTTTCCGGAAAGAGAGGTTTGCTGGATGCTTGAGCAGCCGAGGGTTCCCAGTAGGGCGATGAGGCAGAGGGCCGGTGTGAGCCAGTTCATGTCGGTGGCTACTTCTCGATCTTTCGTTTGAGGACCGCTCCGATGAAGGCAAAAGCGGTGAGGTCGGCGACTATGAGAATCATGCCGATGGGAAGTTCCCCGAACGAGTCGAAGCCTATGATCACATCGATCAGGATCCAGGAGAAGATCATGGCGAATGCGATCATTCCCATGATCAGTAGGAATCGGGATTGGGTCATTGTCAGTGGGGTTCGGGATCAGTCCCTTGGAGGAGTGGGCGAACTAGAGGTGCTTGCCTATGACAGGGATTTCCTTCCGATGAAGGATCAATACAATAAGGGAGGAAACAAACACGGTGACCGCCAGGGCAAAGAGGCTGCCGTGATCGGACTTTCCATTGATCACGAGGACCACGCCCAAGACAGTTAGGTGAGCGGCGATGGCCCCGGAGATGACCCCTAGAGAAAGAATGCTGCCGTACACCCCCTTCTTCGGCATAAGGATGAGGATACCGGCAATGAGCTCCATTGTTCCGCTCAAGTATCGCCCCCACGGCTCCGCTCCCAACTTTGTAAAGATGTAGACGCTTTCGGCAGCACCTGTGAATTTGAAGTACAGCGTTTGGAGTAGAATCACTGCCGCTAAAAGCCGAAAAAAGTAGCTGCTAATCCAAAACACCAGCGAGTGACTCTGTGACTGTTCGCTCATTGTGAATTGATATTCCTGCGAATCGATAGGGGGAGCAAGATCGTTTTCGTAGGGCCGGGGTATGGCGTTGTATTTCGAATTGTCCTGAGTCTATAAAACGACAGAGTGTTTCCAATGATCATTCGAAAGCTATTTCTTCTCCTCGCTTGTGTGTCACTGAGTGCCTGTACCCAATTTCAGGAGAACGTGAAGTCGAATCGTTACGATTCAACTCCGGCGGGATTGAGTGAAAAGCAGGAACAGCAAGTCAACGAGTTTGCGGAGGCTGGCCAGTTGAACTCATTCGAGCAGGAGGCCATGAACAGTTCGATCGAGGGGCAATAGATCCGGCGCGAAAAGTTTTCCGCTACAGAAAAGACAGGAGTAGGAGCGCGGCGAGCAAGAGTGCCAGAGTTGTGAGCACGATCTTGTCCGGTGGTGTAGCCTTGAACATCGAATCTATTCGCGGGCGGTTGAGTAGATCCGGGGGACTCGCTTTGTCACGCTGCAAAATACTTCCCAGGGGATCGAATCTGTCCATTGACTGAATTCGCTGACCGAGATCTCTGCGGCTCCGGATTTTCCGATGAGCACTGCCTTATCCCCGACCTCAGGGTTCTCGACGGCAGAGACATCCACTACCGTTTGGTCCATCGTTACCCGGCCCAGGATCGGGCAGCGTTGGCCGCGGATTAGTACCTGTCCGCGGTTGCTGGCCGCAGTAGGAATGCCATCGCCGTAGCCTGCGGTGAGTATAGCGGTACGAATCGGTTTCGTCGCGACATAGGTTCGCCCATAGCTGACGGGGGTGCCTGCTGGTAGTGTCTTGAGTAAGCCGATCCGGGTATTGAATCGAAAGACGGGTTCGATCGAAACCGAGTGAAAGACGGAAGACGGGTACTGTGTGACTCCAAATTGAAGAAGTCCGACCCGGACGGCATTGAAGGGGTTTTCGTGGTTAAATGCTTCGGTCCCCGCACTGTTGTCTGCATGAATGAGGAGATCGGTTCGATTCTCGAGACCGGCAGATTGGATGGCGCGGATAAAACGGGCGCGCTGTTGATGGGTGAACTCGGGAGACTCTACCGCATCGGAGTAGTGCGTGTATATCCCGCGAAGCCGGAGGTTGTCTGAGCGCTCCACGGTATCAAATACTTGTTTGGCTTCTTCGTGCCATACGCCGAGTCGGCCCATGCCGGTATCGATCTTGACGTGAACATCGAGAGTCTGGCCGAGGGAGCCCGCTGTTTCGCTAAACCGAATTGCTTCGTTCGTGGACGAGACGGTGGCGACGAGGCCGAGCTGGACCAGGGCGCTCTCCTCTTCCGGAAGAACGGGGCCGAGCACAAGGATCGGCCAACCACGGGCAATCTCCTGGAGGCGTGCTCCTTCCTCGACGTTGGCCACTGCAAATGCATCTGCGTTGGTCTGCATCAGTCGCGAAGCGGTTTGGTAAACACCGTGGCCGTAGGCATCGGCCTTGACCACGGCCACGTAACGGATCCCCGGTGGCAGGCTATCACGTATGCGAAACAAATTGCGCTCGAGCGCTGCCAGGTCGATCTCCGCCCAACACCGATGTTGGTTGCCGTAGCTCATACGGAGGGGATCGTTGGCGTCCATTTTTTGTATTCTGTCGTGCCGCTGAGGATTGGGCTGACCTTCTCGGACTCGGTAAGAAATCCGGGTGTCGATAAATGACGTGCCAAAGAGTCGAAGGTGGGGAAGGGGATAGGGATTGAGCCGAGGGGAGGTTTTGCGCGGAGTCGTTCTCCCAATACGTAAATGGAGGTATCTGCGGGGGCGACAGGCTCCCCTTCAAATACTTGAATGTCGGCTTCCGTCGGAAGGTCCTTCCCGACCGGTAGGATGTTCCATGCGTTGGTTCGCCAGGGACTGATCAGGAGAAACGGTTCACCCGGAGTCTCGTGGAGGATTTCCCGGGCCGCCCAAACCAGCCCGGAGTAGCGAAGTTTACGAATCGAGGCGTGAGTGTTTGCGGTTTCCCAAGTGCTCAGGAGCATCGCGAGAGAACGAAGCCCCAAGAGGGATCCCGGGCCGCCGCTATAGATCCATGTATCAATTTCGTTCGGGCGGATGCTTGCCTCAGAGAGAGCGCCACGGAGTGCTGGAGCGAGGTTCTCGACCGCATTGCCCTGTATGGATCGGCTGGATACCCACTGGTCCTGCGAAAGGATCGCAGCGTCTACTCGACCGCCTTCGGCATTGACCAGAAGTTTGTAGGAGCTTGTCGATGAATGGCTCACTGATAGGCGCGGCGAAGATTTGTCGGGAGGATACCGAGCTCGTCGCGATACTTGGCGACCGTGCGTCTGGCGATCTTGTAGCCCTTCTCTTTGAGGATGTCCACAATCGCCTGATCGCTGAACGGTTTGGAGGAATTCTCCCCGTCGACGATCTGCTGAATGGTATCCTTGATGCTTCGGTTTGACACCGACTGGCCGTCTTCGGTGCGATAGCCGGCGGTGAAAAAGTACTTTAATTCGAAGATGCCGTGAGGCGTGTCGATGTACTTATTGGCGATGGCTCGGCTTACCGTGGTTTCGTGGACTCCGATGATCTCGGCGACTTGATTCATTGTGAGAGGGCGCAATTTTGACACCCCTTCTTCAAAGAACGGCTTTTGCATCTCGAGCAGTTGCCAGGCGATTCGCTCGACTGTTTGTTGCCGCTGTTCGATCGAGTTCATAAGGAAGCGCCCCGATCGGATCTTCTCCCGCAAGTACTCCTTCTCGTTTCGTGGCAATTTCCCTTGGGCGATCAAATCCTTGTAGGTCCGGCTGATTCGGAGGCGAGGGATGTAATCGTTGTTGAGAACAATGCGCCACTCTTCTTCCTCGTCTTTGAACACCTTGACATCGGGAACGATGATGCGGTTGTTGTCCTCCGAAAAACGGCGACCGGGTGCTGGATCCAAGGTCGCGATCTCACCGAGTGCCCGATGGATCGTGTCGGCATCCACCCCAAATTTACGGGACAGTTCGGGGATGCGTCGGCGAATGAGCAGGGGAAACTCCTCGCGGAGGATGCGCGCCGCCAAACTCTTCTCTTTGCCCGAAAGTTCAAGCTGTACCAGTAGGCACTCCTGGCGGTCGACGGCGCCGATACCGACCGGATCAAAGGTGAGGAGCAACTGGCGCGCTTTCTGGACCTTGTTGAGGGGCAGATCGCCGAGCAATGCGATGTTCTCGACCTCGTCGTCAAGGAAACCGTCGTGATTGAGGCTTCCGATTAAATATTCCAGCGCTTTGCGGTCGAGTTTGTCCAATTCCGAGAGGTCGGCTTGGCTCAGGAGGTGCTCTTGGAGCGAGACTTCGCCGACGAAGGAATCGAAGAAGTGTTTGCGGCGCTCCTCCTCTTCCGAGCTGGGAGTTCGGACGGCGTAGTCGCTCCCGATATCGTCGCGCCAGTCTTCGTCCATTCGGTTCAGGAGTTCGTAGTCCTCTTTCTCGAAATCCATTTCACCATCGGGCTCATCCGACTCCTCTGGCTCGCCGGTGTCGTCAATACTGACTCCCTCCATCGCCAATTCCTCAAGAGTCGGGTTGAGCTGGAGTTCCTCCAGGATGGAAGAACGCAACTCCATTGCCGGGGCCTGCAGGATCTTTAGTGACTGACGCAATTGAGGCGCCAGGACTAATGACTGGGTCTGTTTTTGAAGTTGCTGGAATCCTTGATCAGGCACGGTATGATTCTTGCTAACAGAAGTTTTTTGGATCTGCAAGCGGTTCTGTGCCGAAAAATTCAGAAAAGGCCCGAAAACTGCTATAGTATCTACCGAATGACTTTGGCCCGAAGGAAGGGCAGAGGGCAGAGGTCGGAGGTCGGAGGTCGGAGGTCAGAGGGCAGTAGTCGGAAGTCAGAGGTCAGAAATTAGGCGATCAA
>CEOD01031850.1_pt1 | contig 42952 bp, 63 predicted proteins | sample 530341 | NCBI WGS metagenome assembly CEOD01 (sample SAMEA2619950, study PRJEB7988) | marine metagenome | isolation source: saline water (ENVO:00002010), including | reverse complement strand
AGGGAGGTCTGGACTGACGTAATAAGACCAGCCACATCGGATAAGCTTGCGCCAGTCATGTTTATATCTTCACCTAGCGGATTCAACTGGTTTAAAGACCTTTACGAGCATGGCAGGAATCAAGATGAGCCAGACTGGGAGTCTTTTCAGTTCACGACTGCAGATGGCGGAAACGTAACACAAGAAGAAATAGAGGCGGCTAGAAGGGAGCTCCCAGAAAGAACCTTTAAACAAGAATACTTGGCTAGTTTTGAAACACTATCAAATAGGGTTTATTCGAATTTTGATAGAGATATAAACGTGTCTGCAGACATCGCCACCATCGATAGTGTTTCAGAGTTGCATATCGGAGTCGATTTTAATATCGATCCGATAACAGCTTCCGTTGCCGTGAAAGTATCTGACCAGTTACACATAGTGGATGAGCTGTGCATCAGAAACTCAAACACAACCGAGCTGTCACAGGAAATCAAGAAACGATACCCGAATCACAAAATCAGGGCTTACCCAGACCCCAGCGGAAATGCGCGGAAAACCAGTGCTGCAGGCGGGGTTACTGACTTCACCATACTTGAGCAACACGGCTTTTTAGTTTTAGCGCCAAATAAAGCGCCTGCAGTAGCAGACCGCATAAACGAAGTGCAAGCGATGTTGTGCAATACGGACGGCGAACGCAGATTGTTTATTCACCCGCGCTGCAAAGAGCTAATAAAAGGGCTTGATGGTATGACTTACAAGGAAGGCACAAGTCAGCCTGATAAGTCACTTGGGCTAGACCATATTACTGATGCGCTTGGGTATCAGATACACTCGCTGTTCCCGATTCAGCACAAAACCACCTCCGCCGTTAAGATTGCTTTTTAACTGGTCATACCACTTCCACCACAAAACCGTGCTAGGCTTTGGGTGTGTTTAATTGGATGGAGAGGGCGATGAACGAAGTGCAACAGCTATTGCGTGAAGCATGGCAAAAAGCCTATGAAAATTGGGTTGTTTTAAACAATGTTGATTTTAACTTAACGCAAAACATGGTTGGCGAATACAGCCTGATTAACATCGACATTGATGCGCGGATGAAGGAGCAGAGCAAATGAGTGATTTAGTGAAAGTATTAAAAACATACAACGCAAAGCAAATAACAACACTTGAAATGCGACAAGCCGCCGACCGAATCGAGCAGTTGGAGCGGGAGAATGCTGAGTTAAGGTACAATGTAACCGAGATGAGCAAACTATGCTTAACGAACGCCGAGGTAGCCGAAGTTCGTGCCAGTGCGGTTGAAAATGCTGTTAACTATCTTTTAGACAACATGAGCAAAAACGATGATAGGTCAGACAATGTAGATATGATGATGGGCTACGCCCAACAAATCCGCAACGGTAAGGATGGTGAGTGATGAATAGGAATCTGGCAAATTACTGTGTTGCGGTTGTTTATATTCTACTGTTCCCGCTTTGGTTAGTTTGGTGTTTTGCATTGTCAAATACGGTAAGAAAACGGCAAGGAACAAAGCAATGGTCGGCATCAAAAATATGGTGGCAAGCCAAAGATTTATTCTGGCATAGTTGGCGAGTAATCTTGTTTATCGACAGGAACTAGCCCAACACCAACACACTTGCTATACTACCCCTATAAACCACGTTAGGGGTTTTATTTTGTCCGTCACTTCACTTACAGTTAACCAACCAGCCCTAATCGCCAGCGACGCACATGGAGAGCCTGTGGTGATTCCTGCGGCTGAATTGCGTTTTATTGCACGCGGACACCATGACACAACGCCTAGCCAGCAGGAGGCGATGGCGGCTTATATTATTAACCAACTGGATGAAGAGTTATGATTTCAAGATTGATATTCTATCTGTGTGTATCTTACACATTGCATTGTGCTTATGGATTTCCTCTTGTTATGCGCTATCCTGAGAGAGATATTGAATGGGTTTTAACCGGAATACCGACATATAGGCAGAAGCTATGACCACAATAGTCTACGACCACAAGAGTAAGCAGATTGCTATCGACTCACGTGTAACGGCAGGCACGCTAATATCGTCAAATGACGCTGCCAAGTGGGTAGAGAACGACAACGGTCACTGGTTTTTGTGCGGCACGACTGCGGATTATAGTCAACTTATCGAAATGACGCACAATGACAAGCCAGAAGTGCAGCCTGATTCATCAGCAATCATGGCTAACAGTGACGGCGTTTGGCTTGTTTGCTTCAACGGTGATTACTGTTGCCATGCACCGCTAGACCACAGCAGAGCTATTGGCTCAGGTGCAGACTTCGCCCTAGCCGCGCTCGACCACGGCAAGAGCGCAAAAGAAGCGGTTGAATATGCCATGACACGCGACACTGGAACAGGCGGCAAGGTTCATGTGTTTAATGTTGAGGCGATGGAGTTTATTGATAGCTATCGCTCTAGCGGCGGTGTCGTTGATACTAGCAAAGGCTATATTGTAGGTGAGTAATGCCAACTAACATCAACCTCGACAAAATCCTAGACCATCAGGTGCGACTGTCTCGATTAGAAACCCAAGGCTACCAAGCGCACATTGCGCCAAGCCTTGCTCAGACCCTGCGCGACATTCGCCGCTTACTAGCAGAAACGGACTCAATCACAAGTCAACGTCAGCTACGCTCATTGGAAGCTGAGATTCGCCGTGTCATTCGTGGTCAAGAGGGGTGGGCTGCGTTGCAAAGTGACCTTGACAGCTTGGCGGATTATGACAACCGATTCTTTGCTGAGTTGATAGGCGGTGCGGCTGCAACGAGTGAGCGTGTTAAGCGGTTGGCTGACAACTCTATGATGGTGCTGAGGTCAGGCGACAAGTTCAACTCCGGCTTATGGCCTGACTTTGTGCAAGCGAACCAAGAGAGCCAAATGCGTGCTGTGTCGAATGTGTTGCGTACAGCTTATGCTCAAGGGCTAACCGCCAGAGAAATGCGGCGTGAAGTATCTCGCAGATTCGATTCTGAAATAGCCAGAAACGCTGAAACGCTGGCGCGCACTGCAACTAATCACTACTCGACCATTGGGCGGCGTGCGTTTGCTGCGGCGAATCCTGATGTGGTGACTAGGGAGGTGCCGCTTACTGTGTTCGATAGCAGGCAAACCAAAATCTGTGCGTCTATTGCCGCTCGTTATGGGCAAGAAGGTTGGCCTGTTGGGCAATCTCCCATAGGTTATCCCAGCTATCATTTTTCTTGCCGAACTCAAATTATTCCAATGGCTGATGGGCAGCGATTGGTAGGCACAAGAGCGGCTAGAGGCGACTCAGGCAAGACAACTCAAATACAAGCCGGCACAGAAATAGACCAGTTTGCACGCCGTCAGTCTAACGAATGGCAAGATGATTGGCTTGGCCCAGAGCGGGCGCAGTTATTCAGAGAAGGGAAGCTATCAATAAGAAACTTAACTGACGCAAGCCTAAGGCCATTAACATTGCAGGAGATAGCCAGAAGAGAGGGAATAGATTTGTAATCTGGTATGACCTGTTGATATAATAGGCTAAACGGGTGCGACAACACCCGTCCAACCATTTCCCATAACGTTATTAGAGGTAACGACATGAGCAAGACAAATATACACCACTGCCATCATTGCGGCAAGCCTACAAGTAAAACTCCTAACGTAAATACGAGGACAGGACTGGTTTCAGATAAAGTTTTCTGCGGCAGAGAGTGTTACGACCTACATAGAGTATCTATTTGGAAATCAAAAGGCTTTAATTGTAAATGCTGCGGGAAAAGAGTTGAGAAGGCAAGAAATCAAAACAATAAGTTCTGCTCTATGGAGTGCAGGAGCCAAGATGCTATAAACAGGTCTTTGGTAGAGTGTCTAGTTTGTAAGGTAAAGTTTTCTGCCATAGCTTGGAATAAAAGAAAAGATGGAACGTTAAGGTTAGTTCGCCACACATCAAGAAAGGTATGCTCACCTGAATGCCATCACATGTTCTACCGAACAGACGAGGAAAGAAAGCGCAAGATAGGCGAGTCAGAGCGAGGGGATAAGCACCATAACTGGCAGGGAGGAGGAACAAGAAGAGGTTATAGAGGCGTTGAATGGCCTAGGATAGCAGAAAGAGTAAGGAAACGAGCCGGGTACAAATGCGAGCACTGCGGTATACCACAAGAGGAATGCGGAAGAAAGCTTGATGTAAACCACATTGAGCCTTTTCATCAACACAGAAATAAAACACAAGCAAACAGAATGAGCAACTTAGAGGCGTTATGCAAATCATGCCACATGAAAGCGGAATGGAAGTGGCGTAAAGAGAATCAGATGCAGTACGCCATTAAATTCTAAGGCAAGGCCCGCATTGCGCGGGCTAATCTAATCAGTCTTTAATCCGAATCCGCTCAACAGGCACACCGAACTGTTCAGCTATTTCTTTTAGCGTCAGTTCGCGTGGCTCTTCTTCACGCTCGAATAGGACTGTGCCGTCGCGGTCGGTTACTTTCATGATGTCGAATTTTGGGTATTTATTATTTTTTAAGTCGTTTAAGTAACAATCAAGGTGATTATGCTTTTTATCTATGCTGATAAGACTGTCGCCACATACATAAAACTCCCTTCCATCACGCCACAAAGTACGCATCCCATCTTTAAAATCATCTTTCGTAAACTGTTTCATGCCTTTCTCCTTATCTAAAAATTCGCGGAATTGTGTTGTGATGTTGGTGGTGAAGTTTCTATTCATGCGATAAACAAACGTTTTTCCATCGCTAATTCCAAGCAGTAACCAGCTATTAGAATATTCCTCATCACCACGCTCAAAACCACACTCCACCGCCAACTCGCAAAACCGCTCACATTCTTCGTGGGTAAACTCGCGGCTGTCGATGTAGTCGCCTCGGGTGATGGTGAATTTCCTGCTAATCAGCTCAATCTCCCTCTCGTAAAAGTTCAGACACTCTGAGGTATCTTCAACTTCGCATAAATGCAGTCCAGCAACACCGCTGGTATTAATTCCTTTTACAAACGCATAACCATCGAGTTCGCAAATGTTTTTAAGAAGTTTCACTTTGTCCCCAACTTTAAATTTACTCATCCGAATCTCTCCTCTATTTGTGATTCCCAATAACCATAGCATAGTTATTTGGTGTTAGTGGTACGACCAGTTACCATTTCCCTTCCTGCCTTAAATCACCATGCGAACATGGGTTAATCATTGTTTGGCAGTATTCATTCCAATTTTTACGTAATAGGTCAGAATCATACTCTGCCAAGCTACCACCGCACCGAATGTGGACACTCATTATTGATTCGGCAAATACAGCGAAATGGTCATACTTGTTATTGCCGCAGCCACAAGCTGTCTGCCTACCGTTGTCATACTCCCAAGCTTTCGGCTTTAATCCGCAGCAAGGGCAGGGCAACCACTCATCAATGTTTTCTGGGTAACTATAAGCGTCAATACAAATAGGCTCTTTAGACCAAGTACTTACTTTGTGCCCGTGGTTAAAATGAACGGTAAATCTGCCAAGCTCTGACGTTACTATTTGTGTAATCATAACCCCTCCAAGTTTTGTCTAGTTGTTATACCACACTTATTTGCCTTATCTGGTCTGACCAGTTAAACTATTAGCAATTAACCAACTCAGGGCTTTGGTATGGCGCACGATTACAGCTACAACTCCGCAGACGTTCACCCGCATTATACTGAAACGGTTGTGCCGCTTGAAACCGTCCGCGATTGTGTGGAAGGCTCTTGGCGTATTAAGCGTGAAAAATACACTTACCTACCGCACCCGTCGCAAGTTGACACGAGCAGCAAAGAGCAGCAAGCCCGTTACGACATGTACATCAAAGGCGCCGAGTTCGACAACTACCCTGCTTTATCCTTGCGTGCGTGGCTTGGTAAGATGCGCGTTAGCAATACAACAACCGACCTTCCAGAGCGCCTAAACTACCTTATCCAGAACGCAGACGGTGACGGTACGCCTTTACTGTCTGCTCTTGAGTCGTGCGCGTCTAACATATTCCAGACGAAATACCATATCTTAGTCGCTGACTATCAAGGCTTGTCTGACGTTGACATCAGCCAGCTCACCAAAGCAGATGCGGAAGAATTAGAGCCTCGAGCAACGATTAAGCAGTACACACGCGAGGCGTTGGTGGACTGGAACTATCGCCGCATTAACGGCGTGATGCAGTTGTCGTATGTCAAGCTACGCGAAACAGGGTATGAGTTTAATCCTGAAACAAACGTACGCGACCCGATTGAATCGTTCTTAACGCTGGCACTGGACAAAGACGGCAACTACTACCAGCAAAAAGAAGTTGACGGAAAAGACGGCGACCCTGACTACGTGACCATCGGCGGCGCTAATTTGAAATGGCTACCCGTTGAGATTGTCAGCGATGAGGAATTGCCCGTTGGTGACTTGCCTCAAGGCATGGGTATGCTGTACCCAATTTGCGAGTCTGCCCTGTACCGTTACCGCGTATCGGCTGATTACAAAGAAGCTATGCGCTACCTTGTGCCGACCACGTTCACGAAAGGCTGGAAACAAGGCGATAAAGAAATCTTTGTTGAGGTGAATGGACGCGAGCAAATGGCGTGGGGGCCGGGCTGTGCGAACAACCTACCTAATGAGGTTGATGTTGACATTAAGAGCGTCAACACAGAGCTAGAAGGCTTTGAGCGCTACTTTGAAGCGAACAGCAAGAAAGTTAAAGCGCTTGGTGGTGTATTCAAAGACGGTATGCAGGCGCAGCGCACAGCGACTGAGGCGGACATTGACGCAACTGAGCAGAACGCCATGCTGGAATCTGTGGCCTCACAACTGGAATACGCATGGAAGCGCATGGCTGCTTACTGTGGCATGTTTGAGGGCCTGTTTGCGCCTGACGCGGTTGAGGCTGCACTTGACCAAATCGTGATTGACTTGCCGCGCGACTTTGCAACGCCTAAGCTGTCCGTCGAAGAAGTGCGTGTATTGCTAGACGCTAAAACCGAAGGCTTATACACCACCGAGCAGGCCATCAAGATTCTTGAGCAAGGCGGCTGGGGTACTGGCGAAGAGATTGAAACGTGGCTTGCGAATCTTGAGGAAGAAGCGCCAAGCATTAGTTCGATTGCGAATCAGTTGCCGCGAGAGCCTGAATAGTTGACTGGTCTGACCAGTTAGGTTAGACTTTACATGAACGGCAATCTGTGATTGTTAAAACTAAAACACTGACGAGGCTGTGCCATGTCTAAACTAACGAAAGAGCAGTACGAAGATTTACCCGATTACGCAAAAGAAGCGTTTGTGCAGGACGGCGAGGAATATGTACCCGTCAAGGATGCGAAGTTGAAGCAGACTTTGGATGACTTGGATGGCAAATACAAGAGCGCCGACCAACGGGCTAAAGAGCTGGAAGAGCGGCTTAATAGCTACGAGCAGGAAAAGAAAAAGGAAATCGAGCAAGCGCGAGCTGAAGCGCTAGAAAAGGCTCGAACCAATGGTGATGTAAAAGCCATTGAAGAGCGCTACCAGCAGCAATTAGCTGACATGAAGAAGCGCACAGAGGAAAGCGAGCACCAGTATAAAGAACGGCTGGAAACGCTTGAGAAGCAGATTAAAGCAGATAAGCGCAACAGTATTGTGTCAGACCTTAGCGCAGAGTTAGCGCACGACAAGGCGCATAAAGCATTTAAAGCGCTTATCTCAAGTCGAATTGATATTGACCCGCAAACGGGTGAAGCAACGTTTCTGGATGAGAATGGCAGTGCCACCTCATTGGATATGGCAGGGTTTAAAGGCGAAATCGAAAAAGATGAAGCCTTTGCCCCGCTTTTAAAGTCTGGAATCGTCACCAATGGCGGTGGCCAGGCTAAAGGTTCTGGAAGCGGCGGTGCCGTTAAAAAGAAATTTAACGAAATGAACGGCGCAGAGCTGGCAGAGCTACGTAAAAGCAATCCAGCAGAATATGAGCGCCTCAAAGCTGAATTTAACAACAGTTGAGGTATAAACTATGGCTACTACACGCCTATCCGATGTAATTGATGTCACAGTATTTCGTGACTTGCCGCCTGTAAATGGCCCTGAGAAAACTGCGTTTTTCCAGTCAGGCATTATCAACCAAAACGGCTTGCTTGACGAACTAGCAAGTGCCGCAGGTAAAACCGCAGAGCTTCCATTCTGGAAAGACTTGGACGGCTCTATTGAGGTTAACTATTCTGACGATAACCCTGCTAACTCTGCAACTCCGCAGAAAGTAACACAGGGCGAGCAGATTGCGCGTAAAGCGTTTGTTAACCAAGGCTGGCAGGTTGCTGATTTAGCATCAGAGCTCGCAATGGGGCCAAAAGCAATGGACCACATTCGGGCGCGTACCGACATGTATTTCCAGCGCCAATGGCAGCGTCGTTTAATTGCGGCTTGTAACGGTGTCCTAGCAGACAACGTGGCAAACGATGGCTCAGATATGGTCAACGACGTATCTATCGCTGACGGCGCTAACGCGACCGCTGACAACCTGTTCAGCCGTCAGGCATTCACCAGTGCAGCGTTTACATCAGGTGACCACTTCGATGACTATTCAGCGATTGCGGTTCACTCTGTTGTGTACAAGCGCATGGTTGACAATGACGACATCGACTTTATCCCTGACTCACAAGGCCAGTTGACTATCCCAACTTACTTGGGTCGTCGCGTTATCCTTGATGATGGCTTGCCAGTTGAAGAGGGCGGCACGTCTGGTTTCGTTTACACGTCTATCCTGTTTGGTGCGGGCGCGTTTGGTTACGGCGTTGGCTCTCCTGATGTGCCAGTAGAGCTTGACCGAGCGCCAGAGCAAGGCAACGGCGGTGGCATCGAAACCTTATGGCTGCGTAACACGTGGTTGCTGCATCCGTTCGGCTTCCAGAATACCGGCACGCCATCAGGCGAGAGTTTTACTCTATCTGAGCTGGCTGCGGATACTTCTTGGGACCGTGTTGTCGAGCGCAAGAACGTTCCGTTAAGTTTTCTTAAGACAAACGGATAATCACTATTGTTAGTCGATACAAGCCCTGCCTGCTATGGGCGGGGCTTTTTATAAGGAGCGATTTATGCCTACTATGCAAGAAATGTTAGCGACAGCAAACAAGATTGACCAGCGCTTGCGAAATGGTGAAAAGCCAGAGCCTAAGCAACCAGTCAAGAAACAGCAGAAGGCGAAAGAAGATGCCAAACCAAAATCAAAAGAAGAGTGATTATGCGCCGCCAAACTCTTTTCTTTATCGCGCATGGCGCTCTCAACAGCGCCGCCGTGAACGTAAAGGGTGATCGCACCGCGCCAGTTGGCGCGAAGGCAACCTATCAACAGACTTTGAGCCAGCGAGGTAGATAATGGCACTCACACTAGGCGAAAACGCATACATCACACTGGCAGGCTTCAAAGCATGGGCTGATGCGCGTGGTTATGATTACGGCACAGATGACGCTGCTATTGAAGCGGCGATTGTTATTGCGTCGGTTGACTTCATGAACGCTCAGTATACGTTCAAGGGTGAGCCGCTAGACGACACACAAGTGATGCAACTACCCACCGACTGTGTTGCTATTAGCGACGTGGAAAACGCCGCAGCACAAGCCGCATGGTTGCAATTCAACGGGCGTTTGTTTGTTGACCCTGCTTCCATAGGTCAGAAAGGGGCGGTGACTAGCGAGACTAAGCAAGTCGGCTCATTATCTACCTCTACGTCATACGCCGAGGGCTATCAGTACACAACAACCTATCCGACAACAAGCGTGGACAGGCTGTTGCGTGCGTTTACTGTTGGTGGTGGGTTAGGTAGCGTTGTTAGGGGTTAGTAGCCCCGCATCATACAAAATCCCCAAGTGCGTAGAGTTTGCAGGCTCGTTAGTCTGTAACTCTATTGCGTGCTCAGCGGCGGCTATTGTTTTATCTCGCTTGGCACTACGAACCTCAACACTAATTATTTTGTTGTCAGTCTGAGTAACGCTAAGCACGAAATCAGAAACATCAACGCCGCAACGCTCCCAGTCTTCTGCATTTTCACATGGCTTGATTCCACATTCGTGCGTGTAAGTATCTTCTTCCATATCTTACTCCAATGATTTTTGCCAGTTGAAGTCTTGCACTCTAGCTTCATTTATTCCTGATAGCTTTCCAGCCATATTGTTAAGCCATCCTGAAAAATCCTCGTTAGCATTCATCCACTCATACAACCGCCGCCAATCTGCTAGGCGTGATTCGAATTCGGTGCGGGTGCAGATATGGTCATCTTCTGACCATATATAGTGGCTTGTTGCGTAGTTAAGTCCAACGCCATGAGAGCGTATGCACATCAAGTAATCAGACGTGTTTTCGTACCATTCTCCGCACTTGTCGAATATAGCCTTGTCAATCTCTGGTAAGCGTTGTTTGTAGGTTTTCATTGTTGCTCCTTATCAATCAGTAATCTAACGCCGCTGTAGTAGCATTGGTCATCAGTTCCTAATGTACAAATTACATCAAGAAGCCCCGCGAATCTTAAATCACAGAATATATCTGGCTCGACATACATGGCTTTCGGGTAACACCCGTTATTAGATGTGTAATCACGAATCTTCGCTTGCATAATCTGCTCAGCTAATTTTTCATCCATCTTTCCTCTCCTTCATCTAAGTTCCCCATAACCATAGCACAACTTTTTGTCAATACTGGTCAGACCAGTTATACTAATAGCATTGAATAGATACGGGGCGGGTTATGCCGACAACAAAAGCCGAATTTCAGGACGTAGCAAGCGAACTATTTGGCATCGAGTTCGCAGACTTCGCGCCGTTGCGTGATTTTACCAAGCCAGAGTCAGGCGGAACGTATGACCCTGTGACCGAAACGACCACAGGCGGCGACCCTGCAATCACTGAGTCTATTCCGTGCATTCGTGAGGATTACAACGCAAGCCAGTACGACGGTGTGCAGATACAAATTGGTGACTTTAAGCTGTTGGCGCAGGTGTCATCGTTCGCGCAACTCACGCCACGTACAGACGGCGTAACGGTCGATGTTGACGGTACAGAGTGTCAGATTGTCAGCGCACAGAAAGATGCGGCTGATGCTGTTTGGACGATGCAGGTGAGGGCTTTGTGATGATAGGCGTGTTTAACATTGAAGAAGATTGGGGTTTTGGCTCTACGCAAGACATTATTTCTCCCGACTGGGATTTGTAATGACCTTCGCCACCGAGCTATCACGCGCTGTGAACATAGCAACCGACGCGCTCAACAAGCAGTGGAAAGAGTCTGTTGTTGAGTTGTTTCGCGGCACGGTTCAGATGACACCTGTTAGGACTTCTACGCTAATCAAAGGCTGGCTTATAGGTCAGACTAACGACGGCTCAACAGGAGATAAGATTCCGACCATAACGACGCAACAAATACCGGACGTGGGCGGCTTTTTGCTTCTTTACAATAATGTTCCATATGCGGTCTATGTGGAAGAAGGCACAAGCAAAATGGCAGCAACGGCAATGGTAGCAACGAACGTCAGGCGTTGGCAGGCGATACTAAGGAGCAAGCGGATAGCATGAGCGACCTAAACATTAAGAACGCGCTTGTCGGTGGCGTGGTAGCGGCTAACGTGCCGTATCCGACCAAGTACGACAACAGCCGGTTTACGACACCAACCAACGAGCCGTGGGTGCGTGTGCAGATTTTGCCGATTGAGGATGAAGTGCTTACGCTTGGCTCAAGTGGACGCAACCGCCGCGACGGGTTACTACGCATCACGGTTTTCACGCCTAAGAACTCAGGCATGAACACACTTTATGGCGCTGTTGACAATGTACGAGCGACATTCAAAACAGGCGCATCACTTAGCCACGGTGGGCAGGTGGTTAAAATAAATTCCGCTGCAACCAGACAAGGCGCTGATGAGGATGTTTGGTTCAGCAGAATAATCGACGTTGATTTTTACACATACGAACAGAGGTAATTACCTATGGCAACTGCAACAGGCTCAGGGCTACGAGTCGGATATGTAGCTGAAAGCACCATTGGCACAACTCCGGCAACGCCAGAGTTTAAAGTGCTTGAAACAACAGGCTTTAACGTCAATTTGACGAAAGAGCTAATCGAGGCAACATTACTTGGCGGTCGTGACCGTAAATGCTTGCGACACGGCAACCGTACAGTGGGCGGCGATATTCCGTCACTGCTGATTTACGGGCATCAGGACGACCTACTGGAAGCGGCGCTTGGGGGCACTTGGGAAGCTGACACGCCAGCAGTCGGAACCGACCAGCTGACCAACGGCTCAGTGCGTCGCGGCTTCACGATTTTCCGTCAAGACCCTGCATTGGGCGCTGATTCATACCGCTACTACACCGGCTGTGAGATGAACACGCTGAACTTGGAGCTAACACCAAACTCTGATGTTGTGTTCACGGTTGGCGTTATTGGCGTTGACTCGCCTAATGAGCACGCTGAGAAAGCAGGCGCAACCTATATTGAGCCAAGCGGTGATTGTCCGTTCAGCTATGATTCAGGCTCGATTCTTGATGATGGCGTAGAGCTTGCCGATGTGACTCAGTTAACCATGACGGTTGAGAACAACATCGAGTCGAGCTTTGTACTGTTTAGCAAGACGACCGGCTCAAAACCGCAAGGCAAGATTAACGTCAGCGGCAACGTGACGGCTCAGTTCCAGAACTTTACGCTGTACGATAAGTTCATTTCTGGCGAGAAGTCGAGCCTTGAAGTTAACCTGCTAGACGAGGCTGGCAATGCGTACAAGATTACCTTGCCACGCACTATGTTCAACACAGGTAATACAGACGTTGGCGGTGAGGGTGAAATCACAATCTCACTGGACTTTACCGCAGAGCTTGACAGTGCAACTGGCTCAACGATTATTGTTGAGCGCACGCCTGTTGTTTAAGGCGCACCGAAGAATACACGCCCTGCCTAGTGCGGGGCTTTTTCTCTGCGTTCAACTTTCTTTAATATCTTCCTAATTATATGGTATAGTGACCTGCCAGTTACTATCTTGTAGGGATTATTGAGCGACCAAGTTGCAATATCTTCAACGCTACTAGCGTCTTGAGCCTGTTCTATTACGTCAATCTCCCTCTTTGTCATTTCGTGCTTCCACTTTAAAACCGATTCACCCTTTAGCTTTTCTATTGACTCTGACATTTCATATATCCTTTTAGTTAATTTTCACACCCTTTATACCACACTCCCCACACAAAACTGGTCTGATCACTTGCGCCACCATGACCCGAACGGTTATACTGTAAACATTCGATTACACTGCGCTTATAGGGCGAACTGATGGAACCAATGGAAAAGCTGTGGCATGAAGTGGATGGACTCAAAGAAAGCAAGACGCGCCACGATGAGCGCATTAAACGACTTGAGTCAGACCACAAAGAAACCATGAAACACTTGTCCGCCGTAGAAACCAGCATTGATGACTTCCGAACAGAAATACGCGATGGATTTAGAGCGATAGGTGAGCGCATCGACGATATAGAAGGCAAAAAGCGCGAGCATGAAGGATACCAAAAAGGACAAATGGACGCGCTCAAGAAGTTTGGCTTATGGTTAACCATCGCGGCGTTGGCTGGTAGTTTTTTCGCTTGGTGGTTGACGAGGTGAGCAGCCACCGCGATTGGTAGCGGGTTGCTTTGGACTAAATAAGTCCTACGCCTCTCATCTTTTTAACTGCATCACAAACAGAGCACACAAAGAGCGAAGGGATGCCATGATTGTACAACCAAGTCATAACCATATCTTGATAAAACCTTTGCTTGCTCCTTGTCTTTATTGTCTTTGGTGTCTTTACCTCAAAAGCAATTACTGGCATACCATCTACGAACCCCACAATGTCTATAACAGCCTTTTTCTTGCCCATAAAAAAGCTGCGCATTGAAACTTCTAATCTAGGTGTAATACCTGCCTCCATCATTTTGTTAGCTATGGCCATTTGAATGTCCGCCTCCGACATTTTGGTTGTGTCGCACTTAGCCGGACTCCCGTTCTTTATAAGCTCCACAAAAACCTCCTTTTTTAGTTGACACCCCACCATACCACACTTTATTTGCTCAACTGGTCTTACCAGTGGTATTATTTCATTGCAGCTAGGGAACAACCCGAAAAGCGGAACTCATCCAGTCGCCTGCTGCGCCTAATCAACCGGATTAACCGCAAGGCATGAGGTTACAATGAAACTATCTGACATGAAAGACCCTGATACGCTATCTGGCAAAGTTGAGCATGACGGCATTGATTTGACCATACTCAGTACAGAATCCAGCGTGTACAGCGCATACATTCGTTCAATCTGGCGTGAGAATCTTGTTAAAGGTGACGACGCCAAAAAGCGCACGCCAGCAGAGCAAGACACCATCGACCGCGAAGCCGCAGCGCATCTAATCAAAGAATGGAATCTCGACGATGAGTTGACCATCGAAAACGCCTGCGAGCTACTACGCAAAAAGCGTGCGCTCATTGACAAGATTTACATTGAAGCAGGGCGCTTGGGGAAGCCAGAGCCGAAGCCATCGACCGACTCATCCGATGGTGCGAAAGACAGTTCTTCCTCTGGCAAAAAATCGACCCGAAAAACCCGAAAAGCCTAACATACGAAGAGCATTGGTCATTTCTTGCAAAGAAGCGCGAGATACCCGACAAGTACAAGCCGCTGCCGTTTCCGAATGAAGCTGCTTATTTGTGGGAATGGTTCTGTGAGATTCGCACCATGAACGGCGATGACTTTTCAGCACAAGCGGTGCAGTCGTGGTTTAGCTTGCATGGCATAAAGCCCGCACCGTTTGAGGTGCAGGCTGTTATGGGGATTTGGCGGTGTTTGTGTAAGAGTCAGAAGAAGCCCTCGGAGTGAGGGCTTTTGTTTTACTTAACAAGCCTTTCTTTAAAGTCATCTATTGGCAAGAAACCGAAGCTATTAAGTTTTGTATGGCAGCATAAAATAGCTCCATAACCAAGCTCTTTATGAGTAAAGTATCTCAAAACCTCCCAAGTGTTAACCCACTCCTTTATTTCGACAAACTCCCCGATTTTCGGTAGTTCGTTTTCATTTTCTGTAAACTGGCTAAGGGTCTCTTTGCCAGTCCTCAGTACAAATATCTCATAAAGATGCTCAAGTGAATATAGAGGAGGGTTAAGAGAGCTCGGGCCACCCTTAACCCATTCATCCATATTAAACCAAAACCAGCCATCACTATTTAACTGTCTATAATATATACCGCCTATCTCGTAATGCGTTGCCACGTCAGGTGCGCCAATTAGTATTGCTTTTATATGTTCGGTTGTTAGTTGAGTCATTGTGTTATCCTTTATTTCCAAGTTGTGTGATTCTTCAATATTCCTAAGTTAGAGCAAGCATGGTTAAAGGCTTGTATATACCGTCGCCTTACTGACCACCTTAAAATCTTGTTAAGCTCACCTCTAATAGCGATAGCTGTATCTTCTCTTTGTTCGTCAACGCTCTTCAATGACTCTTGGTGCTTATTTATAATTCTGCGGCAGTCTCTGTGAGTAAGGTTTAACAAATAGTTCTCCTCATCTACCAACTTTATATATTCTTCCAATTCAGTAATTGTGTTTTTTAGTTCATCCACCTCTCTGTTAAGCTCATCGGCTTCGCAATAGATGCATTGGTGCGACCTGTTTCCGTGTTCACATTCACCCTTAATCATAATTAATGCCTCTCCACATTATTAAAAACAGCAATATCAAGTTGGTTGCCAGATACGCTGCAAGAACCCACTCACCCAATAGCATCACCCATCTCCATATCCAATGTTATAGCTGCCGCCGCCAACTTCTTCGCCAAACAACTCGTTAGCACGCTGTTCAAGGGCGTATTGAACTTCATCTGCTGTTATGCTGCTGCCTTTAAACTCTATCACTGTATCCTCCGGTTCGTATTTGTCTTTGTAGATATTGGTTATTACAGCATCACCAACTGTATTACGCTTCTTCATCATAATGTTCACTCCTTCCAAAATGAACCATTGGGTAATCGGTATCCATTTCTTTATCTATCAAAACATCAATGAATTCAACCCACAAATCGCAAGCTTCTTTGGACGACATCATGAGTTTAACTTCCACTCTGTATTCGCCGCGCTTTTTGAATGAAGAAATAAAGTAGCTTTTGTTCCCTTTATCCTCTAGAAAATCTGTTACAAGGTCTAGTATTTCATCAAGTTCTTTAGGTATCGTTTCAGTCATAATTAATCCTTATCGAAAAGCGCAAGTATTCCCATAATTAATATTATAGCAGTCATAACTGTAAAAAATATGTCTAGCATTATTACCTCCTCTCAATTAGCAACACCCCAACCATACCAAACAATCCCCGTTTGTCTGGTCTGACCAGTTGCGCTATACTATCAGCATAACCGCAAACGGAGTCCGTAATGACGCAAGCAAGAGTTGAACTATTAGCAGACAGTCGTCAAGTCAGACGGGCGACGGATGACCTTGAGCGCCTTGAGAGTCGAGGGAAGTCTACGACGACCGCTACAACTGCTCTGCGCAATGCTTTTGTGGCGTTGGGCGGGGCTTTAAGTGTTCGCGCCGTGGTTAGGTATGCGGACGCTTACACAAGCGTACAGAACCAGCTTAAAATAGTTACAGAATCAACCTCAGAGCTTGCCAACATTCAGCGCGAGTTGCTAGAGGTTGCCAATAATACGCGCTCCGAGCTTGAGTCAACGGCGGGGCTATATGCAACCCTTGCACGAAACACCACCGAACTAAATATATCGCAAGACCGCTTGGTGCGAATCACTGACATCATCAACAAGTCATTCGCTGCATCCGGAGCAACTGCCCAAGAAGCTGCTGGCGCAATCCGTCAGTTGTCACAAGGCTTGGCGGCTGGCGCGTTACGTGGTGACGAGTTCAACTCCGTTGCCGAGGGCGCACCTGAGATACTACGGGCTGTTGCCGCTGAAACTGGTAAGACGATTGGTGAGCTGCGAGAGTTTGCAGCAGAAGGCCAGATAACGTCAGAGCTTCTAATCCGCTCGTTGGAAAACTACGGCGATACGATTGATGACATATTCGATAAGTCAGAGCGCACGTTCGGACAGTCGTTGACTGTTGCGAATAATAATCTGACAACATTTCTAGGAAAGGCTAATCAGTCTTCTGGTGCAATATCCCTGCTTGGTGATGTAATTGTAGACTTATCTGAGAACCTATCTGATTTTGACGATTCAGCTAGAGCTGCTTTTGAGGGCATTATTAGAGGTGGCGCTTTTGTTGGGGACGCTTTTAGAGGTATCGAGCTTGGGCTTCTGTCTGCTGAGCTCGCTTTCCGAACAGCAGAGCAGGTTGCGCTGTCTTTCGCTGTGTCTGTTCAGCAAGCCTTCATAGAAATAGAAAAAAGCGTGACAGCTAACATAAACGCTATAATAGAAAGATATAATGCGCTCCCATTCCTTGATGATATACCGAAACTAGAATTTGACACCTCACAGGTTCCCAGTTTAAGGCAATCACTGGACGAAGCTAGTCAGGATGTAGCTAACACAAGACTGGAGCTGGTCAGGCTGGCGAATGAACCCCTGCCAACTGACAGCGCAGACGCATACCTGAATAACTTAAAAGAAAAAGCAAACGAAGCCAAGATTGCCCTGAATGAGATACCACTTGGCGAACCGTCAGGGTTGTTTGGAGGCTTTCAGGGTGGGCAGCAAGGCGGTGACAACGGCATAGATGACGAGTCAGTGCGCTCTGATTTTGAAAAGCTACAAGGAGACATAGCCAAAGAAGGATTAACCGTTCAGCCGCAGATTACTGGCGATATGAGTCAGGGCGAAGCGGCAGCAGAGCGAGTGCGAGCCGAAACGCAAACCGAACTTGCTTTGCTCGAACAGCGATACATGGAGCGCACGAACATAATCAACCAGTATCGTCAGACTGAGAACGCCAACATTCAAGAAGCGAATGAAGCACAGCTTGAGTTAACGCAGCAATTCGAAGACCAGAAAACAGCTATACAAGAGCAGGCATCGGCGGAGCGTAGAAGGATAGCTGAGCAGGAGCAAGAGCAGCAGAATCAGTCTATGATGAAGTCGCTTGATTATCTCGGTCAGGCTTTTGGTAACTTTGCTGAAATAGCTAAGCAAGGAGGCAAAGAGTCGTTTGAGCGCTACAAAGACCTTGCGACCGCTCAGGCTCTTATAAGCACGTTTCAGGCGACAGCAAACGCACTCGCGACGCCCGGCGTTCCGTGGCCTGTTGCAGTTGCTTTTAGCGTATCTGCTGCGGCAATGGGGGCAGCTCAAGTGTCAGCTATACAGGGACAGCAGTACAGTCCTCGCGCAGCAGGCGGACAAGTCCTAGCAGGCAACGAATATCTAGTTGGTGAACGCGGACCCGAAATTGTACGCATGAATACTAATGGCTCAGTTATGCCGAACAGCCAGTTGCGCAACGAAATGAATACGACGAATAACAATGAGCAGCGAGAAATGAAAGCCGAATTTAACTTTAATCTTCCGCCAAGTGAGCAAGGTTTAACACAATGGGCGACCAGAAACCGCGATTTATTCTACAACCTTGTCGCGTCCGTTGCTGACGACCGAGGCATGAGATTAGGAGGCAGCCGATAATGCCGCTTTTACCAGAAGAATACGGAATAGAGAGCGCTCGCGTGCAAAATAATAGCCCTGTGACAACAAGTGAATCGCAGAGCTTGATTTATTTGCAGCGAAAAACGCCGTCGCAGCGATGGGATATTAGTTTGCGCTCCACATTGCTAACGCCTGATGATGCAGACGCGGTGTGGGGGTTTATGGCGGCAAGAGAGCAGGACTTACAGTTAATCGACGTAAGATTGCCTCGTTATTCGTACAGTGACGCAACAGACAAAACAACCAGCACAACTGGCGCGATAGGTGACACCAATATAACTACGACTGGCTCAGTTGCGGACGTCAAGGTCGGCAAGTTCTTCCAGTTTGGCGGACACTCAAAAGTTTATGTTGTAACCAGCGTGGGCGGTGGAAACTTCGACTTCGCGCCTGCCTTGCGTCGAACCGTGACGAGCGGTGAAACAATCACGTTTAACGATGTTACATGGTCATGCAAGCTGCGAGGTAGGCCGCTTGAGTTTAACGCATCGGCAGATACCGACTCGGTTCGAATCGACTTGGATTTAGTGGAGGCGCTATGATTGATATACCGCAAGCAGTGATTGACGCAATGCGCCATGATTTGCCCGTTGCTCATTTGGTTACAGTTCAGGTAGGTGACAGCGAGTATTACTTCACTGAGGCGGCGTTTGATATTGAGTTTGGAGGCAATACGTTTCTGGGTAACGGGCTTATTCTCGATATGGGTACGCCAAAGTATAGCGCTGAGCTTCGTGTTAACCAGATTAGCGTAAATTTTTCTGGCGCTGATTTAACTATGAACGCATTACTGCTAAACAATAGCGGGGCACTCAATAAGCGCTTGTTCGTTGACCGCGTTTGGCTTGACTCTAGCAGTCAGCCTGTTGGCGATTATGCTATGCGATTAAACAACTGGCGCATCGTGGGTAGCGGAAGCAAAGAAAACCCAAACGGAGAGTCAGTAGTGAGCCTCAAGGTTGCATCTGAGCTTGCAGACTGGAAGAAGCCAGCGGGCAGGCGCACAACGCCAGCGAGTCAGCAGCGTTTTTATCCGGGAGATAAAGGGTTTGAGTTTGCCGCCGCCGTACAGAAAGAAGTTATATGGGGAGCTAGGGACTAATGGGTTTTGTCGATAGTGTTATAAACTTTTTAAAGAAAATAGAGTTTCTTGGGTCAATATGGGACTTCCTAGAAACGCCAACGCCTGAAAACCCAATCACGGTTGAGCGTCAAGGTGCGGATAAGCCGATTCCCGTCATCTACGGAACACGCAAAGTGGGCGCGATTAAGGTTCACAAATACGTTACAGACACGCCCGAAGAGGCATGGAACGACCTGCTGCACCTTATATGCGTGTTTTCAGAGGGCGAAGTTGACGGCCTAGAAACGCTTTACTTTAACGGGGTAAAGTCAACCGATGAAAAGTTCATCGGAGGACGGCTAAACGGGAAATGGTTTAGCGTTGACTTTTTCACTGGCGAAGCAGGGCAACCGGCAAGCGCTGCTGCGGTTTCAGGCATCCCAAACTGGACTATCGACCATCGGCTAGACGGGCTTTGTTACGCCTATATCGTGCTGCAAATGCCGGACCCAGAAGCGCAGTTGTCGGTCTGGCGCGGCGAGCCTCAGGTTCAAGCTGTAATACGCGGCAAGAAAGTCCTAGATACTCGCACTGGACTAACAGAATACAGCGAAAACCCTGCCATGTGCTTGCGTGACTACCTAACCAATCCTATTTATGGGAAAGGGCTTGCAAGCGCTTTCATGGATGACCAGTCTATTGAAACCATAGCGAACGCTTGCGACCAAACGACCAGCAACACCATAACCACCACCGAGTATACCATAGACCGAACCACTCAGGGTAGGCCGACGCCTGTCTCGAACACAACCACAACAACTGTTGAGATTCCTAGATTTGCGCTTAATACGGTCATTGATAACGATAACGATTACATGGACAACGTTAATCAAATCATGTCGTCATTCCGCGGCATCGTGCAGGACATGACAGGCAGCGCCAAGTTTGCCTATGAAACAACCATAGAAGAGCAGTACGGCGTTAATGAGTTGCCGTTCGTGTTTACTCAGGATGACATTATTGGCGAGGTCGAGCACGATTCAGGCTCGATTGATAAGCGCCACAATCTTGTCGAGGTGAGATTTCCCAGTGACAAGAAGGATTATGAAACTGACTCTGTATTCTTCCCTGATGCTAACGACCCGTTGAGAGCCCAGTGGCTTGATGAGGATGGCGGAAAGCAGCAGGAGCAGTCCATAAAAGTTGACAGCATTACAACTAAGGCGGAGGCGTTGCAGCTTGCGGAGATAGCTGCCAAACGTTCACGCTTCAACAAAACAGCATCGTTTACAGGTATGCCGTGGACAATTCAGGTAGAGGTTGGCGATGTAGTTGGCCTTGACAGCGAAATGAACGGATGGTCAGCCAAGCCTTTTCGTGTGATTGAGAAAAAGCTTAACGGTGATGATACTGTTGATTTTACGCTAAGAGAGCATGAGGACGCTGTTTACCCCTGGAGCGGACGCTCATTTGATGAAACCATTGGCGGCACGTGGCTAGGCGACCCTGACGACCTTGCGCCACCAGAGGGCTTGACGCTAACTCAAGACCCGACTCTTAGTCGTACTGGCACGCTGGAGTGGCAAACAACGCTTAACGCGTTTGTGCGCCGCTATGAAGTTAAAATAATCGGCGCAAGCGGAACGGTCTTTGATGTTGATGTTCTGGGAAACGCTTGGGATGTTCCGCTTCTTGATGCTGGCGATTATACCGCGGAGGTTTACGCTGTTAGCACTGTGGGGGCACGCTCAGGGGCTTCAGCACTAGCCTTCACCCTAGCCGCCCCAGTTGCACCAACGTCGCTTTCAGTAACGCCCCGCGATTGGGAGCTTGAGGTTGCGCCACAATTGGCGGGCATCGGGCTTGGTACTGTATTCGAGTTTGATATTGTGGCGGGTGACGGCACTGGTTATACGCCTTCGAGTCGTGGCAGGGCTTCCACATTCACGTTTACAGGGCTGCTACCCGATACGCTTTATACTGTTTATGCGCGGTCTGTGAATGCGTATGGCGTCAGTGGTTGGACTAGTGCGAGTGCTACGACGACCAATACGGGCGAGCAGATTGACCCGTACCTTGACACGATACGTGACGAACTGGATAACCTAGAAACGGAATTCAGCACGTTCGACCCGTCAAGTGACTGGAAGAATACCGTTCAGAATTTGTTGAGCGAAGTTGGTCAAGACGTTACAGAGATATTTGAGCGTCGCGAAGATGTCAACACCGAGAAAGAGCAGCGTATTCAGCAGTTCGAACAGATTGAAGTAGAAATACAATACACCAATAATGCTATAAACACTCGCATAGATGAGGTCGAAGTTGATATTTCTGGAAACGCCACTGCCATAAGTGGATTGCAACTAGAGGTCAATGATTTAGAGTCCGATTTAACATCAATCATCAGCAGAGTTGACCAAGTCGAGATAGATTCTAGTGATAACGCCACTGCCATAAGTGGATTGCAGGGTCAAGTCAACGACCCTGTTAACAATACTTCTGCTCTGTATCAGTTCGTGCAGACAGCGCAGACTACGGCGGACGGTAATGCTACGTCTATTACTGCAATAGAAAATGATGTATATGACGCTAGTACAGGATTAAGCGCAACAAACACTATCGCACAACGGGCGCAAATAGATGCTAATGACAACGCCTCAACCATTACCGACATTTACAGCGGCGTAACAGGCGAGTCAGGTGAGGCGGCGGCTCTTGCTCGATTACAGGCATACCAGAGTGAGGGCGGCTTAGGTGCACGAGCGTTCTTCGGGACAGACGTGAACAATCGTGTTACTGGCATTATCGTCAACGATGACGGAACGAATCGGCAAATAGAGTTTCAATCTGATACTGTTGTATTCTTAGACGGTAATAGTCAGCCGATGATTTATTTCGATAATACGGAAGGTCGGTATGTGTTTGATGGCGAGATTGTGGCTCAAGCCGGTAGTTTTACTGGTACAGTTACATCGGCAACAATAAGCGCATCGAACATAACTGGCGGCTCTATAAATATCGGCAATGGCACGTTTGCTGTTGATAATAACGGTAATATGGTGGCGAATAGTGGTACGTTTGGGGGGAGCTTAGATGCCGCTGGTGGTAGCTTCAACGGTGTCGTTGAGGTAATCCGTGGCGGCAACCGCGTACGTATAGACCCAGCTAACGACTTAATGCTATGGTTCGGAAACAATACAATAGGTGTTGCTAACCAATCCAAGCAAAATGGTGAGTTCTGGATAGCGTCAGACGGCACTTTCTCAAGCACAACTTATCGCAAGTCAACACGAGGGGCTTTTAGTACAGACCAAACGTACAGTGTCGCTCATAAAACTGTCAAAGGTGAGTGCGATACTGACTTTTTTGCTGGTATCTTCTCTATTGGGAGTATTCCAAATGTACAAAGCGTGGATGGCCGAGAGGGCACGTTAACGGTTCGTATAAAAGAGGGTGGAACAACTATATTTACCCAACAGTTGCCAGTTGACATTTATGGTAATTTACCGAACGTTATTTCAGCAAGCACAAGACAACCTGTTTCTTTTTCTGCTGTTTCTGATAATACCAGTTTGAGCTATTATAGCGACAAGACATACGCAGTTGAATTTTCACTGAGTTTACCGATAACTTATTCACAGCCAACATCCCCAGTTATGAGCGCCCAAAACTGCGTCCTAAGAACACTAGAGATTAGAGATTTAAACTTTTAACCCAAGAGGCATAACATGACCATATTCCCAACAGGCACAGCAACATTCACAAACGGCTCAAAGTCCGTTACCAACGTATCATTATCAAGTGGTACGCTTGCATTCTTCGACAAAGGCACACAGGTTAAAGTTGAATCAGACCCTGTGCTTGATATTGTTGAAGCAGATAAGGCAACAAGCGGCAATAGCTTTTCGCTCGCAGAAGCATGGCCTCACGCAACAGGCACTTACAACTTTTACGCGACAATGACGGCAGAAGGTATACGGTCGCTGGCTGATGCGCTAAAAACGGCGACACTTGAGCTTGATACGTTCAAGAATAGTGTCAGCGTTTCACCTGTTGCTGATAGTTTTGTTAAGCGCGACTCACGTGGCGCAGTCAAAACAGCCAATGCGGTTGATGCTGATGATGCGGTGGCGTTGGGGCAGACGGGGACTGCTTATTCTAGGGATGTCGGTACTGGTGGCGGGGATGTAATGGAAGTTGGAGCTTTCGGTTTAGGAGGCAGCCAAGCCTACCCTGATATTAATTCCCCCGAAAGAACTAGCTTCGGCTATTACGGAGATGGCACTCAAAACTTACCTGTTCCGAACATAGGGGGTTTTACATTCTCCCAAAAAACACAACAAGGGACAGAACAAAGGTTATCAGCTCAAATTCATATCCCCCGAAACAATGAAAAGTTACTATTCCGTCACTCTGATGTTAATCAAACAACGCAGAACACTGCTGATTGGCGTGACGTGTGGCACGACTACAACTTACCAGACCCAGCTAGATTAGGTCAAACTAATACTTGGACAGGGTATCAACAGATTCTTTCTAGAGGAATGACAAACGGCGCTAGTTTTATAAACTCTGCCATTAGGGGCTCTTTAACTTCCGCGGTGGAGAACTCAGGAAGGTTTGCAGTGGGGCTTCCTACAAGTCCACTTGACAACTACGGTGTTACAATAGCAGCACACAGGTATCAAGCCTCCGGAACCCCCCAGTTCGAAGTAAGATTACATAACGGCAGTGAGTCTGGTGACTTGCTTATGAGGGGCAATGCATCTGAGGGGTTAGTTGTTAATAACAAAGTAACTGCTGACAGTCTCAACGTCACTGGCTCTAAAAACTTCCGAATTGATAATCCTGCAAACCCTGATGAATACCTGTATCACAGTGCTATTGAGTCAGACAAGCCACGTACTCAATACATACTTGAGATTGACGTTGACGCAACACTTGAAGCAACTCACGCAATGCCTGATTGGTTTCATGGGTTGAATGGCAATACCTGTACAGTGTTTTGCTCTCCGTGTAAGCACTTTGGACAGGCTTATGGTGAAGTAACTGATGGAGTGCTTACTCTAACAGCTAACCAAGCCGGTAGATACCATGTACTTGTTATGGCTGAGCGTAGTGACCCGAACGTAGCGAACTGGCTGTTGACTGAGCCGAAACCAGTTGAAGAAGATAACGAACAATCAGACAAATCAACGGAGCAACCACAATGAAACTCGACCTAACCGAACAGCAAATCCAACTTATCATCAACGAGCTGTCAAAGCGCCCGTATAAGACCGTGGCAAGCACGTTGCAGGCGATTGGGCTGCAGGTGAGTCAACAGCAGCAGCGTGAGGCGAAAAATGATAAACTGGACTGATTACGAGCCGCTATTTTACAAGCATGAGTTCGATTGTCAGGAAACTGGCGAAAACGAAATGACGCTTGATTTTATGAATCGGCTTTATGCGCTTCGTAGTGAGTATGGCAAGCCTATGGTTATAACGTCAGGGTATCGCAGCCCTGACCACTCCATCGAGCGTGACAAGCCGAAAAGAGGTGAGCATACTTATGGTAATGCGTGCGACGTTGCTGTTTCAGGTGAAAACGCCTATAATTTAATCAAGCTCGCTATGAAGCATGGCTTTACGCGCATTGGCGTTAAGCAGCGTGGCGATTATTCAAAGCGGTTTATTCATTTGGGGGTTGACAAGAGTTTTCCGAATCCCGTTATATGGAGTTATTGATATGAAAGACTCAAAAAAATGGTATCAAAGCAAATCAGTGTGGGGTGGTATTGTTGCATTACTCGCTGTCCTGTTAGGTGCGTTTGGCTACTCGATAACTGGCGATGACCAGTCGTTACTGATTGATTCACTGTCTATCATTGGTGGAGCTGTGGGCTCATTAGTGGCTATCTATGGTCGAGTTAAGGCGTCCAAGCGTGTTAGCAAAGATTAAAGCAATCGGCTTTTACGTTTTAGCTGGAATTGTGCTTGTTTGCTGGCTTATATTCTCAAGCCGTCGTGCAGGTAAGAAGTCGCAAGAGCTAAAGCAGAAAGCCGAAACACTTAACCGAGTGCAAGAAGCCAATGAAGTTGAGCATGATATTAGCCGTCTTAGCCCTGACGAGCGTCGTGAGCGGTTGCGCAAGCACAAGTGAATACTGCTTGATTGCCGAGCCGCATGAGTTTAGCGGTCAGACCGTTGACGCTATGACGGACGAAGAAGTGAAACAAGAGTTGACACACAACGCGCAATACGACAAACTGTGTAAATAATCTCCCAGACAGCCGTTGGTTTTTCTCTCCTTTGTTCCAATGGCATTAAGCCCACTTCGGTGGGCTTCTTTTTTATTGCTCATCTTCCCCATCCCGTTTCCAAGCCTGAACAAGCGCAATCACCAACAGATAAACAGTGAGAGCGCCCATACTCCAAGCGACAAAATCATACAGCACGATATTCTGCCTTTTCGCTGTGACTGTATCCGTTCGGCGCTGCTTCGTCCAATGGGTAAAGCTCATCGGCTGAATCATCTTGTACCCAAACTCCGTCAACGCATTTCTCATAGTGGCGCGTAGTTTTACAGATGCGCCAGTAGTTCCCCTTTGCATCGATGAATTGTGCGGTTAGTGGTTTCATAACTCAAACTCCTTCATTCGCTTATCAATATCGCGGTTATACTCCGCTTGCTGTCTGCGCCTTGCAATCTCCTTGCGCTTGGCTTTTTCTTCCGCTTTTAACTCCTTGTCGATGCGTGCCAGCGTATCCATAATGCGAGCCGTTTCTTGCTGTACATTCATTTTCTTCTCCTGTCCAATAGTGCCGCCCCGATGACGACAATTAAAAACACAAGCCCAACGATGCTTAAAACCGTTTCAATGCCAGCCATATGTCCTCCAAGTCCATGAAATAAACAGGATGAACAGCTCCTTTCCTGTGTTGCTCAAGCACTACTTCAATTTGCGCCATAAGACGCTCTAAGTCGTGCTTATGCTCCATCAGGTGCCACAATACGCCTTTGTTCGTCTGTGGGCGCTTGCTTAGTTCGTCTATTGCTATTTGAAGTGAAGCCATAACGATGCTCCTGTCATTACTATTGCGTTTACGATAAGTAGCGCTGTGAATACGATGAGCGCTTTCTGTTTCTTGTTCATACAAACCTCTCCATCTTGTCGTGTGAGCCATCCAGCTCGCCTTCTCTAAAGTCTTTTTGCCATTATTCATGCTCTGGCGTTCCTTCTGCGTAAGGATTGCCGCCTGAAGTTTTGTTTCCTACTGTATAGCTAGAGTTGTAACCTGCTCCGTAACCTTCGCTGTGTGCTGTCATTGTACTTGCTCCAAAAGTTTCTGCATGTTCGTCATGTGGCGGTAAGCCGTATCAGTAATACGCCACTGGCATATGCCTTCCGCCTTTTCGATAAAATCATTCCGCGCCAGTCGGTTCATCATGTAAGCGTCTGCTCCGAGTTTTGCGGCTTGCTTGCGGTAAAAGGTTTCACCGAGCGAGGCAAGTTTAACGATGACCGTAAAAGTGTTCATGGTGACTTTTGGTGTACTCATACCAAAGCCCCCGCCAGCGTGTACCAGAACATTAAACTCACGGCGAACCAAACGCCAATCCATACCCAGCCGTGTTTCTTAGCTGGGCGCTTCAATTCGTTTTGTGGTGCGTAGTCTTTCATATTAACCTCCAAACTTTTCCCATAAAATACGATGCGCCGCAATCATTTCTGAGTAATGCACTGGCTCACTTCTGTCGATTGCGTCGATGAATGCTTCAAGTTGCGCTGCAATGATTATTTGAGCGTAGCCGCATTCTGATAGCTCCTCGGCTATGTCGTTAATATAATCCGGTGCTACGTCAATCAGCCACTCGATGTACTCTGGCTTGCTCATTTGAATATGAGCAGGTGTCAGGCTTTTTGCTGCCTTTAACTCTGCAATGCGCTTTGGTGTGAATTTATCAGTCATGCTCAACGCCCTCCATACTGTCTAGGGCTTTGTGTATGGCGTTTAATGTATCAACGCTAGGGTTTTTATTGACACCGTTCTTAATCGACCTGACAGTGTTTCTATGAACGCCTGACGCACGTGCAATATCCATCGTCTTATGACGCTTCATGCGCTCAGTCAGGTTAAAGATTGTGTCCAGTATTGATTTGTACATTATTCTCTCCATCTGTGTTGTTGATGGGGTAAATATAGCACAGTAGATTGTGCTTACAAGAAAAAACTGGTACGACCAGTTACTAAAATTAGTTACATTGGAGATTGTTACTGATTACGGTTACATCTAGCGCATGAAAAAAATTGGACTTAACACCTAATAATCCCATAATTCACTCGATAACGGGATTATTATACCCGTTGGCGTATAAAGCAGGTTTATGCGGGTTGGCGTATAATGACCCTTATTTAGCTCATTTTTGGCGGATTATGCGGTTAATGAGTCATATAAGGTGCATTATCATTGTGACAGTTATGTTGGGTATGTGGTGTTTATCGTCACAGTTATGACAGAAATGGTTTACATATAGCTCTCTGAACGGTCTTATGGTGCGTATATGTGTCAATTTGTAAACTGGTTCTCGTCTGATTGAAAACACAAAAATAGAATTTTACGTTTTTATGCGCATAAAAGTGTCTAAAGTTACATTTAAATGCGCATAAAAGGGCGCTTGGTGTACGCTTCGTTACTAAAAGTAAAAACCTTTTGTAGACTATGTACATAAATTTGTACATATTGGACGGGCATGTATAGAAAGTCCGTTTTCTTATACATGTTGTCGGCAGTGGGGTTATTTGAGCATGTCAGCACTAATTGTGCATCTTGCGACCTCGCCATAATCCTTGTGGTAAGTTATTACTTTTGCGTCTCGACCGCTTATCCATCCTCCTCTGCTTGCGTAAGCATCTGGGGCAGCTAGTGTTCTATGTTGCTCAACAAGCATAAGGTTAGTTTCTTTTACATCGACGCTATGTAAGTGCCCCATGTGAGCATAACTAAAAGAAGTTCTGCCGAATTCCTCACGGAACTTGGCAGTAAATACCGTGTCAATGTTAGCGGGCTTGCGCTTATGACCGTGGTGGAAGAACAGGCTGACCTTTCCAAACTCATAACAGTAATAAGTGTCTGCCGATGTATCAACGGTTACCCGCGGCTCATACTCGTAAAATGCGTGTAGCATTTCTCGCATCCAGCTCTCACTAGCAGGGTCATGGTTGGCGTCTGCCATGATGACGTGTAAAGACTCGTATTTTTGTAGAAGCATAGGGATTATTTGTCGCCATACACGAATGCAGACACGTATTAGCTTCGTAAATCTTGTGTCTGCATCTAGGAGGTGCTTTGATGCTGGCGTTACTGCCTCCATTCCATCCCAATGCAGGAAGTCACCTATGTTAGCCAGTATTGCGCTGCTCGCGGCTGGCGCTGATTCGATTGCTCGCTTAAACCAGTTAAGCAGCATATCCTCAGCGATTTTCATGTCCCAGTCTGCGCCAGTTTCTTCTCCCCACGCCATCATGCCTAGGTGATAATCAGTAATAACATAGAGATTGGTGATGTTATCTTGACCTTGAGGTGGAATAGAGGTGACAGGAGGTGCGGGCGGAACTTCCTCTGCCATTGCCTTAACAGCTTCTTGCAGCATCTGGAACGCCTTGACCTTATCAGGTTCGTAGATATTCCAGCCTGTTATCGTTCCGTCTTTGCCTGTATGCTCTGAACGGCGATTAAGCAGGAAAGGCTCAGGCGCTGGCTTGTCTAACTGGTTATTCGTTCCCCATCGCCCTCTACGTACCAACCTATCCCGCCGTTTTATCAAGTTAGAATGGCTGCAACCAAGTTTTTCAGCAGATTTGCGGATTGAAAGGCCAGACTCCAAAGCCTCAATAACCTGTTCGTCTGTAATGTTACTCATGTGTCATCCTTAGCGATAGTGGTTGCTATCGCTGTATTGTATGTTATTTATACGCGCTTTGCACGATGGTTACGCTTCATAGACAGCATACAACCTAAGCCACCACCTAGACCAATAGGCACAAACATCCAAAACGACTTGGCGACAACAAGACCTATCACTGAAACTTCACATATTGCCATAGCAAAAGAAACTGGCATAACCCATGAGTACCTTTCGTGCATTACATTTATTTGCTGCCATGCCTTGAGGTAGATATACACAAAAGACACGGCAAAGGCGACTATATAAGCAATCATCAATCCACTCCAAACATGACATAATCAAAATCACGGAACATATCATCAACAGCGCGGTCATTTTCTACCGTGAAGCTCACTAAGTTCGCGTCAATGCCCGACTCAGATTCGTGCTCGTTGACTTGCTCAGCGTCAGGTCGAACGATATTGATGACCAAGCCGCCCTGATCCAATATCATCTGCGCTTCATTGTCGAAACGAACATCGCTGATAACAATATCTTTGTTTAGTCGTATTTCTTCTTTGGCGCGTAATAGCCACAAATCGCGGTTGATAATGTCTCGCCCCCATTGCGTGCCAATAGTCTGCAATGCGTAGCGAGGTGATACCCCGTAACGCTCGTCTACTACCTCTTTTAACTCGCCGTACAAGTGGCGGTCATCCCATCCGAAAATATGGCGACAAGCGTTTTTCATTGGCTTACTGAACCAATAATGATGGTAGCCGTGAGTTTGCTCTAAGTGATTGGCAAGTGTGTCCTTGCCGCTTCTTGCTTTACCTGTTAGTCCGATAATCATTTATTTTCCGCCCTCTCAAACCAACCACAACGCACAATAACAGTGTCGCCTTTACGCTCGATTGGTTTCATTGTGTGAAACGGCAACATTGAACAGTCGCCGTGTTTGTGTCTGCATACGCGGCACATACCGCCTTTAGGTTGGTAGCGGACATTACTCATCATAATCCCCTCTTTTCCGTGAATCCGATTGCCACTTAATACCCAAGCGGCACATTAGATAACGCCGCCAGTGGGTGCGCCATGAGGCGTCAGAACATGTCGACGCAGAGCTGTAAGCTTTTGATTTTTTCACTCGCTTATTTAGCACCTCCGACCCTCCGCATTATCAAAAAGCCTGTGTTGACGTTAGTTCCCGATTCTCTAAAGCTGCCAATCGGCAAGTCATGCCATTCGCCTTTTAACAGCTTGTGCTCATACCAAGCGTTAGCTGGCAGTATTGAAACAAGCGTACCGCCTTCTTTCAGAAACTTCTTGGCGTGCTCAATATGTTTGACATAATGCTTACCGTAAAACGGCGGGTTCATTATTACAAAGTCAAATTCTGGCGTCGGAGCCATTTCTAAAAAGTTAGCCACATGAACGGCATGACCTTTCGCTTTTGCTTGTGCGGCTCTTGCTTTGTCGAACTCAACGCCAACGCATTTAGCGCCCATTAGGCTTAGTTCGTCAATGATTGCCCCATCGCCGCAACTAGGCTCTAATACAGTTGCGCCCTTAGGAATATGCACCGACGACAAAACATGCTCTACAACCGCTTTTGGCGTGCGGTAAAACTGTAAATCCTTCGCCACTTCTGTGCTTTGTGGTCGTTCCCCTTGTTCGTATGCGTCAGGCAATACATTCCCGTAAAACTCATGTAGAGCTTCACTTACAATGCGTAGCGAGTTTTTATCGAAGTAAACGTGCGCGTTGCCGTTTTGGAATGTTCGGATTGATAAACCTAAGCGCGGCAAATTAAAGTCCTCTGAACGTAGCTTGCTTTGGTATATAAGACCTTTCTCATCCTGCGTAAGCATTGGTGAGCCTGTTACTTGCAAAATAGCTTCGCACATATCTTTTAAGTGGCCGCTACCCCATGAACCATAGCCAGCAAAATTACTAATGATTGCACGCTTAGGCAATCCCTTAACCCCAAAGCCAAAATTTGAATGGGACTTATAGAACTTATCGAGCTTAAAGAATGCCTCTGCCAGCCCTTTCAAGATATAGTAGCGCGGGTTTTCCCAATACTTACCGAAACTAGCTTGTAAGTTCTCAAGCGTTAGCGGAGCTGGGTGCGTCAGGGATTGCTCAAACTTGCGCTTATCATCTGCGCTAAACACATTATCAAGCCCTAGACGGTGATATATCGACTTCCATGCGCTTGCTAACAATATGCGCTGTCCGTGTGTTTCCGATAGGTAATTCTTTTTTATAAATGAATCGCCTGTAAAACCTCCGATAACCTGAACAGCAGAATCAATGTCTCGCTCTGCCTGTTCAAAGGTTTTTATGGCATCTGCTAAAAACTCCGACTTGTGGCGGTATTCTTCGATGACTTCTTTAATGCTAGTCGGGCATGATAACTGGTTCATAAATCTCTCCGTCGCTTCCAATAAAACTAAGCCTAACACAAAGGCTAGGCTTAGGTGGTACGACCAGTTAGAATGGAGGCTCATCACCGTTTAATTGATTCTGACCTTGAATTGATTGCTGTTGTTGCGGTGCAGGCTGATTATTCTGATAGCCACCTTGCCCGCCTTCACGCGAATCAAGCATTTGCAAAGTGCCATCAAAGCCTTTAAGCACAATCTCAGTTGTGTAACGGTCGCTTCCGCTTTGGTCAGTCCATTTCCGAGTTTGCAGTTTTCCCTCAATATAAACCTTTGAGCCTTTCTTGAGGTATTGGCCCGCAATTTCTGCCAGCTTATCCCACAGTACGACACGGTGCCATTCGGTAAACTCTTTCTGCTCTCCTGTTTGCTTATCCTTCCACGTTTCACTGGTTGCGACTGACAAATTAGCAACCGCCGTTCCGTTTTGTGTGTGATTAACTTCGGGGTCTTGCCCTAAATTACCTAAAACAATAACCTTGTTGATTCCACGTTGTGCCATCTTCTTTTCTCACTCTTAGTTAAAGCGGGCGTTAACCCGCACAATTAAAAATTACTACTCGCCTTCGACAAACTGCGGCTCGTCGTCAACTTCAACAGAGCGTATTTGCTCTTTCTGCTCGTCGTTGAGCTTGCCCGACTGCTCACAGCGGTTGATTACCTGCTCATGCGTCATTTCGCCGCTGATGATGTACTCTTTCATTTTATCGAACGCGGCCTGAAACTTATCCGCTGGGTATGGCGGCTTTTCTGCTCCGTCAATGCGCTTTACGATGTACTCTTTTTTGCGTCCGCGAGTTTCGGTTAATGAGGTGCGAATCGTGCCTTTAATGTCGCTCATGCCGCTAATGCGAACGCCGCCAACACGGTCTTTGCCAAACTTAACTTCAGGGTCACAGTAAAGCTCTAGCGACTTTCCGATTAAATTGTCAGGGTTGTCGCCGTATGCAAAAGCAAGCAATTTACGCATGGTTAAGCATGGCTTAAAAGGTCGTCCATTGTCGCCGTCATAGCTAATCACCATAGGCTGCTGTGGGTCGCTCAACTTTTTAACGCCAGTAATTTTGATAACGCGGTTGCCATGAAGCAAGTCCTCTGCGTTAAGTTGGTCTGATTTTGTGACAATCGTGTCACTGATTTTCCAATTACTCATTTCTCTCTCCTTGCGCCCTACTATGAGGCGTCATCTTCAACGTATTCAAATTTTTCAGGCTCTTTATCACCAAACACAGGGAAGCGACTGATACTTTTCCAGTTGTCGGTGTGTAAGCGCTCTGCGTATTCCTCTAGGTTTCGCGTCATGCGCTCAAAAAATCCATACTCAATTAACTCTTGGCGCGTCACCTCTCGAACATCGACAGGGTAAACGCCAAAGTCTGCTGTCTTGCCAATGATTAAGAAGTAATAGCTGTCAATCGACTCGCCGTAGTGCAGGCTTGCCGTGTCAAGATAAAACGCCGCGCCGTGTCCATAGTTAAGAGAAAACAGCGGATTCTTCCATTCAATCGGGCTACTCCACGTCTCAATAACGCCTTCACCTTTCCCTGCGCTTGATTTCATATCACCAACAATCGGCAACCCATGCGGCACGTAGTTAGCGTCAATGCGGATTTTACGCATAATATCCAAGCGCTCATCCTGCACAAAAATAGAAGCCTCTGCGTCAAACTTGTGTTGGCGTAAAAATTCCTCCATCGTTGGGTCTGCTAGAGCGCAATCGACTGTCAAACGTAACTGGTCGTATTCATGCTCAAGCAAAATCAACTTTCCATGATTCTCTGGCTGTTGCTCAAACTCCATAAACGCCTTTGTTTCGCGTGACTTTGTGGGGCCGATAACAAATGAACCCTCAAACTTCTCAGGCTCAAGCAATGCAGTGTGAACGATTGTGCCGTAGTCTGCTGCGCCTGTTTTGCTTGGGTCGCGTGGCGCTGTTTTTGATTGCTTAACGCTTGACGGACGTTTTTCTAATAGCAATAAGTCGCTATTGCATACACCTTCCGCTTCACGATATTCATCGTGCGGCATGTCTGCGTAGTAGCCTGCTTTGACTTTAGTCATGTTTCTCTCCATCCGTTTTATTGTTTCGCTAGTGACTTTAGCACACTATTTTTATTTAACTGGTCTAACCAGTTGGCCTGCCTTGTTATCAATTACCCATCCGTCGCGCAACTGGCTAGCAACCCATCGCCCAATGCAAGCAGCGTCGCGCGTATCTTCGTTTGACTTGCCCTGCCAACCTGTCAACTGATTAAATAACTTTCCGTTGCGCTTGACTTGCTTGCCAATACCAAGCGGTGCCATTATCGGCGGTCGTCCTGTTGCATCCTCGATAATCTCACAAATCATGCTGCCAGCCGCTTTCACCATTCCGACGTTTTGAGCAATGCGCGACTGAACACCACGCCCGCCTTTTCGATTATGTTGGTAAATCGCGCCATGTTTATTCACGTCCTCTATGGCGAAAAAGCAACTCTCATTATCGCTTATGAATTTAGTTAACTCAGTGACGCTCATACTTTTTATATCAACGATTCCACCGTCAAAATTAACCGTTGCAACGCCCGACTTTTTCATGTCGGGGTCAATGCCAATAATTCCTGCTGATTTTATAGTCATCTTGCTTCCCTCCCGCTTAAAAACTTGCGACGGTTAACGATTGAAAACCCTTTTTCGTTAACTCGGTGCGTGATGTGTGTCGGCTTGTCGAACATCGCCTTATTTTTAATAATCTCTTTCACGCTTCTCATCCCCATGATGGCCCGCTGAAATGATCGGCTATTAACATGCGCACGAACAAAAGCCCACCAACGACCATTTTTAGCGCGGTCTTTACTGGTTGGGTCGTAATACTCAGTTGCGACCTCATCGCGCTCAATGCCTTTTTCGGCAATCGTGCTATCCAAGTCAAAAATAACAGAAAGCCCACCGCTTTTATTATGCTCAAAGCGCATATCAAGGACAGGTTTGTAATCTGCGTCAGTGTAATGCTTTTTAAGTAGCTTACTGTTAGGGTCAATCATGGTCGCGCCACAGCTTCGGCACTCTTGAGCGCTTGGAGCATTCATCGTGTTGCAACCCTGACACATAGAGAACGAAAAGAAGTGGCCGCAACGACCATCAACTTCGGTGTCTGAAGTGCCAATGCAGCGAACCGCGTACATACTATTTTCTGTCTGGCATTGAGGGCATGGTTGCGTGCGCTTATCTTCTTTCGCTTTTGCTGCCATTGCACGCTCTAACATTGGGTCGTCGTAAATGTCGCCCATTGACTCCATTGTGTCGGTGTAGTCCAAAACGACCGCGTCATCTTTTACCATGCCAGCCTCTATCTGGTCAGGCTTCAATGTACGCAACACGCGGCCAATTAACTGAGTCAATAGGGTTAGGCTTCCGATGCGTCTTAATATCACGCAGTAACGCCACCACGGAACGTTAACCCCAGTTGTTAAACAGCCAATTTGGATCACGTATTTAATATCGCCACGCTTGGCTCCGTTCAAGATTCTGCGCCGCTCTTTGGTGCTGGTCGAGTCTGTGACAATTCCCCAACTACCATCCGGCAAGCACTCTGAAACTTGTTCGCAATGCTTTTTTCCTGCACAAGTAATCAACACGCCACCATCATCTTTTGTTCGCTCAACAACTTCTTCCATAATGATTTGAGTGCGCGTCTGGTCTTTTACAATTTTGCGCTGCATTGCCTGTAACTCTTTTGAGCTGTAATCATGAGCTCCTTGCTCACCATCTGGTGTCCATTCGTGCAAATCGTACTTGTGGTCATCGTCTCCAAAGCCAAAAACGGGCGGTACAAGATAGCCCAACTCAACAAGCTGCATTGTCGGTACTGTGTAGAGCTTTTTACACCAAAACCCTTTTATCGGCGATTTCGTCGGCACAATAATATCAGTGCGCCCGCGATAAGGTGAGCCAGTATAGCCAATTATGCGAACGTCCGGCTTCATGGTAATGAAATGATGCAGTATCATCGTGTACTGGTTTTTGGTTTCATGCTTCGGGTCGTCAAACTTTTTAATCAAGTCCTGCCAATCGACATGATGGCACTCGTCAATCAAGATAACATCAGGCACCCAGCGCCCAACGAAGTTGCCGTTATCATCTTTGATGCGCTCACCTTCCGAATCCACCTGATAACCAAACGTGGTGTTTAAATAGTTACTAACTGTCCCCTCGGTTCCCATGACCACAGGGAATGATGTTGATTTCTGGTTTAAGCTGGCACTGAATATCGAGCATTTACAACCCATCGACCAAGCATCAGCGCTGTTCTGCTCAATTAACTCACCTTGCCTCGCAAGTGTTAAAACCTTACCGCCTTTCGAGCTAACGTGCTTTGCCATTGAGCCGATATTGATTGTTTTACCTGCACCAACCGTCGCATCTATCACAGCGGGTTCGTGCATCCACGGCGGCTGCCATTCACCTTGCTTTAACTCTTCTTTGGTAAACGTGCGGCGGCAATGCTCAATCGTCGCAATATGAGCAGGCCACTGATATTCAGGTCGCAACTCAAACCCGTTTAGATTCGGATGCGTGTATTTTGAAAGGTCAAATTGTGGATTCATATTTCTCTCCATTCTGTAAATTTATCGTTACAGCTATTATTTTAATTTTGGGTTAATGTAAATCTGCTCATCTTCAATAGCGACGTAGCCCATACCCTCAACTTTTGGCAATAAAATTTCGCGTATTCTCTGAGTAACATTTGGCACGTTCTGCATTGGCTTTAGGTTCTTAACTGCATCACGGAATTGACGAACCGTTATTTTCATTTTGCGTTTTTTTGCGTACCGCTCTAGCGCCTCAATTAAGCATAAAACCTCAGTTTCTTCTCCGGCAAAACCTAATCGCGCTGCTGCCTGAATGTAAGTCTGTGATAATTGCTCGAATATCTCAATCGCACGCTTGACACAATCGACTGTGATAAATGGCTTTCTGCGTGGCTGCTCTCCTTGCCATTCTTCCGCAATATGAAGCAATGAAGCGATTTTTATAATCTGCTTATCCGCCTTACCCATTGCGCCGCGAATCATAGCGTTTGAGTATTCACCATCATCTGCCAGCTTAGGCTCAATCTCTTGACGGTAAGCAACGATTAAATCCATGCTCTTACTATCAAGCTTCAACAAAACAGGCTCACGCTCAAAAATAATGTTCCGGCATAAATGGCCGTATCGCTCTTTCAGTTCGTTATTTACGGGCGTGTATTTAGTGTGGTCACGATGACCTAAAACGGGGCGCTCAGATAATAGCAACATGCGTTCGCTGATTCCTCGCCCACTCATGCCAGCTTGCAAGATTGATTCGATAGCCGCCTGTTGAGCAATCACCGCAACGGAGCCATAAACAAATCCCGCTTTCGTGTTACGTGTGATACGGCTCGGTGAATGCCACTCCGTATCCCACGTTTTCAAGAACATTCCGTAGTTAGCTTTAGAGCTTTGCCCCTTGTAAACATCACCCAATATGATATTAAGCGCATCAGCTTCGGCGCTGGCAATGTTAATCAATCCGCCCTGACGAACCGCCGCAGCCTCTGCCGCTTCTGGTGTAATGTCATCAAACGCGAATTCAATGCGATTATACTTTTCGCCCTTCTCTTGCAGGTCAGCTAACTCTCTTAGCATTTCCGTATCTGCCTGACCGTCTTTTTCGCGCTGTGCAATCTGTTTTTCCAGATCGTCGATTTCTTTATCAATCTTAGCCTTCTCAACCGCATTCAGTCGGTTAAATTCACTCAAAGCAACTTGAAAAGGCGTTGCATAACGCTTATGAATGCCGCTTTTCCCGCTAGATGAAGGTTGCGCTGTAACAGCGTAAAGATTAACCGATGCCGAATCTCCGTAGTATTCATAACGGAATGATTTTGCAGTGGCGCAACTCATAATTCCTAGCAAGTGCAAAAAAGCCGTGTTCGCCGGAAATTGTATCGAGCTTGCAACCGATGTGGCGAACTCACCTAGCCAGCCACCGTGAGTAATCAAGTCAACATCAGAATAATTTACCGAATCCTCACCAATCGCCAAAGGCTCAGGCCAATACTGCTCTAAGTTCACATTGTTCTCATGTAGCTTTTTCGATGCCAATGGAACCGCGATACTTTCACGCTTGGCAATTTCTTTTGCGGCTAGCAGGTCTTTTTTCTGTGTTTCGTTCATGCCTGCACCTCCGCATCTTCAAATTCTTTTATGTATTGCTGGCATTCGTCATAAGTCATTATCCGATACCCTTTTAATTTGTCTTGAATTAAACTGTTTGAGCGATATGACTGTTCATCAAAAAAGCCTTTTATCCATGCGCTCGGAATGATGTACTCCACTTTCTGGCCGTAAAACGCGGTCGCTTTGTGCATCACTTCATGGTCGTAACTGTTGATATAGCAGTAATTCGCATCGGTCTTTTTAAAGGCGCTTGGTGTCGGTGAGTAATAACACTTACAGCCTGCTTCACGGTTTATTCTTAAAGCCGTTGCGTAGTCAGTGCAAAAAACGCGCATATCACTATCACCATCAAGCGTTGCATAAGCGCCACCGCATGAACCGTATTTCATTACTTTACCATCAGAATCAATCTCAACTGCTCCGACCAGAACAACTCGCCTTGTCGTGTCAAGAAAAAGCGGCACCAATAAATTATATTGCTCGCCACGTTTGATTGATAGAAATTCACCCTCAGAGCCAGTTACAGCGTTTTTAGCGCAGTACCCTATACGATGCCATGCCACAACCTCAGATAATGCCATAGCGTCGTTTACGTTTACGAATTTGGTCGTTTTTGATGGTTGTTTTTGGGTTGGCTCGACGCTTGGTGAGCTAGAATCCTCAGTCGCTTCTTTTTGCGCTTTCTCATAATCTTCCGGCGACTTGTAAAACGGCTTTTTGTTGTCAGGCGTGGTGAACGCTTTAGGTTTTGAGTTGACTGGCGAGATTTTTGCGGCGGAACTGCTTTTACGCTCAGGAACCTGCATGCCTAACCACTCAGCGCAGCGCTCGACAAGCGTTGAAAAGTCATAGCCGCCTATTGTCATGCACAAGTATTCCGGCGTGCTGCATGTATTACTGCCCCACGTAGAATCCGTATTGCCACAGCCGCCACGACAAAATAAAAATACACGCCCGTCATGCTCTCTGAAATGCGCTCGGTCATTTCCGCCACAGATAGGACACTCGCCATTTTTGCCACGCTGACGACCTTCAAGACCTGCATCAATACCCGTTTCGTTGGCAATAAAGCCTTCCCACTGACCGCGCATCTGTGGCTCTATATCGTGATAATCCAGTAAAAAATCACTCATAGCGACCTCTACACTTCTTCGCGCCACGCTGGAACGTCAGGTCGCAAGTCTTGACGCTTAAAGCGACCTTCACTTAGACGCTCAACCGCTGTTGCTTGTGTCGCACTGATACGGCCGCGCTTTATCCACATAGTAACGACGGAATAATCAACACCTAATTGAGAAGCTAACGCGTTACGGCTTCCGACGTAATCAATTAGACGCGCCAATTCTGCCGCTTGTTTTTCTTTTATTTGGGATTTTGATAAAAGCATTTTAACCACCGTTCACTGTTTGGTTTTGTTATCTGTTAGGTGCAATGTTAGGCGCATCAACTCATTTAGTCAACACATCATGACTGAATAACAACACTTAACCCAATAATAGGTTAAAAAATAATCGAATACAGGCTATTTGCGGCAGATGTGCGGCAACGTGGGGAGAATGGGTTTTACTTTATATATCAATAACTTAAACTAATCTATGGGGCACCCGTGTAAGATTCTTGCCCCAAGCGTAGACCACGCCAGTAAAGGCTTTCAGCGTTTTTCGTCGATTTGCGGCAGATTTTTGGGGTGGCATGTATGTGTGAATGAAAATTTTGCGGCGGTAGTAGGTGAGAATAAGATAAGCAAAAAAGAAAATAAGTTAAGTTAAGTTACATATACCTCTTTATTATACTTAATCCCTTATTCTATAAGGATTCCAGATGGGGCAAAATTCTCCCCATAGCTTACATCCATGCCGCAGACAGACATTAAAATCGCTACAGCCCTTTAAATACGGGCGCGGCAAATGGGGCAAAATGAAATAATTAACACTTATCTTGCAAATATTATTACATACGATACAATTAAAAAACTGAGCATACGGAGTGTAAAAATGACTAAATATGAGATAGAAAAAGGAATTGAGATTGATAGCCCATCTTGCGTGGGTAAGCCGCCGAAGTACCCGTTTAGAGATATGCGTGTAGGCGAGAGTATTTTTGTGAATGCCGTAAACAAGAAAAAAGCTATAAGTGCGGCTCACGTTTTTAATTTTAGAACAGAAATCAAACTAAAATGCAGAACTCAGCCATGCGGCGGCGTTCGTATTTGGCGGGTGGCTTAACTCATCCGACCACTTACCTCGAAAAAGTTTGCTATGCTGTTGGTGAGCTTATTGGAGGGAGAAAGATTATGAAGATTAAGAACGGAGATATGCCAGCAATGCCACTTGATTACCAGCATCACAATACACGAGGAGATTACGTGAAAAAGGGATTAAGCGGACTAACCAAACGCGAGCAATTTGCAATGGCGGCAATGCAGGGAATTCTATCCAATCCATACTGGAATGAGTATGGTGAGTATACGCCTGATGCTGTGAGCAAGTCAGCTACAGAATATGCCGATGCACTACTAGAACAACTTGAGAACCAAAATGATTAAACCACTACTACTCACGCTGGCACTGGCAAGCACACAACTGGCCGCCGAGGAAACCGTTTGCGAGAAAATGGCTGGATTCGCTCAGACTGTCATGGAAAATCGGCAGGCTGGCGTGCCGCTGGTCAAAATGATTAAGATTACCGACAATGAGCTGCTACAGGATATTATCAAGACGGCATACAAACGCCCGCAATATCCAGAGGGTTATCGCACGAAGCCGGTTACAGACTTTCAAAATGATATTTACCTTGAATGTTTGTGGTCAATGGACTAGGATTACTTCATAGCCTCCGCAGAGTGGCCGAGCAGGTGAAAGGACTGTTGCTCTTAAACCGTAGCCGTGTATTTGATTTTTTACTACTACGGAAACAAGCCCTTTTCAGAGTGGGGCGCGTTTAAAAACGTTGTCGCAGCGTACAGGAGACAAAGAACCCGATAGGCGCTGCAATACTCGAGAGAGGGCGTATTTTTGAGTTGGTCGCTGGCAGGTTTAAATACTCCGCCGAACAGCCCTTTAAGGGAGTAAGTTTGGTCGGCCAACTCAAAAATGCGTTATGCGGATTGAGCAAACTCGGTCGGCGCATTACAACACGCCCGCGGCCTCTTGGTTCATTTACCTACGTCGCGGCTTTCCACTTGCCCCACAATTTTTCTTACGCTATACTGTCTGCATATTCAAGCGGTGCTTGTAACGATTTAACGAGGTGAGCCGGTGGCGCGTCCTACAGATTACAACGATGAAATCCTAGCCAAAGCTGCAGACTATGTTGACAATCACGAGCAATATGGCGACGCTGTGCCAACAGTTGCAGGCATGGCTTGCGAGATTGGAATTGCCAGAAGCACGCTTTATGAATGGTCGAAAGATGAAGACAAGCCAGAGTTTTCGGACATTTTTACGCGTGTAGCAGAATATCAGGAGCGAAAGTTAATCAACGGCGGACTAATTGGCGGATTCAATCCTGCAGTAACAAAGATGATGCTTACCAAGCACGGCTATTCAGACAAACAAGACCTTAACCATTCTTCGCAAGACGGAACAATGCAGCCATTGGTTGTTGTGCTGGACGAGGACGACGAAGAATAGTATAATTTTATGACGGTGGCAGCGGTTTGCAAGCCGTGTTAGGAATGAGCCCCTAGCAGCCACCATTCTCATTCAGGCTCACTCTAGCTCAAGAGGGCTTACCATGAAAAACCTACCTAGCACCCGCAAGAAAGCATTTGAAGTCGATTCAGAATTCTACTTTACAGGAAAACCCTGCAAGCATTCTCATACCTCAGTCAGAAGAACAAAAGACGGACAATGCCTGAGTTGCCAAAAAATGAGAGATAGCTCTCCTGAGTACAAAGAAAAAGCGCGACTGGCATCAAGAAGATACCACCGAGAGAACAGAGAAGAAGTATTGAGAAAAATGCGCGAAAGAAATAAAAGATACTACGCAAAAAACTCAGAAAAAATAAAAGCTGCCACATTAAAGTACCAAGCAGAGAACGCAGCAAAAAGAACCAAGTATAAAAAAGAATGGGCTAAAAGAAAGGCGTCTAGCGACCCGTCTTTTAAAATGTATTTGGTGTCAAGAAGAATGTTGCACAGAGCCTTAGGTGTCTCAGGTCAGAAGAAATATAAAAGAACAAAAGATTACCTGCCTTATACTAGCGAAGAGCTGGTTGCACATCTAGAAGGTATGTTTCAAGGCGGAATGTCATGGAATAACTACGGCGAATGGCATATTGACCATATCAAGCCAGTTAAAGCGTTTATTGACGAAGGCGTAACAGACCCTGCTATAATCAATGCACTAGAAAATTTGCGGCCACTATGGGCTGATGAAAACTTTTCAAAAGGCGCAAAATATGAGCAAGGTTAGGCTGACAAAACCACAAACAAGAGTCTGGAAGTCACCCGCCAGATTTAAAATTGTGTCTGCAGGTCGCCGTTTTGGAAAGTCTTACCTTGCGCTCACGTGGCTTGTTCATAACGCAATGACAAAAGGCGGCTTGCACTACTACGTTGCGCCGTCTTACGTTATGGCTAAGCAGATCGCATGGAGGCTACTTAAAGAGCTTTTCATCGAGCATATCAAGCACAAGAACGAATCCGATTTATCAGTCGAGTTCGCAAACGGGGCGGTTATCCAATTAAAGGGCGCAGAGAACAGGGATAGCTTACGAGGCGTTTCCCTTAGCTCTGTGTGTCTTGACGAAGCAAGCTTCATGGCTAGGGAGGTCTGGACTGACGTAATAAG
>CEOD01030913.1_pt1 | contig 44206 bp, 39 predicted proteins | sample 530341 | NCBI WGS metagenome assembly CEOD01 (sample SAMEA2619950, study PRJEB7988) | marine metagenome | isolation source: saline water (ENVO:00002010), including | reverse complement strand
CCACCAGATCTTCCTCCCCACTGATGGCAGCGGGAGCAAAGGTAGTGGAATCGGCGGATCTCTCCAGATAGTCGTATCGGTCGGCAGCCGTTTCGGCACTTGCGCCCCTCGCATTGGCCACCTTGGAACTTCCCACCCGCTGCCGATCACTATCGCCGTAGACGATAACGGTGTCGGCCATCTGACGATTCAGTTCCGCAATCTCGTCATCCATTGGGGTTCTGATTGATTCCATACCTCCGGATTGCTGGATCGCGACATATTCTCCCTGAGAAAGATTTGCGATCTCCTCCCAGATCTGTCGGGTTCCGTCGATCGATCCACATTGAATCGTGTTGACAATGATCCCATCGGCCACCGCCTTCTGGCAAGATTCAGAGTATAGAACATCATCCTCGTAGTCCATGTGTGGAGGCGCATCGCCAACCAGGAAAAGTAGGCGTAAAGTGTCTGGATGGCTACTCCACGACAGCTGGTTCACCCCCTCCCACAGCGCTTGATTCACAGACTCAGGCTGGTCTCCCCCACCTCCGGCCTGAAACTCCATCAAATGAGCGTAAATCGCATCCAGATCTTCCGAGAGATCGTAGACCTGGGTAACGTAGTCGTCTTTGCGATCCCGATAGCCGATCAGTCCGAATTTCACCTGAGGCCGCTCGGACGCGCTCGAGATCTCATTGGCGATCGACCAGATTTTTTCTTTGGCACCCGCAATGAGCCCCCCCATTGAGCCTGTGGTATCCAAAACAAAAGCCACCTCGATCTGAGGACGAGCCGTAACCACTTCTGGAGTGGTCCCAGTGGGACGATCCCCCCACAAGAGGGAACCGGAAATGAGCAAAGCGCTGGAGACAAAGTAGTTTAATCTAGATTTCATGACGACAGTAAGGGATGGATGAAGGCCCAAAAGAGCAGGACGAATCAGTTCACATCGATCTTCTCAAAATCCGCAGCTAATGTCGTCAGCTGCTCGTCATTTATATGTCAGGAAATTGTCAGCGACGGTGGTGAACACGCTGTCCCACAAACAACTCAGCGAGCAGGAAGGCGCGGTACTTCCGTTAGAGGAAGCTTGCCGATCACGGCCTTTCTCCCCTAGAAAATAGAATAATGACCATCGTTCCCTCCAACTCCCCTTCTACATTCGCTCGACGGGACCAGCGCCGCTTCCCGGCTGGTTTCACGCTTCTTGAAGTTCTTATGGCTATTGCGCTGCTGGCGCTACTCGTAGGGGTTGTTCTGACCAACGTGGAAGGCCTTTTTGGTGGAGGGCAGCAAAAAGTAGCAAAGATCTTCATTGATCAAACAGCACGGACGGGGCTTGCCACCTTCCGCATGGACACAGGCCACTATCCCGCTGCCGGTCAGGGTCTCGAAGCTCTCTCCCAAAAACCATCCGGAGAAGACGATTGGAAAGGTCCCTATCTTGACGAGATCCCCGATGATCCATGGGGAAATCCGTACCAGTACCAATTCCCGGGAACCCGTAGCAACAAAGGCTACGACGTATGGTCTTTCGGTCCGGACGGAACGAACGGGACCGAGGACGACATCGGAAACTGGTAACCGTTTCTCGGAGTAAGGGTCCCCTCGCGAGAGGAGGCAACTCGTCTACTTCTTTCCCTTCGGGGCGGGCGGAGGAGGCTTGCGCAGCTCGTACTGCTTACGAAATTCCTCTGCTTTGATATACTCGCCAGACGTCTTGGCGACCTCTGAAGCCTTTTGCAAAACCGAGAGTTGAAGATCGAGCGGGGCACCCTGGCTGTTTGCCATCGCTTCCAGCAACCGCAGAGCCGAGGCAGTATCTCCCAGAGCGGCAAACTCCTCTGCGATTCCGACCACGACAGCGATCTCATCGGGGGCCACGGTGACGGAATAACGAAAGGGGCTGAGCAAATCGAGTGCCTCGACAGATCGACCCTCATTGCGCAAAAGGGCGGCGGTCTTCAACGCTAGTGCAAAACCGGGAGTTTCCATAAATTTCCGCTTCCCAAAATTCGCAGCCGCCGCTTCGCCTTTTTCCCGAATCAAACGGTTCATCTCACGGATAACCACGTACTGGGCGAAAGGATCAATCGGGCTAACCACCTGAATCTGCTCTTCCAGTGGGACCGCGAATGGACGGTAGAGAGGATCCCCCAGGAGAATCGTTTGCCAACTAAAGAAGCGATTACTCCGCATCGCTGCCTCAGCCAAGGATTGGCCCTTCACGAGACTGTCGAAAAATAGAACCGGATTGTGGGTCCCCTCCAAGTAGGGTTCGAAGACGTTACCCACCGTCGCAGCCACTCCGCGCTCGACCAACGGGCCCGACCAACCCGCGTTTCGCTTTCGGATTGTTTTGGCCGAAAAACTATGGATGTGAAACGCGATCGCTCCTGGAGGAACCACGACATCGAGCTCCTTCCAGACACCAGCGATCGAGCGTGTGTACCAACCCAGATACAGGACTGGCGCATCGAACCGGGCCGAGGCCTTGATCACCGGCCGACCACGATCGATATCCAGATCAAAATCGGTTTCCCCCCAAGCCGTGGCCACCTCTTCCATCCATCGGTCGCCATTCTTATGAGGACCCCCGATATCAATGTAGGCCCTCCCCTTGAGCCCATTCTCCTCGGCCTTCAACGCGGAATCGATCATTCGACGAGCCGCACTGTAGGAAGGACCATCGATCCGGGAGACCCGCACCAACTTATCCATAGCCAAGGAGGAAGGATTTTCCTGATCGTAGACCGGATTGTTCATCGGGCCGGCCAAGCGGTAATTTCCCAATGGCAGGAGGGCTAGTTCAGAATCGACCGACGCACGGGTCGTCCGAAACGGCTTCGGAAGACGTTTCTCATCGGAATCGTTATAGAAAAGCCCCTCGTGCTCTACGCGGAGAGGGACTCCTTTGCACAGAACAAGGGCGCCAATTTTATTCCCGAAAACCATGACATTTTGCCGGGTGAATTCGTCGCGCCCACTGCGAACCGCGCCACTCATCCAGCCACTTCGGATGAAAGCTTCTGTCAACGGATCCCATACGGTTTTGACAAAATCCAATCCGGAAATGGTCTCCTGTTCGGGCATAGGAAATGCGAAAATATTGTCCTCGGGGATGCCTCGCCGCTCTGCGTAGTAACTCGCGAGCTCCAGCGACTTTTTGTCGGAAGAGTTTGCGACAATCACTACCGATTCCGGCTCGATAGCCGCCCGAGACGGGACAGCGGAACAAAATAGAAGTGCAACCAGGGAAAAAATTGAGGGCCAACGAAACATCGCCCTTCAGACTTTCGCATCCCCTCTAATCGGACAAGCCGAAATCGGGTTCCGGGGGCAATATGCTCTCGAATCCGATGTGGACCTTTGCGAACAATCTGTTTTTTTTCGAGAGTCAAACCTCAATCAAATTTCCCCGCGCGACTATGCCCCCTTCCAGACACCGATTCTCGATCCGAACCAAAGCCGGCGGAATTGCCGGGCGCATTTTCGGAGGTCTTTTTGGCCTAGCATTCGCGACATTTGGAATTTTCTTTCTTTGGATGGCTTCGATCAGTCCCTATTTGGATCAAGCCACAACGGACGAATGGGTCGAAGTCCCGGCGACTATTCTCGAATCCAAAGTGGAACGGAACGGTGAAGAACTGACCAACATCATCCGCTTTCGCTACCAGTACGAAGATCTTGTAAACGAGTCCGACAAACCCTATTGGAAGGCACCCAATCTCTCCTACCTCGAAGTACAGAAAGTCCGAGACCAACTTCCACCAGGCACCGAGACGGTCGCCTTCGTCAATCCAGCAGCTCCTCGCCAAGCCGTTCTATTTCTCAACCATACCTCATCTCTATGGACCGGCCTCTTCTGTCTACCATTCATCCTGATTGGCCTCGGCGTCGCCGGCTTTTCCCTCTTTGGCAAAAGTAAGAAGAAGAAAGCAAAGGGATTTTCAAATCGATCACCCCGGCGAAAGAAAGGAAAGCGAAACCTAGTTCTTAGCGTATTTGGCCTCCCGTTTCTAGGGATGGGACTCTTCTTCTGCTGGATTGGAGGTCTCTCGCCAATCCTCCAAAGCCAGGCTGCCGAAAACTGGCCTCAAGTTCCCTGCACCATAACAAAAAGCTATGTCGAATCCCATTCGGACTCTGACGGGACCACCTACAGCGTCGAAATTCGATTCACCTACGAAAGGAACGGGAAAACCTATTTCGGAGAGAATTATACCTTTGGAAACATGTCCTCGTCCGGGCGGGCCTCGAAAGCAGCCATCGTGCGCAAGTATCCGGAAGGATCGTCACAAATATGCTTTGTCAACCCAACAGATCCGTACGATGCTGTCATCACAACTGAAGTCGGATGGCTACCATGGGGAATTATCGGATTCAGCTCCATCTTCATCCTCGTCGGCGCGGGACTGTTCATCGGTGGCTTCTATCGCAAAAATGATCCCGGCCCAGAGGCTGTTTTTGGAGATGATGAGGAAGAACAAAGCGCCGAGATTCTCGAACTCTCCCCCACAACCAGCCGCTTGGCCCGCACTGTGGGGAGTGTATTTTTCACCGTACTGTGGAACGGAATTTCGAGCATCCCATGGTTCATTTATTTCAATGAACGCAAGACCGGGAATGGTGATGCCATCTTACTCATCGTTGGGGGGATATTCTCACTCGTAGGGCTATTTCTCATCGGCAAGAGCGCCCAAGCCCTTCTCACCCTACGCAATCCAAAGCCCCGTGTGCTCATCGCACCAGGTAAAATCACTCCTGGAACCAAACTGTACCTCTCTTGGAAACTCGAAGGCAAAACGAGCCGATTGAACAGCCTGGAAGTCTACCTCGAAGGTACTGAGATTGCACAATACCAGCAGGGCACCAATACCGTTACCGATCGAAACCTATTTTTCCAGGAGCAGCTTTTCCAAACACAGGAGCGCGGATCCTATCGGGAGGGCTCTGCTGAATATGAACTGCCGCTCGCAACGGTTCCCTCAATGAAGAGTGAGCACAATGAAATCCTTTGGGAGGTTATCTTTACTGGCAGGATCGCCCGTTGGCCCGATCTAAAGGAAACCTACCGGCTCCCCGTTCTCCCCGCGAAATCCTAAGACCTCCCCACCATGGCGAATCATCTAATTCTCGAAGTATTCGAAAAGAACCTACAACCCGGAGGAATACTCCGCGGCGAGATCCTTTGGGACCTGGAAAAGAACCCCGACTCGCTCTATCTCAGTTTTGGCTGGTGGACCTCTGGGCGCGGCGACCGTGATGAGTACATCGTGGGTGACAAAGAACTGTCACGCCCGACTGCGATTGGCAAAGAAGCATTCTCATTTCAGATTCCCCACAAAGTCGTTCCCTCCTTCTCAGGGAAACTGATTTCAGTCGAATGGGGGCTGCAACTCTCGGTGATAGGCGTCCGGGTCGACGACCTTATCGAGCCCATCACGGTCTCCCCGACAATGGAGGAGATCGACATCAGCCAGCACACCTATGAAAGCAAGGGAAAATCCGTTTCGTTCCGAAAAGGTCGCCGCCTTTCGCTACCAAATCGAACCTGAGCGGATTGCACAGTGGCGCAACCAACTCGAATCGGAAAAGACGGTTCGCTGGTCAATCGTCGGCCCCATGGGCACTGGCAAAACCGTTCTAATGGAAGATATTGCCAAAGATGTCCGCGAATACGATTGGGTAAAGATCCACGACAACGACACCCGAAGCCAAAAACTTCGCGCAGCGCGACACTTGTTCCGCCGCTCCAAGCGCCCCCTATTTCTTGACGGGACCGAAGCCCTCCCCCGCTGGTGCCTGAACTGGAAGACACTTCTCCGTCCAAAGATTATCGTAACCCTTCACAGCCCCCGACCATCCCTCTCCATTCTTTATCGGACCCGTTTTGACGCGGAGATCGTTTTCGCTATGGTAGAACGACTCACTCATGAAACCCTATCAACAACCGACCGTAACCGTATTCTCAAACTCGGCGAAGAGCACGAGGGAAACGTTCGCTCGATCCTTCGTGAAATGTACCACTCCCCTAGCCTCATGGGAACAGGATCACATTCCCACTAGATTGTGAATCACTCGAGAAAACTGCCCCTGCGCACCGGACGCAACTGGAACGAAGTCGGCCCCCGCAGTACAGAATGGCGTATTGCCTGGGAGGGGAATGGCGTAATCTCTACCGCAGAGACCGACTTCAAGCACCCGGCGAATAGAGGACCCTCCGGCGCGGTCGACTCTCCCCTCACCTTTGATCCCGAGAGGAACCGGCTTCACCGTTACTATTGTCCCTCCCTTTCGAGCCGGGATCGCAGCAATGGAATCATCTCGATCGATCTGGAAAGCGGTACCCGGGACATGACCTTCCCGCTCCACCCATTGCGCATGGTTCCGTGGATGTTGAGCAAAGTACCTGAGCACCCACTCCTCATCGGCCTTGTAGTTACCGACAGCACCCGGCCGGAACGCCCCGGAATCGTCCTTCAGCATCAATTAGGGTTGTTTCATCTAGACGAGAACAAATCACTCTACCGAAATCTTCCGGCCGGTTGCCAACATCCAGTCACCATAAGCCCCCGCCAAGACCGCATAGTCTTCCACGGTCCCGACGGCTACCAACTACTGAATCTAAAAGGACGCCGGCAACTACTCCTCACGGATGCCGTATGGGGCGATGGAAATGCAGGAGCCGCCTTTCACCCGACACGGCCGGTCTTCGCGGTCGGTGGATCCCCTCTCGCCTTATACGACCCGATTCACCGCCAACGAACGAGCCTCTCATTTGCGGGACGATGTCCGGTCTGGACCTCGGACGGGAGATGCATGTTTTTCTCAACCTCTAGCAGCGACCTCCATCTGTACGACAGTGAAACAGGCGGCCGCGAAGAGATTCTTTCGATTTTGGCCAACCGGTATCCTGAAACCAAGAAATCGCGACCGGTGCAACTCAGCCCCGACGGACGGTACTTTGCCCTCCCCGTTACGCGACGGTCTCCCTACCACGCGGAATCGGTTCGACCTGATCAGCCTCTATGGTCCGAGAATCAATCCCTCGTCATCGGCGATCTGGAGCGAAGGGAAATCTGGCAACTACCCGGTCCAGTGGATCAATGTTGCTGGGTCGGTATTTCGAAAAAGAAGACGGAACCGTGACCCAGCGTCGTGCGGCAGCCGACTCGGCCCTGCATCGCTTCGACCAGACTCTTTACAATCGCTAATCCGAGACCGACCGACGGCTCGCCCGCTGTAGTGCGCGCGGAGAGACGGGCGAACTTCTCAAACAACTTCCCCTGGTCCTCCTCGTTCAGGCCCGGTCCTTCATCGACCACCTCGGTTCGGATATAACCTGACAAGGACTCAAACCGAACTTTCGTCACAGATCCTATCGGCGAATACTTCAAGGCATTGGAAATGAGATTCTCCAAAATCTGGAAATAGGCTTGGGGATCTCCGAAAGCACTCAGGGGGCGCTCCGGCTCATCGAACTCGATCGTCTGCTTCTTTTTCTCAGCCTTTTTCTGAAAACTTTCGACAACGAGCAGTGCGGATTCGGCGGCATCAAACTCGCGATAATCCCAAATCATTGAACCGGTCTCCATCCGGTTCACATCGAGTAGATTACTCAACAACTCGAGCATCCGGCGGCATTCGTCAATCGAGTCAGTGACGATTCCGGACCATTCATTGCGCTCGATATTGGGGTCCTCAACAATCATCTCGAGGCCCATAATGATATTCGAGAGCGGATTGCGCAGGTCATGAGCAGCGAAGCCCAGATATTCATCTTTTTCCGACGCCAATTCGGTCAAGTGATGATTCAAGTCATCCTTGTCCCGCAGAGCCTCTCTCAACTCCCTTTGGGTCTCGACCAATTGGCGCTGCACCGAGTCCCCGATACGCGTCATCTTCGAGGCAGTATCGAGCAGTCGCCGAAATCCTTTGGTCAGCGAGGAAAACTCTCTCCGGAGGTCAGCCTCCGACCTCTCTTCGTCCTTTTCGAGGTTTTCGGCGTGAGCCAGAATCTCATACTCGCGCCGAAAGACATCCCGGTAATTTCGCTCTCGCTGTTCCCTCGCCTTCACAAATTAGTAGGACTTCAATTCAAATGGAATCCGGAGATCGTCGGCAAAATCTTCTCCGTTTTCCTGCATCACCTCTATGCCCTCTTTGTACAGCCAGACGACTCGCACGCTCTTCCCTTCATCAAAATGGGACTCGAGCATCTCCAGGAGATCGAGAATGGTTTTCGAACTACTCGTATTAAAGTAACGAAGATCGAATTGCACCTCGAGACTGTCGGAGGACCTCAGGTACTCTTCGACCTTGGCAACCACTGGCTCGTAGAAATCACGCACATTCTCGGGGAACGATTCCCCCTCAATGAGCAAGCTCTTCGAATCCGCATTGAGCACTACTCGCGGAGTGCAATCGGTTGGTTCTATCAAAAATGATTTGTCCATGTTCAGTCCTTCGAAACCTCCGCCTCTACGGTAAAGAATAGCATCCCTTCCTTCACAGGTTCAAACCTGCATCGCACTGATTTGCATCGGCGGAACAGTTCGATTAACCCAAGGCCTGCGCTATCTCCCGTACCAGTTCGCGCTTCTTTCCGCTTCTCCTTGTAAGCGACGCGCAACTCGTCTCCCGACAGCGTGGACAAGCGGGCAAAACTCTCCTCCAGCTCCTTCTGTTCCCCGCTGGGGATGAGATTCCCCGAGCTCACCTCAAACGTCGAATCGCTCTCGGAGATGATCACAACCCCAAGACCCACCGAACCCGATTTCTCGGCGGAATATCGCAGTACGTTTTGTGCGAGCTCCACGAAGACACCCAAAACGACAATACGTCGATTTTCTGAAATCGACTCCATCCCCTTGAGCAGCGCACCGTACTGTTTCACGATTTCTTGTGAAATCGGACCGGTCACCGACAACAGGAGACGATCGCGATTCAAGCGCTGATAATATTCAAACAAATTCTCATTCATAGGGTTTCGCTATATCGGAGTGTACAACTTCTCATTTCATCGAACAGTTCGTTGCTCTTCAACTATTAAAGAAACAAGCTCAGGATTGAAACGTCATCTTTCCGTCGGGCATCACCCTGAAAATCCCGGAGCTCCTTCAGCAATATTTCGCCCTGCACCTCCGGCGGAGAATCCCAGCAATTCTCGATTATATTGCGAAATCGGGAGGTATCGAACGGCTCTCGCATTGCGTTCGTTTGCTCAACGAACCCGTCGGTCGTTAAGTAGACCTTCATCCCGGGCTCCCGCGCAATCACGGAACAAGTGAATTCCCGAACCTTCTCCCGCTGGCGCCCTCCGATCGACTTGCGATCACCCCGCAACACCTGGCACTTCCCCCTCTGCTCTCCCTGACCAGAGACCCAATACAGGGGGCGTTTCGCTCCAGCAAACGCGACACTGGAGCGGTCAATTCGAACGATGCACACATCCATCCCGTCCTGAGAGTCGGCTCCCGGCTGATCTTGTTTGAGGGTAGATCTCACCTTGCGATGAAGTTCCCCCAATATCTCATCGGGCATCTCCACCTTCTTTTCCAAAATAATCTCATTGAGAAAGGCATGCCCGATAAGAGACATGAATGCCCCGGGAACGCCATGGCCCGTGCAATCGACGACGGCAGCGATCAATCGATTTCGATCACGGTGGATCCAGAAGAAGTCGCCTGAAACCGTCTCACGCGGTTCAAAAATATAGAAATGGCCGGCGATATCCAAATCGAGAGAAGAGAGATCGGGAAAGACCGCCGACTGAATTCTCCGGGCGTACTCAATGCTGCTCATCAAGTCATGGGTGACTCGTTCGCTGGCGTCCTTTTCCTGAGCAAGCTTCTCCGCAAGTTCCTCCCGCTTCGTCATTTCCTCTGCCACCCGAAGAAGCACTCGATTGTACTCCTGAGCGACCTGCCCCACCTCGGTGTACGGATCAAACTGTACTTGGGAGCTAAAGTCTCCTCGCTCTCGCTGCCGGCGCATATCCCCAAGCAAGTCGAGAATCTCGGTGCTGGCGCCGTGTTCACACACATTGAGCCCTTCACGCTCCTTATCCTCCGAAATGCGCAACGGGAATACACGATTCAGTAGGTACAGCAGCAACCATCCAAACCCAAAGGCCCACAGGAAAACCGCGCCCACACCGACCGCCTGAACCCACAACTGCTCGCCCCGGGTTAAACCGGTATCAAGCAGAGCGAGATCACCAAAAACGGCCACCGCCAAGGTGCCCCATACCCCTGGGAAGGCATGTGCGCAAGACGCCCCAACCACATCGTCGATTCGAATTTTCTCCATTCCGAGCGAAACCGCATAGCAAATGATTCCCCCGATCATCCCGATCAGTAACGCCTGCCACTGAGCTACATACGGGGCGCACGCAGTGATCGATACCAGGCCCGCGATAATCCCGTTCAGCATCTCTTTGAGATCAAAGATATGGGTACGGGCCCTCGACACTGCCAACACCGAGATACCACCAGCCGCAGCGGCGAGAAACGTATTGAACACAATGACCGGCACCGAGGCATTGAAAGCGTAAGTACTCCCCCCATTGAACCCGATCCAACCAAACCAAAGAATGAGCACCCCGAAAGTTGCCTGTACCAAGCTGTGACCACTGGCCAAGGAACGCTCGGTCGAGAAACGCCCGATCCGCGGACCGATGACCAGGACACTGGCTAGGGCGAGCCACCCTCCTACAGAGTGAACGGCAGTGGAGCCCGCAAAATCGAGAAACCCCATTCCCGCGAGCCATCCATCACTACCCCAAATCCAATGACCCGAGATGGGATAAAACGCGGCCGTGACGAGAATTGAGATGATGAGGTACCCCGAGAACCGCATCCGCTCGGCAACCGCTCCAGCGATAATCGTCGCTGCAGTCGCACAGAACACGAGTTGAAAGAAGAAAAAGGTCCCCTCGCCAAAACTGGAGGACACGTCGAAGAAGAATCCTGTGTGCCCAAACCAGCCCGTCGTACCGGCCCCGAACATAATGGCGTAGCCGACAGCCCAGTAAGCTAGGACCGCCACACAGAAATCGACCACATTTTTGGCGGCCACATTAATCGTATTCTTCGTGCGGACCAACCCACTCTCAAGCATGCAAAACCCAAGCTGCATGAGCATGACGAGCGCTCCACTCAAGAGCACCCAAAGTATATCCAACGGGGTATCCACAATCGTTTTCAAAGCAGATTCGAAGCCAAACTATTCTTTTACGCCATCATGGTACTTGGATCGAGCACGAATCCGACAAATCATAGAAAAATTCTCGTCGGTGAATCGGACGGAAATCGTCGACGTTCGGACCAATTTAATCCATGAACGAAGGTTTACTTCATGAAATACGACTTCACATCTTTCCCTGACCGTAGCGACACTGGCAGCCTCAAATGGGACCGCTACGCCGACAAAGACGTTCTCCCGCTATGGGTTGCGGATATGGACTTTCGATCCGCCCCGGAGATCCTCGAGGCTCTTCACCGACGGGTTGATCACAACGTATTTGGGTACACCCTTCCCCATGAGGAACCCGTTGAAGCAGTCCTAAATTACTTGAAGACCAAGCACGGTCTCACCGTTCAAAGAGAGGCGCTACTGTTCCTCCCGGGTCTCGTCCCGGCGCTAAACCTGGCCGCCCGCGCCTTTTGCCGCGACGGTGCCTCGGTCGTCACCTCAACTCCGGTCTATCCTCCCTTTCTAACGGCTCCGACCAATGCCCGCGTCCCCCTCCATGACGTTCCCCTCATCCGCAAAGATGGCCGTTGGACAATGGACTTTGACGCTCTGGCGCTGATTGACTCCGGTGGCACTTTTTTCCTCTGCAACCCACACAATCCGGTCGGCACCTGCTTCACCGAAACCGAGCTTCGCCGTCTGATCACGCTCTGCCGTGAAAAAGACTGGATACTCTGCTCTGACGAGATTCATTGCGACCTCGTCCTCGACGAGACCGCGCGTCACATCCCGACTCTCGCCCTGGCGGATTCTGAGACTGACTCCGTAGCGGCGCTCTATGCTCCCAGTAAAACCTACAATTTGCCTGGGCTCGCCTGTGCATTTGCCGTAATCCCCAATCCCCAATTGCGAGCGCGATTCAAACGCGAGATCCAGGGGATCATTACCGAAATCAATTGCTTCGGATACGCAGGTTGCACCGCGGCCTACAACGAAGGGGAACCTTGGCGTCAAGAACTCCTCCAGGTCCTTCGTACGAATCGCGGGAAAGTCTACGATTTCTTCGAAACGCAGTCAGACCGGATCAGCTTCTACCCCATGGAAGCCACTTACCTCGCGTGGTTTGATTGCCGCAAGCTACCGCTGGAGAACCCGGGGCAGTACTTTGAGGAACACGGCGTTGGACTGTCCGACGGCACTCCTTTTGGCGCTCCCGGATGGCTCCGCCTCAACTTCGGGTGCCCGACCGAACTGCTCGAAAAGGCGTTGGGCAGACTGCAGAAGGCGTTCGACGCCCTTCCGTCATAGTCAGGCCAGTCTCCGGACAATCGTACTGTCCATTCCCTGGCTGTCCCTGCGGCCTTCATCCTGGTGATATGAGCCAAGGGGGGCCCCAGTGAGGCGCCTACGCACGTCGACTTCCTTAGGGAGCGGAGAGAGAGAATCCTTACAGGCGAGATCGACAGTGGATCTATTCGCGCAGCGTCTCGCTGAACCTAAAGAACTATTCCTCAATCACAGCCGTAGAATTCTCAACGAATTCCCCATCCTGCATCGAAAGCGTTACATCACAAAGTTTCGCCAAGTTTTGATTGTGCGTAACCATCAGTACCGCTTGACCGTGCTCGTGGCACAGCTTCCGCAAAAGATCGAACACCATTGTCGAATTCCGCACATCCAAATTACCCGTTGGCTCATCCGCAAAAATCACGGCGGGCTCATTGGCCAAGGCCCGTGCAACGGCTACACGCTGCTGCTCGCCCCCGGATAGTTGGTTGGCCAATCGATGAGCTTTATTTCCCAGCCCGACCTCTTCGAGAAGCATTTGCGCCCGATCGCGCATCTCGCTCTCGGAGAGTTTCTCGAGTTTACGCATCGGCAACATGATGTTTTCCAATGCGGAGAATTCTGAGAGCAAAAAGTGAAACTGGAAGACGAAACCGATTGAAGAATTGCGCACATCGGTTCGAGCCTCATCGGAGGCCTTTGCCATATCTTGTCCGGCAATCCAGATATCACCATCATCCTGGCGATCCAGCAGACCCAGGAGATACATCAACGTACTCTTGCCACACCCGGAAGGGCCGACAATTGAGTACATGAGACCGGGATTGAGCTGAAGCTCTACGCCCCTGAGAACGTGAACTTGAGACTCCCCTTTACCCAAGTATTTGTGGATGTTCGAACACCGTAGAACAGGGGTAACCTCTTGTTGCTCTAGCTCTTCTTTTTCTTCCAATTCCATAGCTCGCACTCCTTATCCGCTGGTTCCCCGAATAATATCGCCCGGCTCAAGACGGGAAGCCCGACGTGCCGGAATGTAGGAGGCCACCATCACAATGACCGCTGCAATCACCGATGCGGTTAAATAATGCATCCAGTCCCAGTGAACCACAAAACTGTCTGTCGCGAAGATCCCTCGAATTCGAATTGGAAGCCGGGAAATCCCGTAAGTACAGAGGGCGGCCAACGAGCATCCCAGAGCCAATCCCATGACCAGGACGGTAAAGCCCTGCCAAAGGAAGATTCGGCCGATGTCCCGCCGATGATATCCCATGGAACGAAGGATCGCGATCTCCTTGGTCTTCTCCATCACGATCATGACGAGAGTATTGAACATCCCCAGACCCGAAATCAAAATGATACTCGAAACTGTTAGACCCGAAGAGACCCGGAGAGCACGAAAGACCTGCAACCAGGTTTTCTCCCGCTCCTGCCAGCTCATGGAACCGTGCCAGACGACCCGTTCAATTCGTTCAGCCACCTCAGGTGCGCGCTCATAGTCCAGGAGAGTTGCCTGGATATACGACACACCAAAAGGCTTCTTCAAAAGGGTACGCGAGGCAGGAAGGTGAAGAAAGACCCGCTCCTTGTCGACCTGTTCAATACCGGTCTCAAAGATCCCCGAGACCCGGAAACGCATGTTTTCGCCGCTCGCATCGAGAAGAACCGGATCCCCCACATCGAGCATCATTCGACGGGCCAACCGCGAACCTACAAGGATCCCGTAAGGGTTGTCCCGGAAACTATCCAAATCCCCGTAGACAATCTGAGTACCGAGATCGGACACATTCAGGAAGCGTTCGAGGACCACACCATAGGGTTTGCAGTACATCTCTCTGAAATTGCCTTTGATCTGAGCTGAACCACGCAGGACTTCGGCCACGGAGACCACCTCGGCGAAGCGCTGTACCGCGTCCATCACATCGTCCGGGTATTCCACGCCTTCGACGTAATCGACCCCATCTTCCATCGAGATTTGAAAACCAGTTCCGCCCTCGACCTCCATCGAACGCATCGTCTGCTGGATCTTGTCTTCGACCCGCAAGGCGCCATTCACCCCGAGCATTGTCCGGATAAAGAACTGCTCAAATCCGGAGGTTTGGGCCTGGGTCACAATGAAAAATGCAACGCCAAAGACAATCCCGATCAAACTCATGATCATGGACCGCTTTCTCGAGAGAAGAAAGCGGACCGCGATCAGAAAATTCGTTGAAGCACCAAGCATGTATGTGTCTCCGGTCCGAATCAGTCGCCTGAACCCGCAAGCGACACTTGGTCACCATCGCGGAAGCGGTCGATCTCGTCGGCGATCACCAGTTCACCCTCTTCTAGATTCTCAAGAATTTCCGCTTGGTTCAAACCGAGGAAACCACTGCGCACCTGCCGCAATTCAACGACTCCGTCATTCACGACGTAGACAAAGTTACCGAAAAGAGCTCTACGCGGAACGAGAAGTGTATCTTCCCGGCGATTCTTGATAATACTGACCTCTCCGGTTAGACCGGAACGCAGGAGCTCCTCCCCTTCAGCCAGTTGTAGGTACACTGTGTATTGTTGGGTCTCGGGGTCCGCATTCGGAAGGACCTTTTCCACCTCGGCCTGGAATATACGATCACCAAAAGCGAGGAAGCGGATACGAGCTGGATGCCCAATTTGGATCCCGGCAAAATTCTCTTCGTTCACCTTGGCCTCAACCAAAAGTTCATCGCTGTAAATGGTAGCGAGGGAAGTTCTCACGCCGACCAACTCACCCGGCCATGCAAAAATGCGGGTAACGATCCCGGAAACCGGGGCAACCACGGTGGTCTTTTCTAGCGTGCGCTGCCACTCCTTCAACTGGATCTCCATCTGGCGGAGCTGGTTATCATCAGAAATCTTTTGCTCCTCCTGACTTTCCAACAGGAGCTGAAAACTCTCGCGCTGGCGCGCGATTTCGAGCTGGGAGAGATTCCCCTCTCGAAACAGCCGTTCCGCATTGTCGAGGTCATCCTTCGCCTGCTGTAACGCGATACGCTCCTGTCCACGGAGAACGATCTTTTTCTTAAAGGCCTCATAGTTTGCCTTGAAGGACTCGTACTGAAGGCGCAGATCGGTAGGATCGATCTCGATTAGGATGTCGCCTTCTTCGATACGTTTACCGAGCTCCAAAGAGCTGCTAAGAATCCGGCCGCTCACCTCTGTCGTCAGGGTAAGGCTGTAGGCTGGATTAACGGTCAAACTCCCTGGTACCGCATCGAGCGCGACACCGCGTGTCACTGGTGCAACTGAAGCTTTGGGCTGCAGGCCAGTCATAAAGAAGTAAACTACGCCGGCAATAATACCTAGCGGCAGTACAACTTTTAGGAAGAGGGATATGAATGGATTAGATTTCTTGGCCAATGGATTGTCCTGGTTGAAAAACAGAAGACGGACGGAATCTACATTCCGTTCAAACTTTTTGGAAAAGACCGGGTTGAATTAAACGTCAGTTTCCTGGAAATCCAAGAAATCGACAGCCCGGTCAGCGTTCAGGACAACGAGATAGTCGGCCACTGCTTGCAGCAATGAAGCACGAGCGATGTGAAGTGCAAACTCGTCTGCATAAAATTCTGCTTGGGTTTGACGATACTCGTTGCTGGAGACCCGCCCTTCACCGAATTCCTTCTTCACACGAGAGTAGATTCTTGAATCGAGCTCGAAACGGCGCTCGACCAAACGTTGCTTGCGGATCATCACCATCAAGTCGTTCATCATGGTATTCCGCTCCTCTTCGAGGATCTCGATGTTGGTACGAATCTGATTTTCCAAACGACGTTTCTGCAGAAGATTGATCCGGCGACTGGCCTGGGTGGCAAAACCGTCAAAAACGTTCCAGCTCACGGACAGACCCGCGAACCAACGGATAGTATCCACATCATTGGCCGTAGAAGTGTTCACCGGAGCCTGGCTGACGCTGGCACTAAAGCTGACGTTCGGACGCTGGCGGGATTTGATAATAGTCGAATCAAGATCGACCTTCTCCAGCGTGTTTCGGTTCAACTGAATATTGAAAGTTTCTTCGACCCACGTTGGAGCGACCTCGTCACCGACCAGCTCAGCTTCGAGGGCGTCGAGATTGATGGGGGCCACTCCCGACGGGATCACTGGATCTTCTTTCACACCGCTGATGCGCTTAAAGCTAGCGATCGTCTCGTTGCGCTCGTCCTCGAGTTCTTCGATTTCGATCAGAGAATTGTCCAATTCGATCAGGTAAGAAAGGTATTCTTCCTCGGACAGACGACCCGCACGGTAATCCGACTCACGGCGGGCAAGGCTAGTTTCCAAATTATTCCGCCTAATACGGAGATTCCGCAACTGCATCTCGTTAAGAATCAGCTCCAAATATTGGTCACGAAGTCTTTGAACCGTTGCTTGAAACTGCTCTTTGGTTTCGAGAAGGCTGCTCTCGAAGTCAATTTCGCCTTGGTTCACACCCGCTTCAACGGCACCCCAGAAATAGAGCGGACGGCTCAAACCGACCGAAACCGACCCGGACATACTCCCGTCATTTTCCTCACCGGAACGCTGGGTAAAGCGATAACCCAAGTTACCTCCGACACCCAGACTGGGGTAGTAACGCGAACGGGCGATACGCAGGCGCTGCTGCGCGACCTCACGATCAATCCCCACTCGGACGAGCTCTGGAGCGGAGCGCCCCGCTTTTTCAAGAATCTGCCGAAGGCCCGGATAATAATCCTCAGGCAAAGGCAAGTCGGTCATCCGCAGCGTCGATCCCTCTGCCGTTGCCACACCCTCCTCTTGGGCGTGAAGCAAACCGACGGGCAGCGCGAGCAAAAGAAAAGGGAGAACCCTCGGAAAGAGTTTGGTAACCGTCATAGAAAATCAAGAAAGAGTCTGGAGTCATTCGCTTCAACCAAAATCAACCGAAATTTCGGCGGGAAGGAAAAAGAATGCACCGGAGAAGCCGCAAAAGTGTCCGATTTCAAGGAAGCATCGCCGGAACCCCGATCACGAAGCGACCAGCTCCGATCCCGGTTACACCGTTTGCCGCCAAGGGCTACCAGTGCGCTATCGGCTCACACCTTGGTGCCGATTCGTTGCCGTTGGTACTTTTGCGAGGCGATATCTTCGCACCATTCGCGATTTTCCAAATACCAGAGAATTGTTTTGCGAATTCCGGTCTCAAAAGTTTCCGCCGGAGTCCAACCGAGTTCGGTTTCGATTTTGGTCGCATCAATCGCGTAGCGACGGTCGTGCCCCGGACGGTCCGTCACAAACTTCTTCAAATCCTTGTAGGTCGAACCGTCTTCCCTTGGATCTTCTTCATCGAGGAAGGAACAAATCTGATCAACGATCTCGATATTGGGCCGCTCGCATTTACCACCGATATTGTAAGTTTCCCCGACTCGACCGCGCTGAAGCACTTCATAGATCGCCGAACAGTGATCCTCCACGTAGAGCCAGTCCCGAATGTTCATACCATCCCCGTAGATGGGAAGGTCCTTCCCTTCCAGGGCATTGAGAATCATCAGCGGGATGAGTTTCTCGGGGAACTGAAACGGACCATAATTGTTTGAGCAATTAGTCGTCACCACTGGCAAACCGTAGGTGTGATGGTAGGCGCGGACGATATGATCGCTCGCAGCCTTCGACGCCGAGTAGGGACTGTTCGGGCGATGAGGATTCTCTTCGCTAAAGGCGGGATCTTCGGGCAAGAGAGATCCGTACACTTCGTCAGTCGAAACGTGGAGGAAGCGGAATGCGCTAGCCTCCTCAGCCGAGAGCTCTTTCCAGTATTTACGAACCGCTTGAAGGAGCCGCAAAGTTCCCGTGACATTTGTATCGAAAAATGGTTCCGGGGAATCGATGGAGCGATCGACGTGAGATTCAGCCGCAAAATTAACGACCGCGGAGATCGAGTATCCATCGAGCAAGCGGGACACACCGTCCTCGTCACCGATACTGCCCTCGACCATGACGTACCGGGAGTCCTCTGCAAAATCGGCGAGATTCGCCGGATTCCCCGCATAGGTCAACGCGTCGAGATTGACGACGATGCCATCGAACTGACCATCTGCCAGTAGGTATCGAACAAAATTGGAGCCGATGAAACCACATCCACCGGTGACAAGTATCGCTTGCTTACTCATGAACCCAAGATCCTATTGCCCCACACCAGTGGAAAGGCAAGTGTTTACGAGTCCTCCGCGCCAACCGTGCACCCCGGCAGGGCTCTATTCCGCGTAAAATCGCAGCGAGCGGGCGAGCGTGCGGGCGAAAAAGGGGCCGCGATAGATCCAACCGGTATAGAGCTGAACGAGATGAGCGCCCGCGTCCAACTTCTCGGCAGCGGAGGCCGAGTCACAAATTCCGCCGACTCCGATGAGCGGCATCTTTCCACCGGTTTCGCGGGAGAGGAATCGGATAATCTCGGTCGAGCGATTTCGCACAGGGGCCCCGGAGAGACCGCCGCGCTCGTACTCAACTCCGGCGGGGAGAGTCTCGCGACCGATGGTCGTATTGGTTGCGACGATCCCAGACACCCCACTCTCCTCGACAACTTGAATAATCTCGCCGATTTGATGAAAACTCAGATCGGGAGCAATTTTGAGAAAAATTGGAACGGCGCCGGAATCACGCTCACGATTGCGACGCTCCAGCTCACCTAAAATTTCAAGCAGCCGTCCCTTCTCCTGCAACTCGCGAAGACCCTCCGTATTCGGGCTACTGACGTTCACCGTGAAATAGTCGGCCAAATCGTGCAAGTGCTCGAAACAAGCCAGATAGTCATTTGCCGCTTCATCGAGGGCCGTATTCTTGTTTTTGCCAATATTCACCCCGACCGGACAAATGCGTTTGCCGGGTGCCGGCAATCGGCGCAACCGCTTGGCCATCGCCTCCATCCCCCCGTTGTTGAAACCCATCCGATTGACAATGGCTTCATGCTCGGGGTACCGGAACAGTCGAGGCTGCGGATTACCCGGCTGAGATTTGGGAGTGACCGTGCCCACCTCGACATGACCAAACCCCAGAGCGGCCGCGGCCGGAACAAACTCGGCATCCTTATCCATCCCCGCAGCCAAACCGACGTGATTCGGGAAAGTGAGCCCCGCCAATTCTACAGATCTGCCCCGCCCCTGGTTGGCACTGGCCAGCAACCGGCACACCGGCTGAAGCAGGCTGAGGGACTGGAGAAAATTCCGCCCATATTCGTGAGCACGCTCCGGTCCGAGGCGGAAAAATAGAGGGCGCAATACCTTTTCGTAAAATAGATCCATGAGCTGTAGAACTGACGTTCGCCTCCATCCGACTCGTAAAAATTAACGACCGCAAACACTTTTGGTTTGCATCCGACATAATTTTGCGGCGTCGAGTGGTTAATGTCACAGGCAAACCCTAAACTAAATTGGTGCATTGCACGTCTCGGTTCTGATGTAAATTGGTGGGTCGAAGAGATCAGCGACGCCATCCACTGGGACGTGGACGGGCTCGGAATTATCGATCCACGCCAGGTCGCCTACGTGGTCGACCTCCTCGAACCGCTTCAGGAATACAATCTGGACCCTCAACTCTTCGAGAACGCGTTCTTCGGCTTTGCCATCGACAAAGAACTGAAGGACGGCCAGGTCCGCCTCGCTCGGACGAAAGGCTCTTTGCTGGAGGCCGACGAGCCTCTCTTCGCACTTCCTGACGTAATCGACGAAGAAAAAGGGCCCTACGCCGATTTCATCGAGCACGTCACCCGCCTCCGGGTACGCATGCTCAATGATCTCATCGAGTTCAGCCAGAAGCTGACCGTTGAGGAGCTCGAAGAAGAGATCCGCGAGCAACAGAACAGCGACCTGCTCGAAGGCCGCGCCACTCACTTTTTCCAAGAGATCACCTCCATCCTTGAGTACGTGCCCGACGGCTACGAACTGGAGGCTGACGAAGAGCGGAAGGCTCAAACGGAGGAAGACGTTGTCGAAGAAGAATTCCAAGACCTCGATAGCGAGGAGGACGAAACCCTCGAAGAAGACGACACCATGAAATGGGACGAGGACGATGAGGATGAGGATGAAGACGAGGAATCCGAAGACGGCGCCGAAAAGAAGAAGCCGGAAGATTCCTAAGGGACCCTATGGATTATCTTGCTGATATCGATTTCGTCGAAAGCCTGCTCAAGGAATCTCTCGATGGCAATGTAGGACCGGCCCGTCGCTTCGCTGAAGCCAACAGCCGCTCCTCATTCGCCGTCAGTGTTCCGACCAGCATCCGCCTTCTTGCCTCCGCCGGTGCCGACGACGAGGAAATCGTCGAACGGTTTATGAATGCCTTTCCCGTAATATCCTTCGACCAGTCCCTCATGGCCCGTACAGCGGCGGTTTTTCGGGCACATGATATTCCTCTGGAGACGGCGATCGAGGGAGCTATCGCCATCATTCACGAATTGAAAATCCTTACCGGAACGCCCTCCCGGTACAAGGCGCTTCCGGGAATCACGATCACCAACTTCCGCGACGAAGACAGCTAAGCGCTGTCATTCCAGATCTTTCGAGGGCGGTTCCCCGTTTCCTCTGAATTCTCCCACCGTCGCATGTCCTTCCGCGGTGATGCCCTCGCGGCGAAACACTCTGACTATGGTCATGAGTAACACTTTCACATCGAGCCGGAAGGACAGGTGGTCGACATACCAAACGTCCATCTTGAATCGACTGTCCCAACTGACAGCGTTGCGGCCGTTCACTTGCGCCCATCCAGTGATGCCCGGTCTCACCTCCATCCGCCTGGCCTGTTCCGGAGAATAGCGCTCCAGGTAGCGGGGCAGAAGCGGACGTGGGCCGACCAAACTCATCTCACCACGCACCACATTCCACAACTCTGGAAGTTCATCTAAACTTGTCGAGCGAAGGAATCTGCCGAACCAACCGAGCCGCATTTCGTCGGGCAACAGTTCGCCGTCCTCTCCCCGTTCGGAGTTCATCGAGCGAAATTTGTAGATCGTAAACAACTCACCCCGCTCGCCCGGCCGTAGTTGCTGGAAAATGACAGGTCCGCCGAGCTGGACGCGCACCACAACGCCAACGATAAGAATCAGCGGGGAAAGCAGCACCAACAGGATGCTCGCGACAAGAAGATCAAACGCTCGCTTCCCCCACCGTGAATACATCAGGAAGAAGCCCCTTCCCCATCGTCAGCATCGATTTCCAGAAGAGGAAGTGGGCGCTGCGGGACCACCGGATCGGTCTCCATGCGAGGGTTGCGCCCATACTGCAACTCCTGAACATAGCTCTGCATCAGGCTATACTGCGCAGGGTTATCCGAAGGGTCCATACCCGCCAAGACCCGGCGCAACCACATGAGCGCTTCCTGATCGCGACCGAGGTCCATTAAAATCACCGCACGAAGCCTTGCATAGAGCGCTCGGTGAGACGGTTTTTCATAGGCGATACGGTAGTACTCCTGCGCCATTTCAGGATCATCCAGAACCGTCCAATAGACGCGCGCCTGCTCGGCGGGAAGCGCTGCCGACTCCGGCGCAAATTTCTCGCCCTCGCGCAACAGCTCCAACCCCCGCTCGGCCTGCTCTCTGCGGATTCGCTGTTCGACAGACTTCGGAGCTGTCCGGTCCTTCCCGAAACGCCAAACCGGCATATCGTAAATAATCATCCTCGAGGCCTCGATCCAGAAATAGGGAAAATCAGGCTGCAACCGCGTCACGGTCCGAGCGGTGGTTTCGGTCAAACCGTGGTTCTCCTGCTGCCAATAGTAATTGGTTTGCAGCCAAAGGAAGTCCGCTGCGAGGGCGCGCAAGCCTCCCAGAGAGCCGATTATCACGGCTTGCCCCAATCCATCCAACTCACTGAGATCCTGCTCAGGAGGCTGAATTTCCCTGCGTAGAGGCAATGTCAATACACCGACTAGAAAACTAGCGATGATGAACAGAAAGAATGGGGGGATACGTGCCATAGAACTACTACTCCCAGCGTGCATCGCCTACAGTTCCCTGCGGTGAAAGAACCCCACGGCAATCGCCAGATATGCCCCGGTGTATATCGCCGCATATCCAATCGCACGCAGGTAGTCGGGGTCCACTGACGGCTCATTGAAGATTCGAAAATCCGGTAGAAAATAGGCGAAAAAGAAACCGAGAACCGTGTACAAGATCCCGTCACCCGATTGGTAGAAATCGATGGCAAGGTGAACCAAATGAGCGGCAAAGAAGAGGGCAAACCCCATCGACACGGTGTAACTGAACGAATTCGCAAAGGAAGCTACCGCGAAGACCATACTTCCCAGAACAAAAAACTTCAAAATCTGGAAAAAGCCAGCGATCCAAGCCTCCGATAGGACCACATCCAAACTGGCCTTGTTGATCGAAGGATCTTCGGTCAGGGATTGGCTACGCCACCACAGGAGAATACTCACGAGGATTAACATCCCCAATGCGAACAAGAGTATGGGGGCCAGAGTCCCGCAGAATTTCCCGAGAAGGAACTGTGACCGCGTCACCGGACGCGCCAGAATGGGCAGGACGGTCCTCTGCTCGATTTCGCGAAAGAAGAGCTGTGCCCCCAAGGTCACTACGAGGATGGAACCAAAAAGCGAGATGGCCCCCTGCCCCAAATCGTTGATGAACCGGATCTCGGCGGATCCGAAATGAAAATTTGTGAGAAAGATCGAAGCAGCGATCAGAGCCGCCGCCAGCAATCCAAAAATCGTAAACACGCGCGACAGGACCACCTCGGTCCAGGTGTGGCGCGCAATCAAATACAAGGAACGAAAACCATTCATGCTGCGTTCTCCTTTTCGTTTTCGCGTACCAACTTGACAAACACCTCTTCCAGGGAAAGGGCCGTATCGGCACCCTCTTCCACATGCACACCGGCTTTCTCGGCCATCGTTCGCATCTTCTGCTGTTCCTCCGTACTATCAAATAACAATGACGGCTTATGGCCCGTCGACTTCAACAAAGACTCAAGCGTTCCCTCCGCGAGCATCCGCCCGCGATGAAGAATCGCCACCCGATCACAGACAGACTCCACCTGGCTCAACAAGTGAGAGCAGAGCAGCACGGTTTTCCCCTGGGACTTCAGCAACCGGATCATCTCGGTAATCTGCCGAGCCCCGATCGGGTCCACACCCGCGGTCGGCTCGTCCAAAATGATTAAATCGGGATCGTGGACCAACGCTTGGGCGAGCCCCAGTCGTTGCAACATGCCCTTCGAATAGGTTCGGATCGGGCGTTTTTCGGCACCGACCAAACCAACCGTTTCCAGCACATCACCCGTACGCTTCTTCAAGGCACTTCCTGAGAGACCGGAAAACCGACCCATCGACTGGACCAGAGTCTCTCCACTCAAATAGCCATAGAAGAAAGGAGCTTCGGGAACATAGCCAATCCTCTGCCGGGATTCCGGGCGGGAAGTCTTTCCACCGAAGACCAGACATTCACCCGAAGTCGGCCGAACCAAATCCAGGCAAATCTTGATCGTGGTGCTCTTCCCGGATCCGTTGGGACCGAGGAGACCAAAAACCTCTCCACTTCGAACTTCCAAATCAAGTCCTTCCAACGCGAGGACAGATGATACACGGACCGCTCCGGACCGAAATACCTTACGGAGTTTGCTCAGGGTAATCGCGTTTTCCATGGCCCTAAATTAACAGCCTCACTTCATCGGGGAAAAGAAGATTCTGGCAAAACATAAAAAAACGGAACCTCTTGGATTTAAGAGAGTTCCGTCTTTTCAAAAGTGGTACGCGGCGAGGGAGTCGAACCCCCAACCTCCTGATCCGTAGTCAGGTGCTCTATCCAATTGAGCTAGCCACGCACGAAGGAAAGCGAAGAGACAAACCTTGCACGTCGGATCTGTCAAGCCTTCGAAGAGAAAAATATTTTTTTTAGAACATTTGTCGGGTAAACCTGGTGTCGAGCGGCGGATCGCAGCAATCGATTTCTATCCCGTTGCATTTCTCAATGGGCTAATCATACTTTCTTAAGATGAGTTTGCCGAATCTGATGACGCTCTCCCGCATCCCGTTTCTCTTTTTGATTACGGGCTGCCTCCTCCTACAATCCCCAGGGCCGATTCTTGCCCTGATCTTTTTTATAATCGCTGCCCTCACGGATTGGGCCGACGGCTGGCTGGCGCGCCGTTCCGGCCTGGTATCGGACTTCGGCAAGCTGATGGATGCTCTCGCCGACAAGATTCTGATGGTGGGGATGCTGGTCGTAGTTCTCACGGTTGGCCTACTCCCGCAATGGACACTCTTTCTGGTCCTACTCATCATCACCCGCGAATTTTGGATCACGGGCCTTCGCTTGGTAGCAGCCGCCCGCGGCGTCGTACTCGCCGCAGAGAAACTCGGTAAATACAAGACGGTGTTTCAAATCATTTCGATCGCGCTACTCCTTCTCGGCAAGTCGATCGAGACGGACTTTGGCGGTGATTTGGAAAGTGGTTCCGCACTACTCTGCATGAATACAGGAATCGCTATGTTTCTGATCGCAGCCATTTTGACAATTGTATCGGGATCCGTCTACTTGTGGAAATATCGCGCCCTCATGGGGCTAGGAGAAGATCAGAACAAGGCAGACCATGCGTGAGAGACATCCCATATGGAACATGATCCCGAGAAACGTAATTCTCGGCCTGACCACCTTTGGCCCGATTGGGCAACTCAAGGCACCCGGGACCTGGGGATCCGTGGTGGGTGTATTACTCTTCACACTCTTTTTCGCCTATCTCTCACCGATTCCGTATTTCATACTCGCGTTGGTCTTGGTCTTCTTAGCGGTCCCCCTCTGCGAGGAAGCAGAAATCCGGCTTGGACGCCGCGATCCTGGCTGCGTGATTCTGGATGAGTGCGTAGCGATCCCGATCTGCTTTTTCGCGATTCCATTTCCTTTGAATGAACCCGCCTGGCCGTGGATCCTCGGGGGCTTCGCCCTTTTCCGATTCTTTGATATCCTCAAGCCTCTGGGTATATCCAAACTCCAGACTCTCCGCGGAGGTTGGGGAGTGGTTGCCGACGATGTAGCTGCTGCTGTTGCCAGCAATATCGTCCTTCAGATCGTCTACTATCTCGTACACTAAGAATCGCGCAGAGATGGTTCTCGACGCGAGTCGATCACCATCCCACATTCTTTTCAAAATCATGACCAGTCAGCAAGAGCCCGACCCGCCTGAAGTTTCAGCCGAAGTACAACGGAAAGCCCGCCGAACCATTTGGATTCTTTACGGGGTCATGGCATTCCTAGTACTTCTACCATTCGTGATGCTGTTCTTCCGATAGACGCTTCACATGAATAAAACGATTTTTACGATCCGGATCTTTTTCTTCGGAATCTGCATTCTCGGGAGTTGGTTGATCACGTTGACCTCGCCCGACATTGATACAGGCAAATCCCTTTTCTTTGGATCCTGCCTGGGGGCACTAGTCATCCTCATAGACATCTACCTCAAAGGGTTTTCACTGCGTGGTTTGTCCGCCTTAACCTTTGGCCTGGCGATCGGGGCGCTAATCGCCTGGATCATCTCCTCCTCACCCCTGTTTGCCCCATTGGAGTCCGAACCTGAGTTCGCGCAGAATCTCCTTTTGGTTCAGATGATTCTTTTTGTCGTCATGATGTACTTGGGGGCGGTCATCGCTCTGCGCGGGAAAGACGAGTTCAACCTCGTCATCCCATACATGAAATTTGTGCCGCTCGATGTCCAAACTCCCCTCGCACTCATCGACACAAGTGCGCTGATCGACGGTAGGATCGTGCCTCTATGCCGGTCGGGGTTTTTCGGCCACGCAGTCGTCATTCCAAAATTCGTGATTGAGGAACTCCAGGTCATTGCGGACTCGGACGACGTTCATCGCAAAGCCCGCGGGCGCCGCGGGATCGAATCCCTCAATCAGCTGCGAGCAAACAAGGAAATCGACTTGCGCGTCGAATCGTCCGAAGTCGACAGCGAAGACAAAGTCGACGCCAAGTTGATCTTTCTGGCCCGTTCATTGAAGGCCAAAATTCTCACAACCGACTTCAACCTCGCGCGCCTCGCTCAGTTCGAGGGGATCAGTTGGTTGAACCTAAACGATTTAGCCGATTCCCTGAACCCTGAAGTCCATATCGGACTCTCAATCAGCCTCGAGCTAATCAAGTCCGGGAAAGAGCCCGATCAAGCGGTCGGTTATTTGAGAGACGGCTCGATGGTCGTAGTCAACGACGGGAAGCGCCTCATCGGCGAAAGAGTGCAGGCGGAAGTGATTAGCATCGTCCCCACCTCTGGCGGCAGGATGATCTTCGCAAAAATCAACTAATCTTCGTCTTGGTACGCGGGTACCGCGAAAGAAAACCGGCTGCCTCTTCCCTCAGAACTTTCTACCACCAACTCGGAGTCCATCTTCTCGAGGAGGCTCTTGCAGAGAATCAATCCAACCCCAGCCCCCTTTTCCCGTCCGGTGCCCAGAGTGCTTTGGCGCCGGTTCGCGTCGAAGAGCCCCTCCACCTGGTCCATAGACATCCCTACACCCTCATCGACGATCGATACCCGTACCCGCCCCTCAACTAATTCTCCCCGAACCGTCACCGTAGAATCGGTGTCGGAAAACTTCACAGCATTTGTGAGGAGATTTCGAATGATGGTGGCGAAGGCATTCGATTGGCACACAACAGCCATGCCCGAGGGAATATCGGAAACCAGGTTAACCTTCTTTTTCTCAAAAAGCGGCAACAAGAGAGATCGAACCGAAACAAATGCATCCTGAAGGGAAAAAAAGGACGGCCTCTCCTCATATCCACCAGCCTCACTCCTAGCCCAAACCAGCGCGTCGTCGAAAAAGGTCGAAAGCCGCCGAGACGAATCTTCACAAGTTTTCATCATCTCGATCAGGTCCGCCTTCTCGAGCGATTCGGAATGCTCCAAGCTATCCGATAGCAAATCATTCAAACCATACAACGGCGCTCGCACATCGTGAGACAGGATCGAAAGAAATCGCTGTTGGGTCTCGATTACCCGGGATAACTTTCTGTTCGCCGCGTGGATATCATCGCGGGCAAATTTCAGCGAGATCTGACTCTTTACCCGAGCGAGGACCTCAGGGATCTGAATCGGCTTGGTAATGTAGTCCACACCGCCCGCGGCGAAGCCCTGAAGAATGTCCTCCTTCTGAGTTTTTGCGGTCACAAAAATGACTTCCAGATCAGGGGCCAGTCCCTCCTCCTTCAACTTGCGACACACCTCGTACCCATCCATCTCCGGCATCATCACGTCCAATAAAACCAGATCCGGCGGGGACTCTCCGATAAGCTCCAACGCTTCCGGCCCCGAACTGGCCAAGGCAACATCGTACCCATTCTTAAAGAGGGCATTTCCGAGCAGCTGCAGGTTGCGGGGCTGGTCGTCGACCAACAAGACCACAGGCTTCCGGCTAAAAGAATGGATATCGCTCATTGGCTACCTTTCGTCGATTCGTTGGCCCCACACGCAACGGACGGCTGCTCAGCCCTACTCCGAATCGCATCCAAAATGTCCGGAAAATCTTCCATCGCGTTCTTCAGTTCCTGGACGTCGAACAAATGAATCCAGTGCTGTAGCTGTTCCGAGTAGTTGATCAATTCAGGGGAACCATATTTCCGCCCTAAATCGTGCATTTCCTGAGAAGCTTTCAATATCGGCTCAATCCGAAACCGCTTCTTCATCATCGCCCAATCATCGAGGAACGAGCCTTCCAAATCATGGATCAACTCAGCGGCTGCCTCAGGCCCCAGAACAATGACTTCTTCGTCCGCAGCCGGTACATCGATCCTCTCCTCTTCGATCAGTGGAGTGGCGTTCGCAGCTTCTCCAGCAGGCACACTGCTATCCCGCTTCAAAAAGCGCCCCAATACACTGCGTAGAGCTCCTTGAGAAACGGGTTTCACCAAAATGTCGTCAAAATCTGCGGACTCCGAAACCTGCCGAGCGCGGGCCAGATCGAGGGCAGTACAAGCGATGACAGGAAGTCCCTTCCAATCGGGATTCTCATGGATTCGCGCTGTGGTCTCACCACCTGAAAGCCCCGGCATCAGGATATCCATCAAAACCAGGTCAGGGAGCTTTTCAGTCAGCTTTCTCAAGCATTCAGTACCATCCGTCGCCTCCCTCACCTCAACACCCAGAGAGCGAAGAGACGCACCGAGAACCCGACGATTGAGCGGATTGTCATCTACGACCAGAATCTCCCGGCCTTGATACAATTCGTTCAGCCCCGAGGTTTCCGACAAGACGTTCGGATCCCGTCCAGAATCGGGTTTGGAGCCACCCATGGTCGAAACCCCTTCCAGCTTGACCACAAAGGAGCTCCCCTTGCCCAGCGAACTACTCAGAGAGAGGTTACCGTTCATCATCTTCACCAATCGGGACGTGATGGAAAGTCCGAGTCCGGTGCCTCCGTACACCTTTTGCTTCTGGCCCCGGGATTGCTCAAACGGCTCGAAGATACTCCTCTGATCTTCCTTCTCGATACCGATACCCGTATCAATTACTTCGATCGTCAAATCGACCCGATGCGGCGAATCCGAACTGGGACGCGTGCCGATCCGCAACTCAACGGAACCACGGTGGGTAAACTTCACCGCATTACCGAGAAGATTGAAAATAATCTGCCGTATTCTCGCCTCATCCAAGAGTAACTGCGCTGGCAGTTCAGAAGCAATTTCCGACTTCAGCTCAACCCCCTTCTCCTGACAACGGACCTGAAAGATATTCAGCATATCCTGAATCAAATCCACCAAGGACACCGGTTCGTACTGGAGAGACATTTTTCCAGCCTCGATCTTGGACAAGTCCAACAGATCGTTAATCAGAGCCAACAGAGTTTTGCCACTTGATCGGATCGCCCGGAGAAACTCGACGAGAGCCGGATCATTGACCTCGGCCTCGATGAGCTCGGCAAACCCGAGAATCGCATTCATCGGGGTCCGGATCTCATGAGACATATTCGCGAGGAACTCCGTCTTCGAACGATTTGCTTGGGAAGCCTCTTCAGCCATCTCCTGAGCGTGCCGAATCGCCTCACCCAACTCACTGTTCGTTTTCTCGGTCTCGTTCTTAGCTTCGATCAGATCTCTTTGCAGCCGAACGGTCTCGACCAGCCCCGCGAGCCCCGACCCGACAATCTCGAACAAGGACACATCGCCGGAGGACCACTCCCGGGCCTCATCATGCATCTCAGCACCCATAACCCCCCACCAATTATCACGCAGATGAATCGGGACCAAAAGAAGAGACCGAACTCCCAGTTTTTCCAAGTAGTTCCGTTCCGATTCAGTACTGCTATCCCGAATAACCGCGACGCTCTTGCCATTCCTCAACTTCTCGCTCCACTCGGGCATCAAATCGATCTGCACCGTTTGATCGCCTTCCCCGAGGTTCACCATCGCACTGGCAGCTTCGGTCCAACAACAGATTTGGGCGGCCTTCAGATTGTCCCGGTTACCCAGCTCTCTGACCTTTTCAGAGACACAGATACGGTCCGCCCCAAACACCGAGGCGACTCGATTCACCGCCTCACGAATACCGGCCTCCATATCTGAAGCTGTAATGAGCTCCACCAATGCGTTGGAAGCGATCCGCAATCGACGGTCTCGCCTCTCCAGAGCGCGACTCGCCTCATCACGGCGGCCCGCATCTCGAACCACACAGAACAGGGCATCGGTCTCTCCCCATCGGCCACTGGTGATCTGCACTTCGACCCTCAGCAATCGGTGTTGCTCCTTCAGCATCTGCGCCGAACAAAGTGGAAGATTGCCCGCAACCAGATCCTCAAAATTCTCACGGGTGAGGTCTCTCCCTTCCTCGGGGACGAACTCTAGCAGATTCGTACCCACCAAATCCTCACGATCCAACCCCAACTCGCTTCCGGCCACATCGTTCGCGTAGACGATTTGATAACTCTGGTCCAAAATGAATATCATCTCATCGATCGAATTGATCAACGAATTCAAATTGCGCTGTCCCGCTCGATAAAACGCTTCCGACTCGATCCGGTCCAGAGCGCCCTGGGCTTGAATCTCCAACTGCTCAATCGCTTCTAACACTACATTCGGCGCGTAGGAACGACCCGAAGAACCGACCCAAACACAACCGGCGACCTCGCCGTTGCGGATAATCTGCAGCTCGGTCACAGAAACCGGGCTTGAAAACTCGCCCTGAATCAGTGGGCTCAAATCGGACTCATCGTAGTAGCAGACCCTCACCGGCCCCACATCCCGCTTCAATCTCTGGATCGACTCCAACTCTTTCGGGAAATTCTTCCAAAAAATTCTCTGCATCGACTCTCCTGGCTGTTCCTGGAGAAAGACCATCGCAAACTCGAACTCATGAAGCCGCACCAGACCCTCGGCCAACGCTTGAAGAATGCCCTCCGCGGTGTAGACCTCACCGAACCGTACAGAGACCTCTTTCTCAATTTCCAGGACCAACTCGGCTCGCTTCTGTTGCTCAATGATAGAATCAGCACCGGCGAACCGCAACGCCCGGCCATTTTTGTCCCGTTCAAACACCTTGCCCCGGGAAAGGATCCACACCCACGAACCATTCTTCTTCCGAAGACGAAACTCCGCTGAGTAAGAGTCCGACTCCCCGACCATGTGTCGATAGAGAGCCTCGTTTTTGATCTCCAAATCGTCGGGATGGATGATCGCACCATTAAAATCCAACCCCAACTCATCGGTGGGATCTTCATAGCCTAGATTGGCGAGAAACCACTCGTGATCGTAAGTAAAGACCCCATTGGCGATGTCCCAATCCCAGAAACACAGACCAGTGCCGGCAAATGCTCGTCCCAACCGTTCAGCATCTTCCTGGCGGGAGGCGGCTTTCAATCGACGACGCTCCAATTGGAGCGCGGCAAAAACCAGAATGCCAAGTATGGAGGAAAGAATCAGACCGACTAGGAATAGTACCCGCGGATCTGTCCAACTAGCGTCCGATATTGCTGAAAGTTCTGGCATTGAGGTAAAAGCCGATGAGGCCCTTCGATCTAAAAAAGCCTAAGTGCTCCGCCACCTCTTGCAAAGCCAATAAAAACGCCCGCGTTTCCGCGGGCGTTAAAAGAGTGTTAATCAGGGAAATTCCCCTGAATCCTCGAGGCTTACTGCCCTGGGGCGAAGTAAGTTGGGTTGTTGTCGATTGGATCAGTCGTTTGCTCCTCAGGAGTCGCATCCTGGTCTGCAGGATCGGTGACTCGATCTGCGTCAGGCTCAAATACTGGCTGAGGAACTGTTGCATCATCAACAATTGGTCCGAAGCGTTCTTGAACACCGTCTACGAAAGCTTCGTCATAAGGGAGCTCGAGATCGAGGAGGAACTTAACGATCGAAAGAACGTCATCTTCAGAAACAACCTCGTCGTCGTAGGCGGTCATCAACTGGTCCAAAGTATTTTCGAGCTTACGAGCCAGTGCGCGGCGCTGAGGCTCGGGGAGAGCCTCCATCCCGGAAGTTTGAACGCGAGGAACGCTTGGATCAACCTCAGGGGCGTCCGCTGGCTCGAGAACCGTTACGCCGTTTTCACCCACCTGAATCACTTTACCGGAAGGGAGGTTGGCAAACTCTACATCAACATTCGTGATCGAGGCGGACATCGCGCCGACCAGAACGATCGAACTGAGCTCGTCTGCTTCCTGTGCTTGCACAGGGCTGACCGCTAACGTGAGTAAGGAGCAAAGAAAAGTGGACGTAAGAAGCTTTTTCATAGTTTATTGGATTTTTGATCCACATTGATGCAGTGTCAACTTCCATTTTTACGTACTCAAGCTACCACGATTTGAAAACAGATCATCAGACCCAGCGGAAAGCTCCATGCAATTGATTGGTTTACAATCATTGCCGAGTAGTTAATTCGGTTCTAGCTGTGAAAGTTTATTTTCTCAAGAGACTGCTATTAGTCATACCTACTTTAATAGGTGTAACGCTGGTAGTGTTTGCGATCACCCGGTTTCTACCGGGTGGACCCGTCGAACAGGCATTGATGCAGGGCCAGATGGCGGACGGGCAAGAGTCCCGCTCATCCAGTGAGGGTATTGGCTTGGCTCCTGGGCAAATTGAGCAACTTGAATCCTACTACGGTTTCGACAAGCCGTGGTACCGCGCCTATGCGGACTGGCTCCTCCAAGTGGCTCAAGGCGATTTGGGAAAATCCTACCGCTACCAAGTGCCGGTAACTACAATGATCCTCGACCGGGTTCCGATCTCCGCCTACTACGGCCTGATCACCTTCGTTCTTACCTATTCGGTCTGTGTCCCCCTGGGGATCCTCAAGGCGATCCAGCACCGGACGCGGCTCGACAGCGTCACCTCGATCGTGGTCTTCACCGGCTACGCGATTCCCGGTTACGTCCTAGCGGCTCTCCTACTCGTCTTTTTCGCCTTTCAACTGGAGTGGTTTCCCACCGGTGGTTTCGTCAGCCCGGATTTTGCCGATCTCTCTTTCTCCGGTCAGGTGGTGGATTTGATCCAGCATTCAGTCCTCCCGCTGGTATGCTACATGATTGGCAACTTCGCCTTTCTTACCCTTTTGATGAAAAACAGCCTGATCGACAATTTAGCGGCCGACTACATGCGAACCGCCACCGCAAAGGGGCTATCGTTCCGCCGATCGGTTCTCAACCACGCTCTCCGCAACTCCCTGATTCCGATCGCCACGAACTTTGGCAATGCCCTCTCGATCTTTGTCGCAGGGTCATTTCTGATCGAAAAGATCTTCTCCATCGATGGCATGGGGCTCCTGGGCTACACCGCTCTCATTCAGCGCGACTATCCAGTCGTGATGGGAATACTACTCATTTCGTCCATTCTCCTCCTAGTGGGCAACATCATCTCCGACATGCTCGTCGCCGCTGTAGATCCCAGGGTCCGATTTGACTAGGCCATGAATCCGATCACACGCCGAAAACTCGCCCGCTTTCGAAGCATTCGACGGGGCTACTGGTCATTTATCGTGCTCATGGCGATCATCGTCGCCTCCGCTTTTGCCGAGCTATGGATCAACCAGCGGGCCCTCGTAGTCTACTATGAAGGCGAATTCTACTTTCCCACCTACGGCTCAGAGCATACGGGCCAAACTTTTGGCGAAGAGTACAGGTACGAGGCGAACTACCGAGCGCTCAAGGAAGAGTTTGCCGCCCCCGGAAACCCGAACTGGGTCATCATGCCTCTGGTACCCTATAGTCCTGACGAATCCATTTATCAGGAGGGGTCCTATCCGCCCTACCCCCCTTCATTTGAACGAGAGCACTATCTGGGCACCGATCCGCTCGGGCGCGACATCCTCGCCCGGTTGGTCTACGGGTTTCGCATCGCACTGGGTTTCTCACTGGCTCTCATGACCTGCACCTATCTTTTGGCGATCGTGATTGGCTGTGCCATGGGGTACTTCGGCTCCTGGATCGACCTGATCGGCCAGCGGTTGATGGAGATCTGGTCCAATATCCCCTTTCTCTACGTAGTGATCATCCTTGCCTCTACGATCCCTCCGAATGTGGGTCCCGGGACCCGCATTGGCGGACTTTTGCTAGTGATGGTCATCTTCAATTGGGTAGGGATGGCCAACTACATGCGTACTGCCTCCTACCGTGAAAAATCCCGCGACTACATCGCTGCCGCCCGGGTGATCGGCACCGGACCTACCCGGATCATTTTCCGCCATCTTCTGCCCAACACTCTCTCGATTGTCATCACGTTTATCCCATTCACCGTCGCAACCGGTATTACCTCTCTCACAGCTCTAGACTTTCTCGGCTTCGGGATTCCACCTCCTACTCCCAGTTGGGGCGAACTCTTGCAACAGGGAACCCAGCGCCTCGACGCTCCGTGGATCGTCACCTCCACTTTCTTCGGCATGGTGACGGTGCTCATTCTCGTCACTTTCGTCGGCGAGGCCTTTCGGGAGGCCTTTGATCCGAAAAAGTTTTCGTTCTATCGCTGAGCGCGCCATTCGCCATGCCAGTCTGACCGAGCCGTTCGCCGACCGGCGTCGCGCGATAAAAGCACAGGAACGGGTTTGCACCGTGGGCAAAAAGTTTCAGGATGCCATTCCATGCCAATGAATCTTCCGACCCGAATTCCACTCATCTCCATCGTTCTCGCAGTCGGCCTCGTCCTTTTTAGCGGCTGCAGTCCCTCCTCTTCCTCCGAGGACGCCAGCAATACATCCGCTCCCGAAGCCGAGAACCAGACCACCCCCAAAGAGTATTACGCCAGCAAACCTGAGTTTTTCCACTTCGCGACCCCCGGGGAGCTACCGAGCGACCTGGAATGGACCGATGGCATGGATCAACCTGTCTTTGCCTCCCCCAAGGCCGTTCGCGGGGGAACCATCCGCTCGTTTATTCTGAATTTCCCACCGACCATCCGCTACGTCGGACCCGACTCCAACCACGGATTTCGAAGCGTCCTGTCGGACGACAATATCGTCGGATTGGTGGAGCGGCATCCCGTGACCGGAAAATTCTATGCCGCCATCGCCTCGGAATGGGCCGTCACACCCGACAAAAAAACGGTCTACTTCCGTCTCCGCCCCGAGGCCACCTTTTCCGATGGTGAGCCGGTCAGTGCCGACGACTTCTTGTACCTGTTCTATTTCATGCAATCCCCTCACATCGTCGCCCCGTGGTACAACGACTGGTATAGTAAGGAGTACGATGGCATTACGCGATACGATGAGCACACCCTAGCCATTCATTTATCGACTCCCAAACCCGAGCCATTGGAATTCGCCGGAGTTCGCCCGGTCCCCGCCCACTTCCACGGCACTCTCGGCCCGGATTGGGTCCTAAAGAATCAATGGATCTTCGAGCCGACAACGGGCCCGTACGAGCTGCTGCCCAAAAACATTCGGCACGACCAATCGATCCGAATGACCCGAGTCGAGGACTGGTGGGCGAACGATCACAAATTCTTCCAGCACCGATTCAACCCCGACTCAAAATTCTACGAACTCGTCCGCGATATCAATATTGCCTACGAACGGTTCAAGAAAGGGGATTTCGACATGTTCAGCCTGACTCTTCCCGAGTTCTGGTACGAGAGATCGGAGGGAGTAGACGCCTTCGACCGGGGACTCATCCGAAAGGCCACCTTCTATAACCAAGTCCCCCGCCCCAGTATTGGCCTTTGGATCAACTCCGCCCATCCGGGGCTCGACAACGTGGAAATCCGGGAAGGGATCCAATACGCAATGAACTTCGACCGAGTCATCGACAAGCACTATCGGGGCGACTACACCCGCTTGAACACGACCTCGGACGGGTACGGCGAGTTCACCAACCACGACATTAAAGCCCGTGAATTCTCCGTCCAAAAGGCCCGGGAGCATTTCGCGAATGCCGGCTTCACCGAACAAGGCCCCGATGGTATTCTCCGCAATTCCCAGGGCGATCGACTCAGCTTCACCATTTTGGTCTATCAAGGGCCACGGGTAGAGGTCGCACAGATCCTGAAAGAAGAAGCGCGTAAAAGCGGCCTGGAGATCAACATCCTCTCGATGGAACCGACGTCCGCCTACAAGCAAGTCATGGAGAAACAGCATCAGATTACCTTCTCCGGTTGGAACTCCACTCTTCCCTACCCCCGCTACTGGGAAGGATTTCACTCGGCAAATGCAAACAAGCCACAGACAAACAACATTACCAACACAGCCAACCCCGAGATGGACCCGCTCATCGATCAGTATCGCGCGTCCACAAATCTCGAAGAGAAGCTGGAATTAGCCCATACACTTGAGCAAATGGTCTACGATGAGGCCGTCTTCGTCCCGGGTTTCAAGGTACCGTTCTACCGGGTCGCCTTCTGGAGTTGGATTCATTTTCCTGAGGGTTTCGACGCACCCATCAGCGAGTCGGCCGGGCAACACGGACTCTACTGGATCGATCTCGAGGAGAAGAAGGAGATCCTCAAGGAACGCAAAGGCGACGCAAAGCTCCCGAACGAAGTCCTTATTTTCGACGAATGGAAGGACCCATCCTGAACCTATCATGATTGTTTACTTACAGGGGCAACTGCTCCAATCAACTCCCCTTCACGCGATTGTTCTCGCAAACGGTGTGGGCTACGGCGTTCACGTTCCCCTCCGGGTCTCGGAGAAGCTCCCAGCCCCCGGAGGTGAGGTCAAACTCCACATCCGGCAGGTCTTCCGTGAGGATTCCGCCGACCTCTTCGGCTTCATCAGTGCGGCCGAACGGGACTTCTTCGACCTGTTGACAAAGGTTTCGGGTATCGGGCCCAAAACCGCCCTCACGCTTCTCAGCCGCGTCCCGGCCGAATCCCTTGCGGCAGGAATTGCCTCCAGCGATACAGTTATGCTTTCCAAGTGCCCCGGCATTGGGAAAAAGACAGCCGAGCGCATTATTATCGAGCTCCGCGACAAGGTTCCCTCCTTCGGGGTACCCGAGACCGTTGCCGGCGCGAGTGCTTCCTCAAGTGCGAGTGCTACGGCCGAAGAAGCGGTTGCGGCGCTCGTCACCCTTGGGTTCAAACCAGTGGATGCCCGCAAGGCTGTCGAACGTTGCCTGCAAACTGCATGCTCGACCCCGAGTACCGAGGAGCTGGTGAAAATGGCCCTCCGGTAGGCGAAGGCGGCTCCCAAAGAGCCGGTGGGATGGGTCGACGCCTAGTTTTTCAACGGCTTCCAGACATCGGCCGAGTAAACCTGACTCATGGCAGAAACCATTTGATCCAGAAATTGCTCTTTCGTAGCCCCACTCGCCTCCATAGGGCGGAGCAACATTTCCTCGGTCTCCTCCAGCTGGCCAACCATGTCGACCTTCCAGCCCCCGGCTTCCTTCACAAAGAGGTAGTCGATCGGGTTCTGGCTCCCGTTGATCAATATCTGGCCCGCTGCCGAATCACCATCGACCGTGATCTCGCCAATCTCGGTCATCGCACTCGCTTCCTCATACATTTGGGACATATCGACCAATGTCTGCGCCGCATTCGTTGGAGGCACGCCTTTCGCAGCGCTTCTGACACTAAAAACTGCCAACACCGTAGGAATCGGCTCTTTGATCAGGTCTTCTCGACTGGCGGTGTTCGCCAGATTCATCACCTTGGAGACGAATACCTTCGAATCAGCACTCAGCAATTCCAATGCTTTCTCACCATTTTTCTCCAAAAGAGAAGTATCAAATTCGTCATAGGTCTTTCGAATGTCAGTCTCCTGTGCACTCAAAGCAGCCGGGAGGATCAATAGAGCCAATGCGTATAGGTGGATGAGCATCTTCATAGGAGAATATCTAAACGACAACCGAGAAGATTCCCAACGAAATTATGATCAATTTTACGCAAGTCCTCCTGCCGTTCGGCAGTCACCCGCCCGCGAGTGAATCAATAGCCCCTTTAGTAAAACTAAAGTAAACATCTAGCGTTAAATCTCTCCCCAGTATCTCATCAATTAAGCCCCTTCAAACAATCGAACCGGAGAAAAAGTTAAAGAAGTGCAAAGAAGACTTCCCATGCACGAAAGGCAATCGACTCACGAGTCGCCACACTCTATCTCTCCCCGCGATTCCCACCATCCAATAATAGAGTCCTTTTTCGATCGATTGAATGAACAATCCCGCGCCTCGCCTCAGCAGAAAACCGCCCCCAACAGTAAAAAGTTTTACATAGGCGGGAATAACCACAAGGTTTGCTGCTTCTCACATGAAGGATGAACACGAAATCGATTTTGAAGAGCTGGTGGACGCCCACTACCAGGCGCTCTATCGATTCGGGTATAGTCTTAGTGGGAACGAACACGATGCGAGTGATCTCGTGCAAGAAACTTTCTCAACGTTTGCCCTCAAGGGAAGCTCTATCCGTGATCGATCGAAGGCCAAGACATGGCTGTTCACCACCCTACACCGCCATTTCCTCCGCCAATTTCGCAAAAGTAAGCGGGTCCAAGTGCAATCTCCGGAAATTTTGGCTAACCAAGCACCGCCCATCGACTCCGATGCGGCCCGCGCCATCGATTGCGATTCGGCACTCGATGCCTTGGTCAGCATCAACGAAACCTACCGCACTCCACTTACCCTCTACTACCTGCGTCATTTTAACTATCGCGAGATCGGTGAAATCCTGGAGATCCCAATTGGCACTGTCATGTCACGACTCGCTCGGGGCAAAACCGAGTTAAAAAAAATCCTTCTTCACTCACCAAAAATTGACCAATGACCCGCGACGAAGCAAAGATTCTCCTTCAGGCATGCAGCCTAGAATCTGCAGCCTCTACCTCGCCCGAGGTGGAAGAGGCTCTTGCTATGGTCGCCCAGGACCCAGAACTGGCAGCTTGGTGGGCAGCTGAACAGGAGTTTGATGACGCCTTTTCGCTCGAAATGGACCGGTTTGCTGCTCCTCTGGATTTACGTGCAAAGATTGTCCGAAGCCACGACCCCAAACCACAGTCGTCGTCGATCTTCTCGCATTGGTTCTCTCCCGGTTCCCTTCGGACCTTCGCCTCGTTCGCCACTGCCTTCGCCTTGGTGGTGTTCGTATCCGTAATGCTTTTCGAGCCTCGCGAGGCGACGGCCCTCGACGAACTCCCCGGTTTCCTGACCACCATTCAGCAGGAAATTGAAAAGAACTCCGCCCCGAAGAAGCCGGACGGCTCTGATGAAGACTTTTTAAAATACCTGGAGGAACAGAACGCACCCCTGCCCTCCAGATACCTCGAATCGATTCAAGGGTTCGACAGAACCGGTGCATCCTTTCTGGAAGAAGCAGACTCAAAAATAGGTGTCCTCTTCCTCGAAAACGATTCGGGCCAAATTTTTCGACTCTTTGTGATCAATAGAGATGTGAGCGACTCAACTTCGCCTCCATTCCCAGAAACGTCTCTTCGCCAGTACCCAAGCATCTCGGTTCTCACCTGGAAGGACGGGGGCAAGGTACACGTCTTGGCGACAACGGAATCGATTGAGGTCTTACAAAAACTGCGATAGGCTTCCGCTCCTTGGCTCGTGAGGGATGCTTGCTCATACCTGGCAGCTTCACCCTTTCCTCTCGCAGAACCTAACTGCATAAGACAGCGCCTCTCTGCATAGTTGAAAGCCAGCCCGCGCCCTTCCAGATCCGACAACGGAACACTCCCTCAATTCACTCTGCTACAATTTCTTAGTAGTGGGAATAAAAGTACGATTCAGGTCTCCCATACTATGAAACGAGACCGCAATTGGTCTGCAACTACTCACCTCTACTGAAAGTAAGCTCCATGCGTACACTTCCCGCAACTGCTTGGGCCGGGATTGCCCTCGCAGCCCTCTCGGGCCTCAGTATCCCAACCACCACATTCGGCCATGGCTCAATCGGGGACCCGATCAGCCGTTCTTACCGAATTTTTATCGAAAACCCGCAAACACCGCAAAACGATGCCTCCCGTGCTGCTATTGCCGTTGCGGGTACTCAAGCCTTCTACGACTGGCATGAGGTGAGCCGACTCGTTCCCAATTACAACGGAGACGATCTCACACCCTACCGGGCGATCATCCCCGATGGCACCCTTGCGGGAGCTGGCCGGGAGAAATACGCGGGACTCGACCTAGTGCGTACCGACTGGCCCGCAACTCCAGTCAATATGGGCACCTATCCGGTCGTTTACGACGCCCACGTCCCACACGACCCCAGTTACTTCCTCGCCTATATCACTCGGGAAGGATGGACTCCGGATCAGCCTCTCAAATGGGATGATCTCGTTCAATTGGAAGGTCCTGAAAACTACGTCCGCGACGGACACCTCTACCGTTTCAATGTAGAGCTCCCCCATCGCACTGGTAAGCATGTGCTCTACGTAATCTGGCAACGAATCGATCCAGCCGGCGAGGTCTTCTTCTCCGCCAGCGATGTTGATTTTGGGGACGGAACTGGTCACGGAAACCCAGACGACGGGAGCGGGCGCTATCCTGCCTTCGATAGCGACATCGGTGAAGGTGAACTCGACGCTACGTTCGATCTCGCAGTCCAAAGTGATTGGGGCAGCGGCTTCACGGCTGAAGCCACGATCACCAATACCGGTGACTTTCCGATCAACGATTGGTCCGTAGAGTTTGGAATCGGCAAAGAGATCACGTCCTTCTGGAGCGCCGAACTCGTCGATTCCGATGGTCTCTACTATACAGTAGACGACGCAGGCTGGAACCAGGATATCCCCGTCGGTGGTTCGATCACCTTCGGTTTTCAGGCAAAACCCGGGAATATCGAACACCTTCATCCAACCGTTAAAATGATCTCTCTTGGAGGAAGTGTCACTCCGACCCCGGACCCAGACCCGACTCCCGATCCGGACCCAGATCCGGACCCAACTCCAGATCCAGATCCTGATCCTACACCCGATCCTGATCCTACACCTGATCCAGACCCTACTCCTGATCCAGACCCTACTCCTGATCCAGATCCTACGCCTGATCCAGATCCAATTCCGGCGGGTGACGTTGCAGTAGACTTCCAAATCGTCGACAACTGGGGCAGCGGATATACCGCTTCGGTTTCCCTCACCAACAACAGTGATTCAGCGATCGATGGTTGGACCCTTTCATTCGACCTCGGGGTAGAGCTTCAGAACTTCTGGAGTGCTGCCGGTGGTACAAAGTCGGGCGAAACCATCACGTTCAGCAATGAATCATGGAACGGCAAAATCGCTCCCGGAGGCTCGGTAAGCTTCGGATTCCAGACAAAGAGCAGTGACGATATCACCGCGGAAAACTTTGTTTTCAATGGCGAAAGCACCGACACACCCGATCCGGACCCAACTCCAGATCCCGATCCAGATCCAACACCCGATCCGGACCCAACACCCGATCCGGACCCAGATCCAGATCCAACACCGGACCCGGACCCAACACCGGACCCGGACCCAACACCGGACCCCGATCCAACTCCGGATCCAACTCCGGCGGGATCACTAGCCGTAACAGTCGGCACGGCCTGGAGCAGCGGTTTCAGCGCCGAAGCTCAACTCACCACCGACGTCGCGCTCAGCGGCTGGGAGATCACCTTCGACTTCCCACAGGGAATCGGAAGTCTCTGGAACGGTGAAATCGTAAGCGAACAAGGAAACACCTACACGGTCCGCCACAAGAGCTACAACGCATCGGTACCAGCTGGGGGAACAATCTCCTTTGGATTCAACGGGGCCTCTGGCGGCGTCGAATCAGGGGAAGTCCTCTATCCTACCAACGTTACACTAAACGGAAATCCGGTAGACTCGGGAACAGATCCAGATCCCGATCCTACACCCGACCCAGACCCCACACCGGACCCAGATCCTCTGCCCGATCCCACACCGGATCCAGAGCCAGCCGAGTATGGCGACGGAAAGGACCAAACTGGTGACTACAACTACGCGGAGGTCATGCAGAAGAGCTTGTTCTTCTATGATGCTCAACGCTCAGGCGATCTTCCGGAGGGCTTCCGGGTCAACTGGAGAGGCGACTCGGCAGTAAATGACGGTTCCGATGTTGGGCTTGATCTGTCGGGGGGATTCTACGACGCGGGTGACCACGTCAAATTTGGCCTCCCTGGATCATTCAGCTTCACGATACTCGGTTGGAGTGCAGCGGACCAACGGAACTCATGGGTCGAAACCGGCCAACTCGACGAGATGCTGGACATCCTCGCTTGGCAGAGCGACTACCTGATGAGGAGCCATGTGCGAGATAGCTCCGGAGAAACCCTGGAGTTCTACGGCCAAGTGGGCAACGGTCACACGGATCACTCCTATTGGGGTCCTCCTGAGAGTATGACGATGAACCGACCATCCTATAAGGTCAGCCAGTCCCAACCCGGGACGGAAGTCGCAGCTGAATCAGCTGCTGCCCTGGCCGCCGCTTCGCTCGCTTTCCGTCCGGATGACGCAGCCTATGCGGATGAACTCCTGGAGCACGCCGAGGCACTGTACCGTTTTGCCGACAGCTACCGCGGCACATACGTCAACGCCATCCCCAACGCTCGTGACTTCTACAATTCGTGGTCAGGCTATGAGGATGAGCTCGTCTGGGGTGCCCTCTGGATGTATCGGGCAACTGGAGACACTAGCTACCTTGACAAGGCTGAGAACTACTTCGCCAGCTACCTAGAGGGAGGATTCCAGGGCAGCAGCTCCGGAGGCTATAGCTGGACGATGAACTGGGACGACAAGAGCTACGGAACGGTTGTCCTTCTCGCGGCATTGACCGGTGATGAAAAATACCAAACCTATGCAGAAAAATGGTTGGACTACTGGAGTGTCGGATACAATGGGCAGCAGGTAGACTATTCGCCCGGCGGCCAAGCGCACCTGGACCAGTGGGGATCGCTCCGCTACTCGGCCAATACCGCCTTCCTCGCACTCTGGTACGCTGACCAGGTCGGTGACAATGGCACACGCTATCGCGATCTCGGCGAAGCCCAGATCGACTACGCCTTGGGCGACAACCCAGAGGGCCGCTCCTACGTCGTAGGATTCGGCATCAATCCGCCGATCAATCCACACCATCGCGCGGCCCATGGTTCCACCACCAACAATATCTCATCGCCGACCAACAACCAGAACATCCTCTATGGCGCTCTGGTGGGCGGTCCTGGACAGCCCAACGACGGCGCTTCCTACGAAGACGATCGCGGTGACTACCGGGCCAATGAGGTCGCTCTCGACTACAACGCCGGCTTCACCGCCGCACTTGCGATGCTCTACGAGATTTACGGAGGAAAAACTCTCGCAAATTTCCCAGGAGAGTAACCGTTAGAGAAATACTGACTCCCTCTCGCATCCGCGAGTAGGTTCAGTCGGTCCAAGAGCCCGTGGAGAATCCCCTCCGCGGGCTCTTCTTTTTATAACTTTTATACATCCAGGAGCGTTCGGATTCGGCTCCTTTACCATTGGTAACATTTAGGGGTTCGCCTTTTTATAAAAATTCTGTCTCATCAGTCACGACAACCTGAATTCTACATAGATCGACGTCTCGACAATGCCTACACTGAAACAACTCCTCGCAAACAATCGAGAATGGGCTCGCCAGACCCTCGAAAAGGATCCGACCTTCTTCGAAAAGCTATCTGCGCAACAGAGCCCCGAATATCTTTGGATCGGCTGCTCAGACAGTCGCGTCCCAGCGAATCAGATCACCGGACTTATGCCGGGAGAGGTGTTCGTGCACCGGAACATTGCCAATATGGTCATCCACACTGACCTGAACCTTTTGTCTGTTCTTCAGTACGCAGTGGACGTCCTCAAGGTCGAACACGTCATGGTCGTCGGGCACTATGGTTGCGGTGGGGTTCGTGCGGCAGCTGAAAAGAAGCCCTTCGGTATCATCGACAATTGGCTCCGGCATATCCAAGACGTTGAAACGGCCCATCTTCCCGAGCTCGATCTCCTCCAAGACGAGTCTCGGATTGACCGGCTTTGCGAGCTCAACGTGATGTCCCAGGCGAAAAATCTTCAACGAACCTCCGTCCTCCAAGACGCATGGCGGCGAGGCCAGAAGGTCGAAATCCACGCATGGATCTATAGTTTGAAAGACGGCCACCTCAGTGCGTTGCAAGACGCAATTGCAGGACCGTAGCAAGTTTCACCCCGCCAACAAGAGTCGATTGAACGCCGTCTAATCCCGGTCACCTCACTATCTCGCCTTCAGCAGCCCCTTCAAACCCACACTCCTCCCATGATCAAACCAGTCCGACGTTTCACCCTGGCATTCATTAGCTCGGCCCTGATGGGACTCACTTCCAGCGCAGTCGGCGAGGTCGATCTTTCCGCGGAGCTAGAGCAGTACCGGGAAAACTATAATCTCCCAGCGG
>CEOD01031742.1_pt1 | contig 44747 bp, 36 predicted proteins | sample 530341 | NCBI WGS metagenome assembly CEOD01 (sample SAMEA2619950, study PRJEB7988) | marine metagenome | isolation source: saline water (ENVO:00002010), including | reverse complement strand
CCCGCTCCTACGCTCCCCGATTCGCTGAATCGAGGCTACCAATCAGGTTCGACTCAAACCTGCCTGCTCCACACAAAAAAGGCGCTCCTCCGAAATGGAGAAGCGCCTTGTTTAAAATTCTACGAGAGATCGTAGCGGTTAGACCGCTTGCTCACTGGTCTCTTCCTCGGACTCTTCGGCTTCCGCCTCAAGACCCAAGGTGTCGATCGTCAAGTGACGATAGGCTGGGAGACCCGAACCGGCAGGGATGAGATTCCCCATGATCACGTTCTCCTTGAAGCCCTTCAGGTCGTCGGACTTGCCCAGAGTCGCAGCGTCGGTGAGGACACGGGTGGTTTCCTGGAAGGATGCCGCCGAGATGAAGCTCTCCGTTTCGATAGATGCCTTGGTGATCCCGAGCAGTACTGGTTCCGCTTCGGCAGGTTTACCACCGGCTTCTTCCAAACGTTCGTTTTCTTCCATGAAGGTGAAGCGGTCGATTTGTTCACCCCAGAAGAACTCGGAGTCACCTGGATCAGTGATACGGACCTTACGCAACATCTGCGAGAGAATGACCTCGATGTGCTTATCGTTGATAGTCACCCCTTGGAGACGGTACACCTTTTGGATCTCAGTCAGGAGGTATTCCTGAACTGCATTCGGTCCAAGAATTTCCAACATCTCGTGAGGATCAGCCGCACCTTCAGTCAGGTGTTGCCCCTTGGTTACGTAGTCCCCTGGTTGGACGATCAGGTGCTTGCCGTGTGGGATGAGGTGTTCTTCTGTTTCCTCATCATCCTTGGTGATTCCGTCGTTAGCGACTTCATCGGCATCCTTCTTCGTAACGAAGAGACGGCGTTTACCGCGAACGGTACCAGAGATCACAACACGACCGTCGATCTTGGCCATGTCAGCTGCTTCCTTCGGGCGACGAGCCTCAAAGAGCTCGGCAACACGAGGTAGACCACCGGTAATGTCCTGTGTTTTGGACGCCTGACGAGGGGTCTTGGCAAGCCAACCACCACGATCTACATCGTCACCTTCTTCGACCACAATCTGGGCACCAACCGGAATCGCATAGGTAGCGATTTCCTTATCAGCTTCGTCCAGGATGAGGACCTGAGGATTCAAGTCTTCCTTGTGCTCGATAACAACGTTGGTAATACCCTGGGACTCAGGATCCTGCTCCCGCTTGATGGTTACCCCTGGGATCATGTCCCGGAAGCCAATCTTACCGGCCTTTTCCGAAAGAATCGGAACACTGTGAGGGTCCCATGCGGCCAAGAGTGTTCCAGCCTCTGCTGATTCACCATCGGAAACAAAGAGGATCGATCCCACTGGAATCTTGTAGTTCTCCAGCTCTTTGTCGTTCTCATCGGTCACCGTGATGGAACCTGTCTTGTTCAGAACAACATATCGCCCGTCTGCGGTCTCTACCTTACGGAGGTCTTCCGAATAGTTGATCTTACCACCCTTACGGATGACGATCTTCGGATCACGCAAGACCTGGCTCGCAATACCACCAATGTGGAAGGTACGCATGGTCAGCTGGGTTCCCGGCTCACCAATCGATTGCGCGGCAATAATACCAACTGCAGTTCCGATCTCAACGGTTCGGCTGGACGCCGGGTTGATTCCGTACTCCTTGGCGGTAATTCCGTCGCGCTGACGAGTGGTCAAAGGCGAGAGGATCTTCAGACGCTCGATACCGAGAGTCTCGATCTGCTTACCAACAGCCTCACCAATCTGCTCACCAGCTTTGACCAGCATTTGAGAAGGTTCGGTTGGGTTGGGAACGTCTTCCGCAGAAGTACGTCCAACGATCCGTTCAGCAAGACCCACAATGGTTTCGTCACCATCCATGATCGCCCGCTTCCAGATACCATTACGGTTTCCGTCATCTTCGCAGGTTGTGATGCAGTCCATCGCAACGTCGCAAAGTTTACGGGTCAGGTAACCGGCGTCAGCAGTCTTCAACGCAGTATCCGCCAATCCCTTACGGGCACCGTGCGTCGAGATGAAGTACTCGAGAACGGTCAGACCTTCACGGAAGGACGAAAGAATCGGACGCTCAATGATGTCACCGGATGGTTTCGCCATCAGACCACGTTGTCCGCAGAGCTGACGAACCTGCTGTTTATTACCACGAGCACCGGAGTGCATCATGAGATAAACCGGATTCACCTTGTCGACAGTCGAATTGGCCTCGAGTCCGGTATATACCGCCTCTGCAATGTCATCGGTGAGCTTCGACCAGATCGCGATGATCTTATTGTAACGCTCGCCCGGAGTCAGCTGCCCCTTTCGGTACTGCTTTTCCACTCCGTCGATCTGCTTCCGAGCTTCAGAAATCATCTTTGGCTTCGAAGGTGGGATGATCATATCATCGATCCCGATCGAGATCCCGGCACGGGTCGCAGTCTTGAATCCGACTTCCTTTAGACGGTCGAGTGTCTCAATCGTCTCTTCCTGACCAGTTTGCTGGTAGGTCGCGAGGATGAGGTCACCCAGCTTACCCTTGGGAGCAAGCTCGTTGTAATAACCGACTTCGTCCGGCCAGATCGTGTTAAAGATCACCCGTCCAACCGTAGTCCGCAGAATCTTCTTCTCCGGCTTACCAAAGGTTGTCTTCTTGCCGTAGTCAGGATTGCGAATGTCGATCCAGTCATGCTTCCGGAGAACGTGTTCCGCCTCCGCAACCATCACTTCTTCGACACTACCCATCAATGGGACATGCTTACCCTCTTCCGGCAACTCCTTGGGCTCCATTGAGAGGTAGTAGGAACCGAGTACGATGTCCTGAGATGGGGTCAGAATCGGCTTCCCGCTGGAGGGCGAGAAGATGTTATTCGTCGCCATCATCAGCATCTTGGCTTCCATCACGGCCTCAATCGAAAGAGGAACGTGGACCGCCATTTGGTCACCGTCAAAGTCCGCGTTGTAAGCGGTACAAACGAGCGGGTGAACCCGGATCGCATCACCTTCAATGAGAACCGGCTCGAATGCCTGGATAGACAAGCGGTGAAGCGTAGGCGCACGATTCAAAAGAACCGGATGCCCCTTGGTCACCTCTTCCAAAATATCCCAAACTTCCGGCGAGCGCTTCTCGATCATCTTACGAGCACCGCGGACAGTGTGGACGAAGCCCAACTCCTTGAGGCGGCGAATGATGAACGGTTCAAAGAGAACCAAAGCCATCTTCTTCGGCAAACCACACTGGCTCAGCTTGAGCTCTGGACCGATGACGATCACGGATCGACCGGAGTAATCCACACGCTTACCAAGCAAGTTCTGACGGAAACGACCCTGTTTCCCCTTCAGCATGTCACTGAGGGACTTCAAGGGGCGGTTCCCGGCACCAGTCACTGCACGGCCATGACGTCCGTTGTCGAACAACGCATCGACAGCTTCCTGCAGCATGCGCTTTTCATTGTGGATGATCACATCCGGAGTCTTCAGTTGGAGAAGATTCCGCAACCGGTTGTTCCGGTTGATCACCCGACGGTACAAGTCGTTCAAGTCCGAAGTCGCAAAGCGACCCCCTTCAAGAGGAACGAGAGGACGCAGATCCGGTGGAATCACAGGCAGTACCTGGAGAACCATCCAAGTCGGGTTTGAGCCCGATTCGATGAACCCCTGGATGACCTTGAGACGCTTCGAAAGCTTCTTCTTGATCTGCTTCGAGCGGGTAGCGTGCATCTGCTCGTGGAGTTCGTCCACGAGAGGCTCGAGTTCCATCGTACCGAGAACTTCGTGTACGGCCTCTGCACCCATCTTAGCGACAAATGCATCTTCACCGTACTCATCCTGCGCCTGTAAGTACTCTTGCTCGGTGAGCAATTGCTTCAGTTCGAGGGGAGTCCGGCCCGGATCGGTCACCATGTAGTTCTCGTAATAGACCACGCGCTCAAGGCTACGGGCCGTCATATCGAGCAACAGACCGAGTCGACTCGGCATGCTCTTCAAGAACCAGATGTGTGTGACCGGTACCGCCAGGTCGATGTGACCCATGCGTTCACGGCGCACGCGGGATACGGTAACTTCGACACCGCAACGTTCGCAAACGGTGTCCTTGTATTTGATCCCTTTATACTTTCCGCATCCGCACTCGTAATCCCGAACAGGTCCAAAAATCCGCTGACAGAACAATCCGCCGACCTCCGGTTTGAAGGTACGATAATTGATGGTTTCCGGGTTCCGAACTTCTCCACTACTCCATTCACGGATAGAATCGGGGGAAGCGATCGAAATCGATACGCTGTTGTAAAGTTCCTCGGGCTCAGCAGATGCTGATCCACTTCGTTCTTCCATACTCATGACAATTCCTTTTCCGGTTACGATTACAGCGACATGGTTACTTTGCCGCGCTTAACGTCGAGGCAGAGGCTCTTAATTTCCTTCATCAAAACGTTGAAGGACTGCGGAGTTCCAGCCGATAGACTTCGATCACCCTTAACGAGTGATTCGTAGATCTTCGTCCGGCCCTGAACATCGTCAGATTTAACCGTTAGCAGTTCCTGCAGCGTGTAGGCGGCACCATAGGCTTCCAGCGCCCAAACTTCCATTTCTCCGAAACGCTGACCACCGTATTGAGCCTTACCACCCAACGGTTGCTGGGTGATCAAGCTGTACGGACCAACCGCACGGGCGTGGATCTTCTCGGCGACCAAGTGATTCAGTTTCAACATGTAGATGTAACCGACCACGACTTCCTGATCGAGCTCCTCACAGGTTTGTCCGTCAATCAACATACTCTTACCACTATCGGGCAAGCCCGCGTCGCGAAGGTATTGACGAACCTTATCCTCGGGAATCCCGTCGAAAATCGGAGTCGCTACTTTAATGCCGAGCTTCTTACAGGCCCAACCGAGGTGGGTCTCAAGAACCTGTCCAACATTCATTCGACTTGGCACCCCTAGTGGGTTCAAGCAGATTTCAATGGGAGTCCCATCCGGAAGGAAGGGCATGTCTTCTTCAGGAACAATGCGGGCAACAACCCCCTTATTCCCGTGACGACCAGCCATTTTATCTCCGACCTGAATCTTGCGCTTCGTGGCAACGTAGACCTTCACGCTCTTGATGACGCCCTGCTCGAGGTCGTCACCCTGCTCGACTGCCGAAATGCGGCGATCGCGATCCGATTCAATTTCGTCGAACTTCGTTTGGAAGCTCTTAACGATTTCCATGATCTTGATCCGTACTGGAGAAGGATCAATCTCGATGTGCTTGGAAACCTGAGCCAACTTACGAAGCAGAGTCTTCGTGATCTTCCGGTTCGCAGGGATGATGAGATCTCCGGTTTCGGAGTTCTTCACGTCCAATGGAATCTTCTCCCCGAGAAGGATATTCGAGAGAGACTCGGTCAGTTCTTCGCGCAGGCGCTCGTACTGTACCTTGTAATCCTCGTTGATCTTCTTCTTCTGACGGTTCCGATCCGAAGCGGAAAGCTTCTCTGGCTCACCTTCTACCCGTGTAGAGACCTTTACGTCCATCACGATTCCGGTGACACCCGAAGGAACGATCAGCGAAGAGTCCTTAACGTCGGCAGCTTTCTCACCGAAAATCGCACGAAGAAGTTTTTCTTCAGGAGCGAGTTCAGTTTCGCTTTTCGGAGTGATCTTACCGACGAGGATGTCGCCGGGCTTCACTTCCGCACCCACGCGGATCACACCGTTGTGGTCGAGGTTACGCAATGCTTCCTCACCCACGTTCGGGATATCATAGGTAATTTCTTCCGGTCCGAGCTTGGTATCACGGGCAGTCACTTCGAAGTCCTCTATGTGAATCGAGGTGAAGATGTCGTCCTTGATCATTTTCTCACTCAGAAGAATCGCATCCTCAAAGTTGTAACCATTCCAAGGCATGAAGGCCACGAGAACATTCCGACCGATAGCGAGGTCACCCTTCTCGGTCGCAGCACCGTCAGCCAACAATGTGCCCGGCTCAACCACCTGGCCCTTGTAGACCCGTGGTTGTTGGTTAAAGCAAGTTCCTGCGTTTGAACGGAGGAATTTGCGCAATTGGTAAACGTAAACGCCCTTATTGAGGTCGCTCTTCGGGTTACGAAGGAGCTTGGGACTCGCTTCGCCGTCTTCCGTGATGATGATCCGACGCGCGTCCACCGAGGCGACAATCCCGTTGGCTTCCGCCCGGATCACTGTCTTGGAATCGCTTGCAACACGCCCTTCAATTCCTGTTCCCACAAACGGTGCTTCCGTCTGAAGGAGAGGAACGCCTTGGCGTTGCATGTTCGATCCCATGAGCGCACGGTTCGCATCATCGTGCTCGAGGAACGGGATGAGCCCCGCCGCAACGGAAACCACCTGTTTCGGTGACACGTCCATGTAGTCGACGCGATCCCCTTCACATTCCAAGATTTGGTCACGGAACCGGCAAGTCACCTTACCGACAAAATTACCTTCGTCATCCAACTGGGAATTTGCCTGCGCAATGACGTGCGGCTCCTCCTGGTCGGCATTCAAGTAAACAACGTCATCGGAAACCCGACCGTCCTTCACAACACGGAATGGAGTTTCAATGAAACCAAACTCGTTCACCTTCGAGTAAATCGAAAGCGAGTTGATCAAACCAATGTTTGGTCCTTCCGGTGTCTCAATCGGGCAAATACGACCGTAGTGACTCGGGTGAACGTCTCGCACTTCGAAACCAGCGCGCTCACGATTCAGACCACCCGGCCCGAGAGCCGACAGACGACGTTTGTGCGTCAACTCTGCAAGAGGGTTGATTTGGTCCATGAACTGCGAGAGCTGACTCCGAGCGAAGAAATCACGGATCACCGTGCTCAATGCTTTCGGATTGATCAGCTTCTGCGGCATGATCGAGTCGACACTTTGGTCGAGGAGAGTCATGCGTTCTTTGACCAACCGCTCTGTACGAGCCAATCCAATACGGCATTGGTTCGCAAGGAGCTCACCAACAGTACGAACACGACGACTACCGAGATGGTCAATATCGTCAACATACCCTTCGCCCCGCTTCAACTTAATGAGATAGCGAGTGGATTCGACGATGTCTTCCACGTTCACAACCCGGTTTTCCAGGTCAGTCGAAAGATTCAACTTTTGGTTGATCTTGTAGCGTCCCACACGTCCAAGGTCATACCGTTTTGGATCTTGCAGGAGGCGCTTCAACAACGCTTTCGCATTTGCTGTTGTGGGAGGCTCGCCAGGACGCAGGCGCTTGTAAATATCTTTGAGCGCTTCCTCGTCATTGCGGGTCGGATCCTTCTTCAAGCAACGAACAATCAGTCCGTCGTCCGAAGTGGTGTCGATCACCGAGATCTTGGCGATACCCGCTTTTTCGAAGGAGCGAATCGTGGTCTTGGTCAGCGGCTCAAATGCGCGGGCCAACACAACACCGCGATCGGCGTCGACAATATCCTCGACGAGAATAAAGTTGGAAACGTTCTCCATCTTGAGCCCTTCGACTACCGAAAGGTCCTGGAGATCGTAGAAAAGGTTAAGGATGTCGTGGTTCGAGCTGTAACCCATTGCGCGGAGCAATGTAGTGATCAGGAACTTCCGACGACGACGGCGGCGGTCCAGGTAGACGTACAGCAGGTCGTTTTGATCGAATTGTGCCTCGAGCCAAGTTCCGCGGTCCGGAATGATTCGGAACGAATGCAGCATCTTTCCGCTGGTGTGCTGTGCTTGCTCGAAGCAGAGACCAGGCGAACGGTGCAACTGAGAGACAATAACGCGCTCTGCGCCATTGATAATGAAGCTTCCGCGAGTTGAAATCATGGGCAATTCACCCATGTAGATCTCTTCTTCCTTCATCTGCTCCTCTTCACGGAGAGAGAACTTCACGTAAAGCCCTACAGAGTAGGTTACGCCGTCGCGCAGACATTCGATTTCGGAATACTTCGGCTCTGTGAGTTTGTAGCTCGAGAAATCAAGCATGCACCGAGCATCATAACTCTCGATGGGAAAGACATCGCGAAATACGGATTGAAGTCCCACGTTCTTCCGTTGGCTCGGGGGGACTTCCATTTGCAGAAACTCTTTGAATGAGTCGATCTGGTTTTGGATAAGATTGGGCGGCTCAATGACCTCCTTCAGACTTCCGAAATTGATGCGTTCAGACATGATGGCGTTTGTGGTGCGGACAGGTTAGCGTAGATCCGAGGTGCCGGCGGAATGGCCGACTTTTAGAAACAGTACAGCCGCGCGGGAAATACCCGCGCGGTCTGACTGGAATTCGTTCTGTAAGAAAGAGCTTACGATGTTATTTGACCTCCACCTTGGCACCGGCGGCTTCAAGCTTCTTCTTGATTTCTTCCGCGTCGTCCTTCGTGGTGGCTTCTTTGACAGGCTTAGGGGCACCTTCAACCAGTTCTTTAGCTTCCTTGAGCCCAAGACCGGTGATAGCGCGAATTTCCTTAATAACAGCAATCTTATTGCCGCCGAAGTCGGCCAGGATGACGTCAAATTCATCCTTTTCTTCTTCTGCAGGTGCATCGCCGCCAGCAGCGCCACCAGCCGCGATCGCGACAGGAGCAGCGGCGCTAACGCCCCATTTTTCTTCCAGTTCCTTAACGAGTCCTGCGATGTCGAGGACTGTCTGGGAGCTGAGCCATTCAATTACGTCTTCTTTAGTGATATCTGCCATAATTACCTCCTGAGCGGATAGCGATCAATTCGATCTGTTTAAGGAGGTGGTTACCCCCTATCCGCTTCACTCTTGGTTATCGGTTGTGTATTGTGTGTTCTTTCCTCCCAAAGGCCAATGGCCTCCGGAAAAAATCAGTTGGCGTCGCCCTTGTCGGCGTAGGCCTTGAGGACATTGACCACGCTTTGTGGTACCGCGTTGACCACGGTAACGAAACGCTGCGCAGGTGTGTTGAGTAGTGAGAGGAACTTCGCACGGAGTTCGTCCAGACCCGGTAGGTCGGCGAGCTCGAGAAGCGAATTCGAATCAACGGCTTGGTCACCGAGGATTCCCACTTTCATCTCTACCTTCTCTTTGTCCTTGAAAAACTTTTTGAGAACTTTTGCGACGCCAGAAGGATTGTCTCCTCCTACGATGATCGCGGTCGGTCCGTTCAACCATTCCTGAAGGTCGGGTTTTTCGCGACGTCGCAGGGCAAGGTTCAAAATGCTGTTTTTGACAACGTGAAATTCCGCGTTCTCTGCTGCGAGAGAAGTACGGAGCGCTTCCGTTTCTTCAACGGTGATGCGCTCGTAGTTTGTCAGGAATACGTATTCGGATTTGTCGAGGTGTTGGTCGACTTCTTGTACGAGTAAATCTTTTTCCGGTCTCATTGGAAATCTCTCCTAGGGATGTATCAGTAGTTGCTGTAAACCGAGGGCGAAAGTGCAATCGCCGGGCTCATGGTTGAGCTTAGTGAAAGCCCGCGAATGTACTTACCACGGAGTGTTTCCGGGCGTGCGCGGCCAAGAACCTCGATGACTGCAGTAGCGTTTTCTTCCAACTGCTCAACGGTGAAGGAACGTTTTCCGATCACAATCGCAACGTTGGCGGTCTTGTCCATTTTGAACTCAACCCGACCTGCCTTAACGGCTTGAATCGCTTCTTCCAGGTTGTCCGAAACCGTGCCGGCCTTCGGATTTGGCATCAAACCACGAGGTCCAAGTACACGGGCAACTTTACGAACTTCCTTCATGGCAGCGGTGGTTGCCACTGCTACGTCGAAGTCCATCCATCCACCCTGGATCTTTTCGATCAGCTCGCCGAGTCCAGCTTCGTCTGCACCTGCAGCCAATGCCTCATCGGGAGTTTCGGTGAAAGCGATCACACGAACCGTTTTTCCGCTTCCGTTTGGAAGGCTGACGGTTCCCCGAACCATTTGTGTACTCTGTTTCGGATCTACGTAGAGGCGTGCCTGTAACTCGACGGTTTCGTCGAAATTCGCTTTCGGTAGTCCTTGTAGGACCGCCACTGCGTCTTTCAACTCCAGAGCTTCTTGCTCGGGAGTGAGTTCAGCTGCCTTGCGGTAACGTTTACTGCGTGTCGCTGTTGCCATGATTCTTATTCTCTCTTTTCAATTGGTCTTCTGCTTCCCTCGAGAAAGGGGGAATCAGTCAACGACCTCAATGCCCATGCTGCGGGCGGTTCCCATGATGATTTTAGCGGCCTGATCCGGATCGGATGCATTCAGGTCGTTCTTCTTGATTTCAACGATCTCATCGATCTGCTTGCGAGTGACCTTACCAACTTTATCGCGGTTGGGGACTCCCGATCCTTTGGCAATTCCTGCAGCCTTCTTCAAAAGAATAGGCGCAGGAGGGCTCTTCAGGATATAGCTGAACGAACGATCGGCGTAGACAGTGATAACGACAGGGAGGACGGTCCCTGCCTGTTCTTTCGTCCGGGCGTTAAAGTCCTTACAAAAGGCCATAATATTGACCCCTTGAGCACCTAGCGCCGGGCCGACTGGCGGTGCCGGATTGGCAGCACCAGCTGGCAATTGCAGACGAATTTCTCCAATAACTTTCTTAGACATTGATATTCCTTACTCTTCGACCCTTTCGACCTGCCAGTATTCCAGGTCGACGGGGGTAAACCGTCCGAAAATTGAAACCGACACCTTGAGGCGACCACGATCCGGATCGACTTCGTCGATCCGCCCAGTGAGGTTCGAAAAAGGTCCGTCGTTGATTTTGACCTCTTCCCCAATTTCGTATTCGACCTTCGGGCGTTCTTTGCCTTGTGCGTCGCTTACCTGCTGGAGAATGCGATCAATTTCGATTTTTTTGAGGGGAACCGGGCGTTCTCCTCCAACAAAGTTGATGACCCCTTGGGCATCCTTAACAAAATACCAAGCTTTCTGATCGAGATTGCCGTCATCGTCGTAGAGACGCATTTGGACAAAAATATAACCAGGATAGAACTTTCGTGTTCGCTGCGACTTCTTGCCAGCCTTTACCTCTGTCACCGTTTCGGTTGGCATGAGAACCTCTGAGACCCGATCGCCCATTTCTTCAATTTCCACAAACTTGTCCAAGTACAACTTGGCCTTTTGTTCCTGGTTGGAGAGAGTCTGGACGGCGAACCAGCGATGGCCGCTCATTGTGCTGTTGGAAACCATGATAAAATCGTGGGGAAAATTACAATTCGATCAAGCGACTCAAGAAAGTGGGCGTACCCACTCGGTCACTAGTTCGATCGAATTGAGAAGGAAGAAGTCAGAAACGCCGATAAAAGCTCCCAAAATCGCTACCCCGATCAGCACTACGATTGTGTACTGCCTGAGCTCTTTCCATGTAGGCCAAGAGGCTTTCCGGAGTTCCAGGACAGTTTCTTTCCAGAATGTCCGGATGGATCGAAATGGGTTTTTCATCAGGTTGGCGATTCGAAAGGTGGCGGGAGAAGAGGGACTCGAACCCCCAGCCTACGGTTTTGGAGACCGTTGCTCTACCAGTTGAGCTATTCTCCCTCCGAAATAAGTTGGTTTAGTGATTAGGATAGCGAATGCCGGGAACGCATATAGCGCCCCCGGCATCCCCAAAAAAAGGCTTAATTATGCCGAAATGCCTCAGTCAGAGACTTCCGCGATACGACCAGCACCGATGGTGCGGCCACCTTCACGGATAGCGAAACGTTGTCCAGGCTCCATAGCGATTGGCTTTTGGAGAACCAGATTAATTCCGAGGTTGTCCCCAGGCATAACCATTTCAACACCTTCAGGAAGTTCTACGATACCGGTAACATCAGCTGTACCGAAGAAGAACTGCGGGCGGTAACCCTTGAAGAAAGGAGTGTGACGACCACCTTCATCCTTAGTAAGGACGTAGATTTCAGCCTTCGCCTTGGTGTGTGGAGTGATGCTGCCGGGCTTAGCCAATACTTGACCGCGCTCGATAGCGTCTTTTTCAACACCACGGAGGAGAAGACCCACGTTGTCACCAGCTTGACCCGAGTCGAGGGTCTTGCGGAACATTTCCACACCGGTAACGATGGTTTTGCCTTCTTTTTCAAGACCGACAATCGCAACTTCTTCACCGACCTTGACCTTACCACGCTCGATACGACCAGTGGCAACTGTACCACGACCTGTGATCGAGAAGACGTCCTCAACGGACATTAGGAAAGGCTTGTCAACTGCGCGATCCGGTTCAGGGATGTCGGCGTCGATGGCGTCCATAAGGTTTTGGATCGCGTCCTTACCTTCTTGCTTCTCCTCGATCGCAGCAAGTGCGGATCCACGAACGATAGTGATGTTGTCACCGTCAAATTCGTACTTGGAGAGAAGATCACGGATTTCCATTTCAACAAGCTCAAGAAGCTCTTCGTCGTCCAAGAGGTCGACCTTGTTGAGGAATACCACGATGTTAGGAACACCAACCTGGCGAGCCAGAAGGATGTGCTCGCGAGTCTGCGGCATAGGGCCGTCAGCAGCGCTAACTACGAGGATCGCGCCGTCCATTTGGGCAGCACCTGTGATCATGTTTTTTACGAAGTCGGCGTGCCCGGGGCAGTCAACGTGAGCGTAGTGACGATTGTCAGACTCGTACTCAACGTGTGAAACCGCGATCGTGACGATCTTGGAAGAGTCACGTACGGTACCGCCTTTAGCGATGTCCGAGTAGCTCTTGACTTCAGCGAGACCTTTTCCTGCTTGAGTCTGCAAAATAGCAGCCGTGAGAGTGGTTTTGCCGTGGTCAACGTGACCGATGGTTCCCACGTTCAGGTGGGGCTTCGTGCGTTCGAATGATTCCTTAGCCATGAGATGGGTTGGTGCTTGTTATCAGGTTAGAGTTGAATTTAAGTGGAGCCCTCGAGCGGATTTGAACCGCCGACCTCGTCCTTACCAAGGACGCGCTCTGCCGACTGAGCTACAAGGGCGGCGAAAGTGCCTTTTGGGATTGGTTTAGTTTCTTGTGTTTAAGTAGAACGTAGAGACGAAAGCGGTGGATAGTGAGTTTCCATTCCCTGCTCGTCAACCCCAGATTTCCTGTTTTTTCTATTTCTTTTAATTCTATGATCAAAGCACCTACCAATATCGAAAACATTGGCGAGGAGATCGCCATCCTCTGGCCCGATTCCCATGAATCTTATTTCTCTCACGAGTACTTGCGAGAGAAGTCTCCGAGCGCTGACAATATGGGAGAGGTGGATATCCTCGGCCATCGGCACGGGGGCGATGGACCGAAATTTTTTCCGGGAGTCCGTGTGGTCGGCTGGGAGATGGTCGGTAACTACGCGGTTTGTTTTCATTTTTCAGACGGTCACTCGACGGGCCTGTTCTCCTGGCCGTACTTGAGGCAAATCGACGCAGAAAGAGACTGAGCGAGGGAGGAGCGTCACAAGATTCCGGCATCCGCAAAACTATAATAGCCCACTCCAGCCGGATCCGCCGCCTTGCTCCCTACCACAATGTGGTCCAGCAAAGAGATGGACAACACGTTGGCCGCTTCGCGCAACTGACGGGTCACCCGCACATCGGCAGCGCTCGGTGCCGGGTCTCCACTGGGATGATTGTGCGCCACGATCGCGGCCGATCCACCCTCCCGAATCACTTCACGATAGACTTCCCGCGGATGAACCAGGCTGGCGTCGGCTATCCCGCGGGTGACTTCGATTGATCGGATGAGGTGATTCTTCCGATTGAGAACCAGTACCCAGAATATCTCCACGTCGAGCCCTGCAGCCACCGGCTGGTAAAAGTTGAACACTTTCTCAGGGTCATCAAATACAGTAGGCTTATCACGGTCGGTCTGCAGGATCGCCCGGCGAGCGACTTCCATAATCGCGGCAAGCTGCAGTGCCTTTACCCGTCCCACCCCTCGAATTCGTTGAAAGTCCGCCACGGTCCAACGAACCAGGTGAGCGATTGAACCCGCCCGCCGAATCATCTCTCCCGCCACTTTCATCACGTCATGCCCCGCGGTACCGCTCCGCACGAGTATCGCCAGAAGCTCTGCGTCCGAGAGCGCCCCCGCCCCATATTGCTCCATCCGTTCCTGCGGCCGCTCTTCGCGGCAAAGATTACGAAAATCACTCAAATCATCACTCATAGGCTTCTCCCCTCTTTCACTATTAGCAAAAGCTCCCCCGAAAGAGCAAGGTAAAGTGAACAGAAGTTCACCTTCATTGCCTACACAGTTGCCTCACTCCGACTCAAACCCAGGAGCGATGCCCACACCTCCAATGTCATAATTCGGCGACAATTCACAAACAAACTTGCCAGCCCACTGGAAAAACTCCTCGGTTCCGCCATAGTTCCCACTTGTGCGCGAGACGAACCCGTGCAGCGAGCCACACCGTTTTCATCCAAACTCGATTTTCCATGAGCCCATCTAACCAAAAGAAGATTCTCGTTCTTGGCGGAGGCTTTGGCGGTCTCGAATTCTGCCGCCGCATGAAGAATGAAAATGTGACGACAATGCTAGTCGACCGAAAGAACCACCACTTATTCCAACCCCTACTCTACCAGGTAGCGACTTGTGGTTTGTCCGCCCCCCAGATCGCACAACCGCTGCGGGGCATTCTACGCGGCCGGTCCGACTTAGCGACGTACTTGGACGAGATCCAGGAGATCTCCCTGAAAGAGAAGTGGGCGAAAGGACGGGACCGCATCTATGAATACGACTATCTCGTTCTGGCGATGGGCGCTCAAACCAGCTACTTTGGCAATAACCATTGGGCCAAGCATACCCACGGATTGAAAACGCTGAAAGATGCGATTGATATCCGCACTCATGTCCTGAAGTCGCTGGAGAAGGCCGAGATGGAGGCCGATCTCGAGAAGCAAAAGAAGCTCATGACTTTCGTGGTCATCGGTGGCGGTCCAACTGGCGTTGAAATGGCCGGTGCTCTGGCCGAACTGGGCCGGAATGTCCTTCATCGAAATTTTCGCCATATCGACCCAAAGAAGGTCCGGGTCATTCTAGTCGAAGGATCGGAGAAGATCCTGGGTAACTACAGTGAACCTCTTCCGACTTCTGCGCGCAAACAGATCGAGAAGCTCGGTGTGGAGGTTCGCTGCGGTGACATGGTTCAGGATATTCGCGCGGGCGAGGTAGATGTCGCCGGGGAAACACTCCATGCAGGAACAATCATATGGGGCGCGGGGGTCGAAGCGGTCCCCCTCACCCGCCAACTGGATGTCCCCCTTGATCGAGCCGGCAGGATTAAAGTAGAGCCAGACTGCTCGATCCCGGGCCACCCCGAAGCGTTCGCAATCGGCGACATTGTTAATCTGGTCGACACAAAGGGCAAACCAGTTCCGGGAGTATCCCCTGCCGCCCTCCAGATGGCCAAGCACGTGACCAAGATTATTAAGGCCGAGATCCGAACCAACGGCCCTGTTTCTCCCGAAAAGAGAAAGCCTTTCTCCTATCTAAATAAGGGAAGTATGGCTACGATCGGCCGCTCCAAAGCGATCGCCGAGATCGGAAAATTAAAGATGTCCGGTTGGCCTGCCTGGATGGCTTGGCTTATGGTCCACATCATCTTTCTTGTCGGATTCCGAAACCGCGTGGTCGTCCTCCTCGACTGGTTCTATAGCTACATCAGCTATCGGCGTGGAGCCCGGGTCATTCTCGATTGATGCCCTCTCTCCAGAAACGGTGCTGTCGCTCTGGTCGCAATTGCTAGCGGGCCGCCAATGCCTGCTCACAAGCGATTCGCATGGCCTGCGCGCTAACCTTCTCGTCCGTCCAAATTTCCAGCGATCGTACGCCTTGATGAACCAGCATACCCAATCCATTGGCGATGGGGTACCCTCTGAGCAGTCCCGCTTCCAGAAAAGGTGTGCGCGCGGGGTTGTAGATCATATCGTAGAGCAAACAACCCTCCGGGAGCTCATCGACGGAAATCGGTGAAGGATCGTTCTGCGATAGTCCGAGTGAGGTCGCATTGATAATCAGAGAGCCCGGGGCGGCCGCTGCCGGTACTTCTTCCATCGAGATGGCAGACCCACGACCCAATTCATCCGCCTGGGAATCTATGATGGCCTGCGCTTTATCCAATGTTCGATTCGCGACTAGAATGGATTTGGCGGACGAGTGGATGCATTGCGCCACGGCCGCTCGACTCGCGCCTCCGGCACCCAAAATCACGATATCCCGTCCGGTGAGTCCTTGCCCGAACGCCTCTTTCACGGCGTTTTCGAGCCCGTAACCGTCTGTATTATACCCCTCGAGTCGGCTTCCTTTAAAAAATAATGTATTCACCGCACCCATTTTAGCCGCTACGGGATCGATCTCATCTAAAAGGGGGAGGACTTCTACTTTATGGGGCACCGTGAGGTTGATCCCCCGAAATCCTTTTTTCCGGAATAGCTCCACTCCTTCCGCCAGGTCCTCAGGCTGAAGCTCAAATGCATCATAGCGCCAATCCGAGAATCGAGGAGACGCTGTCGACAATACCTTCAGAGCGGCTCGATGCATCGGAGGGCTGATTGAGTGCCGAACGGGCCAACCAACGACCCCAAGCTGTACACCTACAGGAGTAAAATCGCGCAGAGCGTCGAGGGTGAAGACATCGTCAGGAAGATTCTCGCTCATAGACATCTTCAAATTCCTGAATATATCCAGTAAATTGGCGAGCCTTTCCCATTTCGTTTTTCAACGTATACTGATGAGCAAGATTCCGACAGAACCGACAAAGAACTTCGCCCGTGGTCGATGGAAGAAGATACTCCGCCCCATCTTCAATGTGGTGAGTCAATAGCATCTGTCGTACCTCCTCTTCACTGCGGAAGCGGCCACGATCAAAGGGATCCAGATAGAAGGAGTTCGGATCCTCCAAATTAGCCAGGAGGAATCTGCCCGGAGTACCAATCGGATCCAACGTGATACTACAACGGTCTGCGACCAACAGGTACAGAACGCTCAGTGAAATGGGGATGCCCTTCCGCCTGTAAATCACGGAACTGATGAAATTATTGTCGGGATTCTCAAAGTCCTCGAGATCACCGCTAAATCCATACTCGTGATAGAAAACGCAATTGAGCTGCTTACATTTCTCAAAAACCGATGACTCGGGGACGATCAACTCACGGCACCTTGTCGCGACTTCGTCAATAAACCCCGCAACCATAGACCACTCCAAATCCGGGTGAACCGTCCGTTCCAGCAGAAAACAACCCACCTCCAGTTCATATCGAAATGAGCGGATAAATGAGCGGAAATCCCCGTGAGGGTCATCAAATCCCAGCTCAACCAATAAGGACCGCGCATGGCGACCAATCCCGCTCCCCCGCTGGCGAGCTACCTCCCTCAAAAAGACAACCCCATCATCTTCCTGATTCCGGATCTCTGCCACAACAGCCTGCCGAACCACAGGACTCTCGTCATCCAGTAACTTAATCAAAGCATCTTTCCGGCCTTCCGAAATCATTCCCTAGCTCTACCACTCCCCGCCCTCCTTCAAAAGAAAATACTCTTTGTAAATCAATTTGTACCTGGTTTATTTCAACAGGTGGCGACGCTACTGAGGCGAGCCATCCCCTATTTCGGGTTGAATGGTCCCTCAGATCTCTATTTATCTCATCTCCATATGTTCGAAAGCCTCACAGACCGGATGAGTAAAGCCCTGCGGAATATCCGCGGAGTAGGAAAACTGACCGAGGAAAATACCTCAGAAGCTCTAAAAGAAGTTCGGTCCGCTCTTCTTTCAGCCGATGTCCATTTTAAAGTGGTCCGCGAATTCGTTGATCGTGTCCGCGAGAAAAGCAATGGTGTCGAGGTCACAAAGTCGATCACACCCGGTCAGCAGATCGTCAAGATCATCAATGACGAATTGGTCGAGTTGCTGGGAAACCAAACTTCTGAAATCAGCAGCGTCCGCCCGCTGCGCGTTCTGATGGTTGGTCTCCACGGATCCGGTAAAACGACTTCTACCGCCAAGCTCGCCCGCCTGTTTCGAAAACAGGGAATGAAGCCGGGATTGGTCGCCTGCGATGTCTACCGACCCGCGGCGATCGATCAACTCGAAACTCTGGCCCGTGAAGGTAATTTCCCCATCTATTCAGACCGAGATCAAAAGAAGGTACTGAAGATCGCTCGATCCGGTGAGAAAGAACTCATCGCACAGGGCTGTGACGTAATTATTTTCGATACAGCAGGCCGTCTCCAAATCGATGACGACCTAATCGAAGAAGTTCGTGATCTAAAGCAAAAGATCCAACCCGAGGAGGTCTTTCTCGTAGCCGACAGCGCCCTGGGTCAAGAGGCTGTCAATGTGTCCAAGGCGTTCCATGAAGCGACTTCCTTGACAGGAATCATCCTGACAAAGCTCGATGGCGATGCCCGAGGGGGTGCAGCCCTCTCGATGAAGAGCCTTACTGGCGTCCCCATTAAATTCGTCGGAACCGGCGAAAAAATGGATGCCATCGAGGTGTTTCATCCCGACCGCATGGCCTCTCGAATCCTCGGCATGGGCGATGTCGTTTCGCTCGTCGAAAGAGCACAGGAGAACGTCGACCAAGACGAAGCAGAGAGAATGGCGAAGAAGCTCCGCAAGGCAGATTTCAACCTGGACGACATGCTGAGCCAAATGCGCCAAGTCAAAAAGATGGGCTCTCTCGGATCCATCATGAAAATGATTCCCGGGATGAATGGCGTGGAGATCGGGGATGAGGAGAACAAGAAAATGGCTCGAACCGAGGCGATCCTGTTGTCAATGACCCGCCAAGAGCGCAGCTCACCCAACTTGATCAACGGCCGGAGACGTATGCGTATAGCAAATGGTTCCGGTACCCATGTGCGCGATGTGAATCAGCTGTTGAAACAGTTTGGACAGATGCGGAAAATGATGAGAAAAATGAAGGGGAAGAACCCGGAGAAATTGATGCGCCAGATGGGCGGCGGTCAGGGTGGCGGAATGCCCGGGGGCGGTCTGCCTCCAGGATTTCCCGGAGCTTAACACCTACGGATTTTGAGTTCAGAGAGAACTCGCTACTTGAATAGTCCTTTCCGCAGCCCGACACCGACCGCGAGACCCTGCCAATCCGCGCCCCTCATGGGATGGGGCCGTCTTGTCCGAACTGGGGGATCCGCCTCCTGGCTCAATCGATTCTTCACAAATGCAGCGGAACCCAAAATTTGCCCATCGGAAAAATAGCGCACTCGGCAACGCAGCACCGTAGCCAGAGGAAGCCTTCCCTTCTCGCGCTCCAAGACCTGCGACGCAGCATCCCTATCGATTGACGACTTTCCCTCTGACTCTTCAGAACCGATTCCAAAGAGAGTCCTCCGGTATCCCGACAAGTTCCGACCGAGGATCGACAATCCCTTCCGAGCCATCGGACTTCCTGCAACCGCTTCACCATAGCCACAGTACCGATAGTCTTTGGGGTCATCGACGATTCCGGCACGGACGGGGTTCAAATCAATATAAGCAGCGACGGTTCTCAACGCCCACTGATCACCTTCCACCAACACACTTTTAAAGCGATCAGACCACAGCGGTCCAAATCTCTCTCTCGAGCGGTTGAACCAAAACGAGAATCGATGTTTCAGGGTTTTCATGAACCACGAAATATCGTGCATTCTACGAGTGATCATCTTCCTCAACTCTGCCCCCTCTAGCGATCGAGTTTGCAAGTGATGTTTCAGGACCTCGACCGTCATCGGCTGCCAGGGTGTCGGATGTGGATACAGCCTCTGATAGCGTCGAACCAATTCCTCGTCCGAAATGCTATCCACGTAAGGAACCTCTACGAGCAGATGAAAGTGATTATTCATCACAGCATAGGTCACAACCCGAATCCCCGAGAAATCTGCCACCTGCCAAATCATCTTACGCAGGACCTCCCGCTCCCGAGAACCGAACAACGCCTCCCCATTTACGGTCCGGCTCATCAAATGATAATAAGCAGTTTGCCCCTCGACCTTTCTCCTCCTGCGTTTCATTACCCTACTCCACCGCAAAACCCGCCCCCAGTCAACACTAATGTACCTGGCTCATTGTTAGCGTTGATCTCGTGAGAATCCTCGGATTCGGTTACTGTTGGGCTATCTCTTTGGCGAAATAGGTTAGGACGATGTCGGCCCCTGAGCGAACGATCGCGAGTAAAGACTCGTCTCTCGCAGCAGCATAATCGATCCATCCATTTTGGGCTGCAGCGTGGATCATGGCGTACTCACCAGAGACCTGATAGGCTGCCACTGGAAGATCACACTGATCCTTCACACGTTGAATTACGTCCAGATAAGCCCCCGCCGGTTTCACCATGATGATATCGGCACCTTCCTCGATGTCCAAGGCCACTTCAACCATGGCTTCACGGACGCTGCCCGGCGAGAGTTGGTATGTCGACTTGTCCAGATAGGCTCCCCCTTTCACTGGCGAACTGCCTACTGCATCTCGAAAAGGTCCATAAAAAGCCGAAGCAAACTTGGCGGAATAGGCCATAATCACCGTATTCTCGTACCTGGCCGCATCCAGTGCCTTTCGAATAGCTCCCACACGTCCATCCATCATATCGGATGGGGCTACCCAATCGACCCCCGCCTCGGCATAGACCACTGCCATCTCTGATAGAATCTCAACGGTCGGATCATTGATCACTTCACCCGTCGAGAAATCCACAACCCCATCGTGGCCATGGGTGGTATAAGGATCCAAGGCAATATCGGCGATCAAGTTCACAGGAATCCCCGCATCCTTAACCAACCGTGCCAATCGCGGAACGATCCCATTCGGGTCCACAGCGGCAGCCCTCCCCGAATCCGTTTTTAGCGCTTGCTCAATTTTTGGGAAAAGAGCCACCGATCTAATCCCCAGATCCGAAAGGACCCTAACCTCCTCAAGAAATTCTTTACGCCCCAGCCTTTCTATTCCCGGCATCGAGCCCACTGGCTCACGAGCACTTTCCTGATCGAGAACAAAAACGGGCTGAATCAACTTCTCCGGCAAAACTCGAAATTCCCGGATCATATCCCGAAGGATCTCATTCTGCCGCAATCGTCGCGGACGTCTTTGAAGAGAGAGAGAAAATGGCTGCCCCATCCATCTATCTCAGCTCAAAATCTTATCCGTATCAACTTTTCCAGCAGCATTTCGAGGGATTTTTTGAAGCACCTTGACGACCGCCGGAACCTCAGGCCCGTCCAGATCGCGTTTCAATAAGGCTCTCCAATCTCTGTTCGAATCAGATGTCTCCAAAAAAAGGTGTACCCGATCCCCCCACTCCGGATCGAGAACCGACATGGCAAAGGCGTCTGTTACTCCATCCAAACGGGTTCCCGCCAGTTCGATTCTCTCGAGTGAAATCGTTTCGCCTCCACTGTTCACAAAACGACCTTTTCTACCCAAGACCCTCAACCTTCCCCTTTCATCGATTTGACCCAAATCCCCCGTAGCCCACGGTCCAGCCGCTCTTGGATCAGCACCCCAATACCCGTAAAACAATTGGTCTGAATCGATGAAAATCTCTCCGTCACTGGCGACAGAAATCTGGTTTCCGGGAATATGATCCACAGCGGCTGATTCTCCTTTGAGAAAATCGCTTGGACGCTGAACCGCTACCATTGCCCCGGTCTCCGTCATCCCATAGACCAATCCCAGAGGAATCCCGAGAGCTCGTGCTCGAACCAATAGATCGTCCGAAAAAGCGGCGCCACCTCCGTAGACACAATCCAACCCCCGAAGGAATTCGCACCGTCGAGGATCCTCCAGGGCACGATAGAGAGTCGTAGGAACTACAGAGCCAAACCGCATTCCGTAATTGTCCTCTCCTACATCTTGATAGTCATCGAACAAAACTCCTCCCGAGACCAGCGCACGGACCACCGGCATCAACCCGCTAATGTGGAAGAGAGGGAGTTCAAGGCAAGCCGACATCGGCACTTCCTTCCAATATCTTCCCAAATTTACAGCACTGCATTCCAAAGAATCCCACGTATGAATTGCGAACTTCACTCGGCCCGAGCTTCCTCCAGTTCGAATGAGTACACCCTGTTCACGAACTGCAACGTCCCAAACCTCTTCCAATGCGGACCGAGTCCAACTTCCCCATGTTCTGGAAGTCAGCACGATCGGTACGCCAGACACCACGGAAGCAAGAATCTTCGCGATCGATTCCGGCCGCGAGTCCTGGACTACTACCTCCAAAACAGACCCCCGATGATTCTCATGAACTTTCAATTCCGATTCGAATGCCTCTCGAAATTGGACCTCACTCTTCACGGATGCAAAAAGCCGATTTTTACGGAGATTATCTGCCAATAGCATTGTCATAAACAGAATCCAGCAGACCGACGGTTACTTCACCAACCTCAGGTAAACCCGCTGTCCAACCGTCCAAATCATCCGGCTGAAAACAACCTCTCGTGCCCAGCCCATGCGCGAATTGGCTACTCCCGAGATCCGAGGCAACCTTAGCGACAAACGCATACCCTACGCCAGATTCGAACGCAGAAGAGACGACGATGCGGGGACAGAAATCCTCTTTTAATGAATAAAGGGCGTCCAGATTGCCAAACAGGGAAGGCTTCACCACAAAAATTCCAGCCCACCCCATTTCCATAAACTGCTTCAGGCTACGGGCATCTCTCACGGACTCGTCCAACGCCAACCGGACGGAATCTTCTCCAAATTCCTTCATCAGAAAGCCTTCCTGTCCTACGGGCAAAGGTTGTTCGAGAAACTCGACCATCGGACGACCCTTCATCCAATTCAACCATCTTGCAGTCCCGTTCACGTCCAACTTCTGATTCGCATCCAGTCGAAAACGAACACCTGGTTCCGCACGGCGCAGTAAAACCTCTAGTTTTTCTCGCTCACGCTGCTCATCTTCCATTCCAATTTTCACCTTCCACGTTGAGTTCGCATCGAACTTTTCGGGCAACAATGAGTTCCCCTGCAGGAGCCCCGCGGATTGAACCTGAAAACGAAATGGAATCGACTGCTGAAGACACCAAGAAGCAAATCCCAAAGCCCCCTCCTCCCCTAGAGCTGAACGATCTCCAGAAACCTTCCATTCCCGGATCTTCTCCTCCCAGCCCAAAGGCAGCTCGTTGAGACCGGGAAAAGGAGACACCTCTCCAAAAAACACCCCTCCCTCTCGAGTTTCCCTCAGGATCCAACCGCTTCTCTCACTGAGCAGACCAGCCCCGGTTCGAAGCGCCGGAGAGAATCGTCTCTGCCAGAACACGGCATCCCTTCCCGAAGGATTCTGCTGATAAGTCGACTTGATGACTCGAAGTTTTTCCGACTCCCGCATCCCGTCAACCGGAATCAGTAAAGTAGCTATTTATAAACCTGGTACATTTATTTTGACAAATAGTCATTATGTACGCGGTACATTAGTCTTGACGGTGGATTGGAAGGAAAACTTGAACTCCTCACGCAGAGTGGGAATTATTCGACGATTCATCCGCTAAGAATTCACCGAATTTTATCAGTCCCAATCCATTATGGCATCACCAGCAAGTACAACAGACCTCCTGATTGAGCTGACCCAGAAACTCTCGACTCGAGTCTCACTCGAGTTTGATGAGGCATCCAAGGCTGCGGGAGCCCTTGCCTCCAGTGAACCGCCGGTGGAGACGAAGGAGTCCTTTCTCCGGGAATTGGCGCGGAAGGGAGAGAGCCCGGAGGAGGTATTTGCGTTTGCCCAAGAGTTCCGCAAACGGGCGATAGACCCAAAACTCGAAGAGATTTCCCCCAGAGCTATCGATATTGTGGGCACAGGGGGCGACAAGAGCGGAACATTCAATTTTTCAACAGCCACGGCGCTCCTCCTTGCAGCGATGGGAGTCCCGGTGATGAAGCACGGCAACCGCTCGATCACATCAAAAAGCGGCAGTGCTGACCTGATCGCTTCCCTTGGCGTATCGATGGAGGGCGATCATGACTACCTTCGAAGCAGCTTAGAGGAGTTCAACTTCTGCTTCTTTTTCGCACCTGCCTTCCATCCCTCATTCAAGGAGATTATGCCGGTGCGCAAGCGACTGGCGGAAACCGGAACGCGCACGATATTCAACCTATTGGGTCCGCTCATTAACCCTGGGAAACCGGCCAACCAGCTCATGGGAGTTTTCCACGAATCGTGGCTTCCGCCAATCGCGGGAGCGCTGGACAGCCTCGGACTGGAATCGGCACTGGTGGTTCACTGCAAAATCTCGGAAACCCAGGGGGTCGATGAACTGACAGTTTCCGGGGCCAACTTCCTTGAGGGTGCCGGCCGACTAAAAGGCCAGACGTTCCCATCCGCCCCCTCTGAATACGGCCTCACAGCAGCGCCGCTCGTAGACATCCAAGGAGGAGACGCGGCACAAAATTCAGCGATTCTGCGCAAAATCGCCGATACCACCCAAACGGGCCCGATTGTTGATACTCTGCTATTCAACGCTGGCGCTGCCCTGTTCACCTGTGGGCGGGCCGAATCGATTCCGCATGGGATTGAAACCTCCCGCTCGGCATTACAGTCCGGCATATTGACGAAGTGGATGGACCGATTCGAAGACTTCAACCGAAAGCAATCATGAGCACACGCTATTTTGGAACTGACGGCATCCGCGGAGAGGCCGACGGACCACTCTTTGAACGGGCATTTATCATTAGGCTCACAGACGGGCTGATCCGATACCTTCGATCCTCCCTCGGAGTGAAGTCTCCACGGATTGTTATCGGTAGAGATCCGAGAGTTACCGGCGAAAGGATCCTCCAGGATCTCACCTACGGGTTTAGTCGTGTACCCGGTGAATGCATCGACTTGGGAATCGTACCCACCCCGGCGGTCGCGAACGCCGTGCGCTCAGCAGAAGCGGATCTCGGGATAGCGATTACCGCCTCCCACAATCCCGCCTCAGACAACGGGATCAAACTATTCTCTAAGGACGGAACGAAATTCCCTGCAAATGTGGAAGAGAAAATCGAAGCGCTCATGCTCGCGCCAGTGGAGTTTCCCAGCGAAACGAGCCCCCACTTTTCGGCCACGGCCCGCACGGAACTTCCCGCCTACATCCAATCAACCGAGATCCTCTCTGTACACTTGGACCTGACTGGCAAAACCATCGTCTGCGACACTGCGAACGGGGCTACTTGCAGCAGCACCCCTGGAGTACTGACCGCCCGCGGCGCAGACGTGATTCAGATCGGCAACGCTCCGGACGGTGGCAACATCAATCTCGACTGTGGGAGCGAACACGCCGAAGCGATGGCTCAAAAAGTCAAGGACCTCAGCGCCGATCTGGGAATCGCCCACGACGGAGACGGGGACAGGGTCATCTTCTCGGATGAGACGGGAAGTATTGTACCCGGCGACCAGATTCTCGGTATTTTTGCCCTCCACGGCATCCGGAGGGAATCGCTCGCAAACAAAATTCTGGTAGCCACCATCCAAAGCAACCGCGGGCTCGACCTCGCAGTGGAGAAGGCTGGCGGCACGGTGGTTCGCACCGACGTCGGTGATCGCAATGTTGCCAACAAGATGAGAGAGCTTGGTGCTTCTCTTGGGGGAGAATCCTCCGGCCACATCATTTTGCACAACTATTCGACTACCGGAGACGGTCTGATGGCGGCACTCTATCTCCTGCGCATTCTCCAAGAAACGGGAAAACCGCTCTCGGAGCTTCGGAAAGAAGTCCCTCTCCTGCCCCAAGTGTCGGGAAACTTACTGGTGAAGGAGAAAAACCCGCTCAATACCTGCATAAACCTGACGGCCGAGCAGACTGAAATCGAGTCTCGGATCGGAACCGCAGGACGGGCAATGATTCGCTATTCGGGAACTGAGCCCAAACTTCGCTTCCTCGTCGAAGCCAGCACGATCGAGGAGTGCAACGACTACATGGCGCGCCTATTAACCGCAGCTCGAAAGGATCTGCAGGAAGCCTAACGCTTGCCTGTTTTCACTCTAAAAGCGGAACGTCCCGTCCAGGCGAAACCCGATGGATGAATCGACTCCGAATTCATCAAACTTCTTATCGTCTTTGTAGTATTCGAATTCACGGTCAAAACGGCTTTCCAAGAAAAACCCGACCTCAAACATCCGACCAAATTTCCGGCTCAACCCGATCCGCGCCTGAAAATACTCTTGAGAGACGACCCCCTGCTGCTCGTCGAATCCCTCGAGATCCGTCACCGCAAACACGAAAGTCTCATAGACGACAGAACTGAGGATTTCCCACTCCTTTTTCTCCCCTAATTTATAGCCAACGCGGATTCCGTTCAACGTCATGATCGTCAATCGATCCGTCGGCGTCCACCGCAAGGTAACAATCGGGATAACGGTGGTCCCCAGCTGTGCTTGAAAAATCCCCAAAGCCCCCGCTGATACAATAAACTTTGGATGAAACATGTAGCCGACGCCCGCCGAGAAAGGAACATTCCACCCCTCAAATGGAGACGTACCCTTTGCAGACTGCAAGCTCACGCGCGACACGACAAAAGCGCTCCAGCGGTCGCCGATCGGCCGCTCGAAAGTGCTCCCAATCCGAAACGCATTCACCTCGGTAAAACTACCCGCGTATGGCTCCGCTTTTTCTACATCATAGTTTCTTGCGGTATAGGAGCCCATAATCTGGGTAAAATTATTAAAGGCGGCGAAACGGTTCCACGAGAACTCAACACCCGCGGATTTCTCCGAGAGCTCCCCATCCTTTCCATCCATTTCCGCATGCGGGAAATAGAGAGCTTCCAGTTTCACTGAATAGAACGAACGCGCTGGGGGGCCCGCTGGCTTGTTCGATTTCGCGGCGGAATCGACCTTCGAAAGACCTACATCGAGATTTGATCCTCCGCTACCCAATTCACCTACACCGAACAGATGAAGAGAACCGGCTAACAGAGCTAAAGTGAGAAGTATGAAGTAACGAGCAACCACACATGACTCGATACCTATTCCCTCGATTCCCGTCAACTATCCAGCAACAAAATGCAGAAGGCCATTGTCGTTGCCCGCAACGAAAGACCTTTGCCATACTCACGACGTGATGGAAGAAACGCACGAGGAAGAAATCCAATTCTCCCCACTGGGCCGCAGAATGGCCAGCGGGAGTGGGATTGAAGACTTAATGGACGACCTCGGTCGTACTCTAGCTCACAGTGACGGTTCGATCGCCATGCTCGGCGGTGGGAATCCGGCCCCGATCCCCGAAGGGCAAAAACTTTGGCGGGAGCGAATGGCAGCACTTTTATCGGAGGAAAGTTCCTTTGACCGGATGCTCGGCCACTACGACCCCCACCATGGAAACCGCCGTTTCATCGAGGCTCTGGCAAACCTGTTTAACCGCGAGTACGGTTGGAATCTCAAGCCGGAAAACATCGCCATCACCAACGGCGGCCAAACTGCCTTTTTCTTCCTGTTCAATCTCCTCGGAGACCGCGACGGAAAAATTCTCTTTCCGCTCTCTCCGGAGTACATTGGATATTCCGCCCAAGGAATAGAGCCATCCACACTCCTCTCGATCCCCGGCAGAATCGAGAAACTCGCCGAACCGTTTTTCCGCTATCGCGTCGACTTCGAGGCACTGCCCACTGAGATGCCCATTCGAGCTGCCTGCGTATCCCGCCCAACAAATCCCACAGGCAACGTCCTCTGCCGAGCCGACCTTGAACGCCTCCACTCCTATTGTCGGGAGCGCCAAGCACTGTTAATAATCGACAACGCCTACGGGACGCCGTTTCCGAATATGATCTTTCGCGAAGAGGAACCCTTCTGGCGCGAAGGAGTCGTTCTCACTTACAGCCTGTCCAAGCTCGGGCTTCCCGGCACCCGGACCGGAATTGTGATCGGGCCCGAAACCGTCTGTCGGGCAGTATCATCGATGACAGCAGTCGTGGGCCTCGCGAACGGGACGATCGGCCAAGCCCTCACACTGCCATTCTTCGAAGACGGCAGCATCATCCGATACTGCAAGGAAGTGGTACGCCCCTACTACGAAACTCGTTCGCAGAAGGCTGTCGAAATCATCCGCGAGACCTTCACAGGTATTTCTTACCGCATCCACGAACCGGACGGAGCCCTATTCCTATGGCTTTGGTTTCCCGACCTCAAAATCCACAGCCAGGAACTGTACGAAAAGCTGAAGGATGCGGGCGTCCTCGTCGTCCCCGGTCATCTATTTTTCCACAACCTGAGCGACGAGTGGCCACACGCATCACAATGCATCCGCATCAACTACTCGATGGACATCGAGGCATTCCCGGAAGCCATGGTTAAAATCGCAAACGTGCTGCGATCACCCGGCGTTTCTGCGAGTTAATCCTCGAGAGTGAAACCAATTTTGATGGTCACCTGCCAGTGGGCAATCTTCTGATCGTCAATATGCCCCCGGGTTTCGACGACCTCGAACCAACGCATGTTTCGGATGCTCTCACCTGCTTTGGCAACTGCGTTCTCAATCGCATCCTGTTGGGATACAGAGGATGAACCGGTAATTTCGACTTTTTTGTAGGTATGATCCATGAAGAAGAGAATACGGAGCATCGCATCACATGCAAGAGTTCGCCGGGTAAGGAAGGATCCTCCCAAAGTCGGATGCTGTTTTGGAAACACTCGTAAAATTGTAGGATGCCCGATTCTCGTATTGTCAGCCAAGAGAATCGCCATAGAATTGCGAGCCAACCGATTTAACCAATATCGGTTCCACTGCCATGCAATCGCCGTTTAAGCAAATCCCCACCCTTGCTGTCTGGGAGCCAATCCATCCTGACGACTGGGGCCCCGAAGAAGCCCGACACTTTCTTGAACGAGTAGGATTCGCGGCCACTCCGGAGTACTTGGAGGAGGCTACCGACCTGGGAGCGACCGGATGTTGCGATCGATTTTTCCCGGAAGTGCCATTCACGGAACCCGAGTGGATTACAAACAAATCGGCGGAGATTACCGTGCTGCGCAAAGAAGCCCGACAAGAGAAGGACCGGGAGGAGCGCAGAAAGATAAATCGTAAGCGAGACCAAGTCCGGCGGGAGGCGGTCATGGAACTCGAGCACGAGTGGCTCCTGCGCGCATCCAACCCGGAAGCCGCCTTTCGGGCGAAATGGGAGCTATTTCTATCCGACGTCTGGGTGGTGGGGAAACGAACCGTCCGCGAGCCCGAACAACTCGGTTCCTACTGGGCCACCCTGGCCAACCAGTCCGACGTCTCGTACCCGGACTTCTGCAAGGCCTTCAGCCGCGAGCCCGCGATGGTTCGCTACCTCGACTTAAACCGTAGCTCCAAAAAGAAGCCAAACGAGAATTTCGCCCGCGAGCTGATGGAACTGTTCACTCTGGGCGAAGGGAACTATTCGGAGATAGACATCAAGCAAGCGGCCCGAGCATTCACCGGACGACGACTCAACGACAACGAGTACCGATTTGTCGAACGATACTACGACGACGGGTACAAGACCGTCTTCTCCCGAAATGGTCGATGGACCGGGGACCAAGTCATTGACATCATCTTTCTCCAGCCAGCCTCCCGCACCTACCTTCCGTCCGAGGCGATCCGCTTTTATCTGACGAACCAACCTATTCCAGACGAGCGCATGCAATTGCTAGGAGACCTCTGGGCGGAGGAAAATTTCCAGCTCGACGCGCTCCGGCGCAGACTGTTCTCCAGCCGTGGCTTCTACGCTCAAGACTTCCGGGGCACCCGGATAAAGAGCCCCCTCGAATTTTATCTTGGCACCCTGCAGCGATTCGGAATCCAACCACCTCCATTGCCTCAGCGGACGACACGCAACCTTCGCGACATGGGGCAGGAGCTGTTCGAACCTCCCAATGTACGGGGTTGGGTGGGGAATGAAGCTTGGATCAACGCCGGCAAACTCGCAGCCAGGCGGCAAACCGCAGACATGATATTTGAGCCTATTCCCATGAAAAAGCTCAATGCGGACGACAGATACCGGGTCGAGAGAGACGAAGCCCGTCCAAACGCCAGACCCTTTTACGTCAACCAGGAGCTCCTGCTCGAGCAGACGGGAACAACCCCCGATGAAGTGATCGATTTCGTGGCAAACTATTTGCTCTCCATTCCACCGAGCCCCGAGTTCATTGAACAGGTCAGCGCCTACCTCGAAAGCAATCCCTCTCCCGAAAAGATCGAAACACTCGTCCTCTCGGTGATTCAGTCTCCTCAATATCAAATCAACTGAATACGATCATGATGGACGAACACTTCCTCCCCCGAACGACCCGCCGTGAGTTCCTCAGAACCAGTGGGAAAGCTCTCGGATTTCTAGCACTGAGCCAAGTCGCACCATCATTCGTCACCCGGGCTGCGGCGACGGGCAGTCCCCGGCCGGATAAAGACTCCCCGATTCTCGTTCTGGTACAATTGGCAGGGGGCAATGATGGTCTCAACACCGTCATCCCCTATCAAGATGACCGTTACTATAATCTTCGACCGACTCTCGGTATCCCCCAAAGCAAAGTACTACCGATCAATGACTTGGTAGGACTCCATCCCTCCTGCAACGAGCTCCACCGACTGCTCTCTGACGGGAAGCTATCGGTTATCCAAAATGTGGGGTATCCCAATCCCAACCGCAGCCACTTCCGCTCGATGGAGATTTGGGAAACTGCCACGGACTCCGACCGAAGCAGCCAAACTGGTTGGGTCTCGCGTTTTTTTGATAATGCCTGCGCAGGCGACCCCTCTTTGGACCCGAAGGGAATCTACCTTACGAGCCAGCCCCCACAAATCTACGACACCGATAAATTTCTGAATGTCTACGGTGCATCAGGACGTGTCTCTGGGAAAAAAGGAGGCAATCGCGACCTCCTCAAAAGTTTTGCCACTGCCAGTGGGGACGACGCCCCCGAACCCGCTCACTTTCTCAGCCACACCTACCTCGATGCGCTGGCGATGGACGAGAGAATCGGAAAGATTCTCGGACGGAATCGATCGGAAGTCTCCTATCCCAACACCCGGCTTTCCAGGTCGCTCGACAACGTCGCTCGGATGATCCGCGGCGGACTGGATACCCGCGTCTACTTCGTGTCTCTTGGAGGATTTGACACCCACAGCAACCAAGCTGGGCGCCAGGCCCAACTTCTCGAGGAATTGTCCGGGGCGCTGAATGCCTTCCAGCAAGACTTGGAGTCCAGCGGACTGGACGATCAAGTCGTCACCATGACCTTTTCCGAGTTTGGCAGGCGCCCCATGGAAAACGAAAGTCGAGGGACGGACCACGGCACCGCCGCACCCCTCTTCGTGATGGGAAGCGGAATTCAGGATTCGGTCATAGGTTCAGCGCCTCACCTCGAAGTCCCGAAGAACGGCGATCTCAAGCACGAAATCGATTTCCGCAGCGTCTACGCAAGCGTCCTCGAAGATTGGCTACAGTGCCCCTCTGAACCGATCTTGGGCGCAGAATTCGAGCGCCTGCCCATCGTGAGCAGACAAACTGGATAGAACCCCATCGGAGGGGAAATTCTCAACAGGTGAGACCTGCCTCGATCAAAAGAAGTAGGTAACGCCCAGAGTGAACCCGTTCCCGCTAAAGTCGATATCCTGCCCTTTCACGTAGCCACCACCAGATTTGTTGACCTCGGCCTCGAGGGACTGGTATCGCCATTCGAAAAACAGGCGCATGTCACCGAGAGTTGCCTCGATACCTGCTGTACCAAAATAACCGGCTTCGTCATCGAGAGAAAAACCCTTCTCACCGGAGAACTGGTAATAGCCTCCCCCGACACCGGCAAAAAACGAGACGATCGGAATCGGCACCCGGAACATCAGGGAAACCTCCATCGGGATCATATCCACCGAAGGATCGCTGAACGTGAAATAACCCACCCGGGCATCCGCCCCAAGAAATCCTAAAAACTGCCCGCGAAGGATGACACCACCGCCATATCCCTTATCGAGATCTTTCGGCTTCAGGTAAGACCCGTAAGCACCCGCTTCAAGCCCTAGCACTTGCGCGTGAGACGAGACGAGAGATGCGAGGAGCAGGCCGAATAGGAAAAGGAATTTCTTCATGAGTGACTAAAAAAAGATGAAGCTTACCCAGTGGCAACCGCAAAGAGAATCCTCCAACCGGCAAACGCACCCAACCCGCCTCGAACGACTACTGGGTTTCCAACGCCGAATTGGAATTGCGGGCGGCGATCTCGACAATCCCGCGCTCGATATCCCCACCACTGGGTCCCTGATAGACGGCTAACCCAAATCGCGGAAGAGCGGCGAGATAGTGATCAAAAATATCGGCCTGAATGGACTCATAGCGAACCCAGTTCGTCGTCCCTGTAAAGATATACACCTCAATGGGAAGGCCCTTATCCGTGGGCTCCAACTGCCGAAACAGGAACGTCATATCCTTTCGAATACGGTCATCGTTGAGAAGATAGGCCTCACAATAGGCCCGAAAACACCCGACATTGGTCAGTCGTCGGCCATTGATCGGCATCTCCTCATTGACGTCATGCTTATCGTTCCACTCTTTTACTTCCTTTAAACGACTATCCAGGTAGGGGCGCAGACACTGGATCTTATTCAATTCGGCGAGCAGATCATCGTCCACGAATCGAATGGTGCGCATATCAATGCAAATCGACCGCTTGATGCGTCGACCGCCTGACTCCGACATCCCCCGCCAGTTGATGAACGACTTGGCGATCAAGTCGTAGGCGGGGATACTCGTGATGGTTTTATCGAAATTTTGGACCTTAACCGTCGTAAGCGACACATCCAGAACATCGCCATTTGCATTGTTTGACGGCATTTCGATCCAATCTCCCGGTCTCACCATATTATTCACCGAAAGCTGGATACCCGCGACGAACCCGAGGATCGCATCGCGAAAAATAAGCATCAGGACGGCGGTCAGGGCACCGAGGCCAGACAGTATATATACCGGAGTCTTGCCGAAGAGTACCGAAATGATGAAAACGAGGCCGACCAAATTTGCGATCAACTTGGCGGCTTGGATAAATCCTTTCAGCGGAATATTCTTGGCCTTGGGGGAACTGATCGAGATGCGAAAGATCGCGTTCAAGACCCCGTCGAGCACGAAGAGTGTGATCAGGATGAGATAGATACTCACCCCCGAGGAGATCACGCTCACGACCTTCGGATCTTTGAACAAAAAAGGAGTCGAGAAATGGACGACAAACGCGGGGAGAACATGGGAGATCCGGGTGATCGCACCCGACTCAACAAAGACATCGTCTCTCTTGGTCTTCGTTCGTTGGATCAACGAACGAATAACTTTCACGATCACATTCTTGCCGATCCAATTGACCAAAATACAGACAGCAATCAACCCCAGCACCTTGGCGATCAGCAAGAGGAGGTGAACCACCTCACCGTCCAACGGAACGAACGGGAAATTCTCCTCACCTGTCGCCGTTGCAGCGGACGCCAAAGGCAATAGGAGCGAACCGAGGAGGCTTTCGAAACTCCCCGCCAAAGAATCGATTCCGATCATCGCTTAGGAGGAGGCGTTTAAGTCTTCTTCCCGGACGGTAAGCCCTAGCTCTGAGACATCACTCAGGACCTCTTGGAACTGCTGATTCTGCCACAACTGATCGAAAGGAATATTTGTGTTAAACCGGATGAAATACTGCTCGCCTGTTCCCAACACCTTCGAGCGCATAAAATCGCGAACATAGGCATAGGGAGTGGGGAAAGAGTTGGAGCGATTTCCGTACTGGTAGGCATCTCCACCGACCAAATGCCAGTAGTAGACATATTGCTCGTTTCCTTTGATCTCAAATGCACGCCATTCGGCGGGCAACAAAGGCTCCTCGCCGGACTGATTCTCGACACGGTGCTCCATATCAGTAATTTCCCAACCATTCTTGGTCCAGCAGCGATCGGGGGTATGCGCCGAGACATCCACGATCGAGGCCTTTCCAGCGGGCCAATAGGCGACGTACACCTCAAAAAATTCCTTCCCCCCGTTCCGCGAATAGTTGCGGTAGACGAAGTCATCCAAATTGAGAATTGCAGCCGCGCGACTTTCGACCGATTCGGTTTCCCCCAACTTCTTGTCGACCACCTCCCAACCGGTGAGCTGGTCAGGGACAAAATTGGCGACATGCTCCCCTTTCCCCTCCTCGGCCTCGACGGTAAAGGGATTGTAGAAATTAAAAACGAGCAGCATCAGAAGTACCGCTAGACCGAGAAATGGGAAAATTTTCTTCATAAGACAAAAGGACAGACTGAGTCGGGTGCGAAAAACGTTTACGTATGGGGAGATGTGGATAAGAAGTTATCTATAGTATGAAAGTACCTGCGATTTTTGCCATTTTTCTTTTCATTTTTTTGGCTGGCTGCTCGACGACACCTACACCGTCGACCAACACCACAGACACGTCGAACCTGATCCATCCCGCGGCGACGATTTACGGGAACAAAGTCATCCACCTCAACGTGCCCGACCGCCTGACCCGACTTCAAATGCAGCAAGCGATCCTCAATGCTGCGCTTTCTGAGGGTTGGATCACCGTCAGCACCGGCCAGGACGGAGACAGCGGCGTCATCCAACTTTCCAAGAAGAGTATTTTTTCGGAGTCCAACTTCACCTTCCTTTATCAACCGACGACTATCGACGGCTACTCCAACTCTTACACTGTTGACGTAACGGGCAAACCGACCCGGCGGTACACTCCGCCGATCAACATCGACAAGATCCGGAAGCAGATAAAAATCAATCTTGAGAAGGAAATGGCTGGCTTCTAGTCGGCTCAACTCTCGAGACCAGCTCGGAGGTAGATTATTTTCCGCATCCGAGCAGCTTCTTCATTTCCGCCAGGTTGCGGGTATTCGCAATCTCTCCAGCCGTCAGTCCTGCCTTGCGGGCCATATCGACGCCGTACCTCAAGTGGGCCAAGCCTTCGGGCCGATGGGCGTCTGGATTCACACAGGCCAACACTCCCTTGTCACGGGCGCGATCCCACTCACGCCAGTCCAAATCCAATCGAACCGGATGGGCGTTGATCTCAATCCACTTTCCATTCGCCGCCGCAGCGTCGATCACTTTGGCCAAATCCACTGGATACGGATCCCGCTGCAATAAGAGCCGCCCCGTGGGATGGGCCAGTAGAGTCACCGAAGGGTGCTCCAACGCTCTGATAATTCGCCGCGTCACGGTATCTTTGTCCTGTCCAAACCCGCCTTGGTGGATGGAAGCCACGACATAGTCCATTTCCGCGAGCAACTCGTCGGAGAAATCGAGATCGCCGTCCTTTAGAATATCACATTCAGTCCCCGCGAAAATATGCACCGATGATTGTCCGGAACTATTAAATTTCCGAATTTGTTCCAGTTGCTCGTAAAGGCGTTCTTCGCTCAACCCGTTAGCCTGAAAGCTGGAGCGACTGTGATCTGCGATCCCCAAGTACTCCCAACCGAGATCCTCTGCAGCCGCAGCCATCTCTTCGAGAGTCCCTTTCCCATCTGAAGCACGCGTGTGGTTGTGCAGCGCGCCCCGAAAATCCCCGTAGGTGACCAATTCCGGGAGCTCATCCTTCTCCGATCGCTGGATCTCCCAGCCACCTTCCCGCAGCTCCGGTGGAATCCACTTCAACCCGAGCCGTTCAAACAGCCCCTCTTCATCCGCAACGGACTCGTAATCGCCGTCGCCTCCCTTCTTCTGCAAACCCCACTCGCTCAAACTCAGCCCCTGTTCGAGGGCGCGCTTGCGCATCTGGACATTGTGGTCCTTCGAACCGGTGAAATGATGAAGGGCTGCGGGGAACTCGACATCCGAGACGACCCGCAAGTCCGCCTGGAGACCTCCCTCAAAGCGAACGCTCGATTTGGTCTTCCCATGGGCCGTCACCTCCGAGACCCCATCCCGACTGACAAACCAATCCATCACTGCCTCCGGTTCGTCCGAGGCCACAATGAAATCGAGATCACCAACGGTCTCTTTTCGACGCCGTAAACTTCCGGCGATCTCAGCCCGCTGCACCGACGGTAATTTCCGCAACCCCTCCACAACTGGGCGCGCAACCTCTTCGGCGACCGACAACAAGTGCCGTTGCGAGAATTTCTCCAAATTGTCCAAGCCCTTGAGAATCTTGGCGGCACTCTTCTCCCCAAAACCCTTCATGGATGCCACCCGACCGGACTCACAGGCCTCCCGCAACGAATCCAGCGACTCGACACCCAACTCCTTGTGAATCTTGTGAATCGACTTCCCTCCCAGGCCGGAGATTCTGGCCATCTCTCGCAGTCCTTCCGGGACCTCCTCTCTCAGGTTGTCATAGTAATCCAATTTGCCCGTCTGAAACAGGGTCACCACCTTCTCGGCAATCGCTTTACCGACTCCATCGATGTCTTGGAGTCGGTCCTCCTGAATCAATACTTCCAGCGAATCCGACGTCCTTTCCAACGCCCGGGCGCCGTTCTCATAAGCCCTGATCTTAAAGGCATTCTCCCCCTTAATCTGGAGCAGAACGGCTATTTCTTCGAGAATTTCAACGATCTCATCACGGTCCTTCGGCATGATCTCAATTTGCGGACGATCCGGGTAACTGGCAATCCGCATCGAAGAAAGTTCGACTTTCACACGCAGGTTTCCCAACGTCTCGACTCATGAAATTCCTGCTCTGCCTGCTGACACTAGTCTCCGCGTTTTTCCCCGTTTCCGCCCAGGTTTTTTCCGTCGATATCGACCCATCCGATCCCCCCGAAGGCATTTTTTCTGAGGAATGGTCCGAGATGTATATCAACGGCGACAAGGTCGGCTACACCCATACGATCCTCAAGCGCCGCGGTGATGAAATCATCACGATGGAAGACAGTTTTATGAACATGGGTCGTGGTCCGACTTCGATTACGACGATTAGTACCACACATACGAAGGAATCAGTCGACGGAACCCCCATCTCGATTCTAGACGTCACCCGCGAGGGCGATCGGACAAAAACCCAGAACATTCAGTTTTCTCCCGAAGGGGCTACCATAGAAGTGAACGATGGGGCCCGGGCCTGGACTCGCGAGATCACATTGGACCCCGGCTTCGTCCTGAGCTGGAGTTTCCTTCTGGAGCTAGTCAAACAAGACCTCCGACCGGGGGAAGAGTTCGAAGCACACATCTATGTACCCGATATCGTGCTGGACCAGACACTCCCAATCACGACCAAATATATCGGCGAAGAGGAGATTTCCATTCGAGGAGAAACCCACCAAGCGATCAAGATCGAGCAGACCCTTCGCTTGGTCTTTCTACCGCTCAAACTCTCCGTTTGGATAAACCACGAGGGGAAACTTCTCCTGATGGAGATGCCGATAGGAGGCATGGATATCACGTTGATTGGATCGACCGAAGAACAGGCCAAAGCCTCTTTCTCACCTCCTGATTTTTTCACGGACACGCTCATTCCACTCAACCGTTCGATCCCCGAAAATGCTTCGACCGTTACATTCACCCTACATCCTCACGGCGAGAGCATGCCTGATATTCCCGACACGGCCTACCAATCCGTCGTAAAGAATGACGATGGAACGGCCTCGGTTACCGTACGACGTGGAGAATTGCGATTCACGGAACCTTCCGCAGTCGATCCGGCGTATCTCGAAGCTACCCCGCTGGTGGATTTCGAAGATCCGGCCATTCTCAATTTGGTCAATCAAGCCGACCTTGAAAACCTCTCTCAAGCGGAGAAAGTTCGGAAGCTCGTCGAGATCGCCGACAATGCAATTGCGATCAAATCGATGGATCTCGGCTTCGCCACCGCCTCTGAAACCGTGAAACTGAGCGAGGGAGACTGCACGGAGCACGCCCTCCTTCTAACTGCCCTCGGTCGCGCCGCTGGCATTCCCACACGGGGAGCATCCGGGGTCGTCTACTTCCCTCTCGCACCCGACCAACCCGTAATGGGTTATCACATGTGGGCACAAATTTGGAACGGCAGCGAATGGCTCGATGTCGACGCCGCATTTGGCAGTGCCGAAACCGCTCCGATCCGGATTCTCTACTCCACTACCGACCTCTCGGATCCCACCCTCAGTGAAGACGTGCTCACGATCGCCCAGTTCCTGGGACAGACCACTATTGAAGTCGTCGATGTAACGACACCGGAAAACTAACGGATCCTCCTCCCGCATCAAGTACGTCGAGGTCCCTTGAGTAGCGGTATTCTCAAAATACCCCCTGAGGGAACTCGCCGCAAATCCGAGACGATTATCGCCGGGGATTACTCCGAGCTTTCTTTCGGAATCTTATTGTCAGTCCGAATCAGGAGGACAGGTTCCTTATTTTTGATCCAGATCCCCTGCTCCTTGAAATGGCGTGCGGTGACCGCCTCGCAAGCTTCGCCGATCGTCTCGACCGGGTAGCGGCGACCTTTCGGCGTCGCATTATACTCGTACGCAGCGCGGATGATCTTGTCTTTGAGCAGTTGCGGACTCTCCCCTTCCGGGATCTGAACCGCCCACCCCGTAAGGTCGACACCCTCGATCTTGCCATCGGGGTCCGATACGAGAATCGCAAATTCCTTCTTTACCGGAGGCGCTTTCGGCTCCTCTTCCTTTTCCAACTCTTTATTGATGTCCTCAATGATCTGACTGACCGTGCGAACATCGAGCTCATTGCGCTGAAGAACACGCTTCAGCAAATCCATTTCAACTTTACGAGAAGGCATACTGTAAGGAGGTGGAAGACAAGGCGTGGAGTCAAGAGCGACGTCACACGGACTCACTCATCCATAACCCGATTGCCAAGAGGCCGCTTCGAGCGGTTTTCGCCACGAGAGCGGCGCACTGGGAAGGGCCTAAACCCGACCAAGGTAAGAACCGCTATCGGTACTTACCTTAATCCGATCACCCTTTTTAATAAAAAGAGGAACCTGTACCGTGAGCCCGGTAGTCGTCAAAGCCGGTTTTTGCGCGGCACTGGCGGTATCACCTCGAAGACCTTCGGGGGCCTCCGCCACATCCATCTCTACCGACGATGGCAACTGGAGCTGCACAGGGCGGTCATCCACATGGAGAATATCGTATTCCTGATTCTCGGTCAGATACGCCTTCTTGTCCTCCAACAGGTCAAAGGGGATCACGGTATCCTCGAACGTTTCCGGATGGAGAAAATGATATCCATCCTGGTCTTCGTAGCTAAACTCCAACCGTTGGTTGTCCGTGTGCATGAACACCACCGAATCAGTCGAACGAAACTTCGTTGTCGTCGTCGAACCCGTATTCAGATTCCGCAGAGTGGTTTGCACAAAGCCGGCCTGGCGACCCTGAGTACGATGAAGCATCTCCAAAACAAGATGGGGTGCGTTCTGGTAGTCGATGACTCGGCCTTTTCGAATTTCGGTTGGTGTTGCCATAAAGGGGAAAAGCAAACGGGAATCTCGCCCAATGACAAGGGGGAAGAATCAGGAAAACGCCCTCCCCTCACCCAAACCCGGCCCCCACTACGTCAACTTAAATGTACCAGGTTCCTTAGTCCTCAATTTTCTTTGACGGATCGTAGAGTTGATCCGGGCGGCAAAAGGGGTTTCCTCTCCTCTATGCCGGAACTCGCCGAAGTGGAATTTTACAAGCGCCAGTGGGAACCTGCTCTTGGACAGGGCGTGCGCGAGGTGATGATTCACCACGAGAATCGGGTCTTCCGTGATACTGACACGAGAGATCTAGCGGATCAGCTGCCCGGTCGAGAATTTCGGGGCGCCCGGGCCCATGGAAAGCAGATGCTCTTCACCTTTGAGAACGATGGGTGGCTAGGCGTTCATCTCGGGATGGCGGGAAAGCTGTTTCGCCACAAACCGGAGGCCTTCGTTCGCCACAAGCACGACCATCTAGTCATCGTACTCGAGTCGGACGTACTCGTGTTCCGAGACACACGGTATTTTGGAAAAATCCTCTGGCACCGGCGCAACGGCGAACCCGATTGGTGGACCCAAAGTGGCCCCGATCTACTTTCCGAGGAGTTTACCGCGGCCCTCTTGGAGAAATTCTTGAGACAACGGAAACGCTCTCCGATCAAGAACGTCCTTCTCGATCAGCGCTTCTTTGCCGGAATCGGAAACTGGATGGCAGATGAAATTCTCTGGCGCGCGGAGATCCACCCCATGAAATTGGCGGGCTCACTCACATCAGACGAACGCGCTCGACTGTTTACCCACACCAGAGAAGTCTGCGCGGACGCCATGAGAGTCATCGCACCCGACTGGTCCAACCCTCCCTCCAGCTGGCTTTTCCCGCACCGATGGAAAGATGGAGGGACCTGCCCACGAACCGGAACTCCTTTGCACCGGATCCAAGTCGGCGGTCGAACCACATGCTACTCACCGGAGCGGCAGAGGATGAGCTGATCGATGCGTCAAGGCACTCTCCGAATGGAGTTTTGCCGAAAATACTCAGCCCAAACGATCCCGGAACGTCTCGTAGCCGTATCGTTTAGCCACCTCGAGAGATCCACTCTCACGCAGGACTGCGATCGACGGAAGCTGGATACCATTGAACGTCGTATTCTTGACCATCGTATAGTGCCCCATGTCGCCAAAAACGAGCCGATCCCCGGCCTTCAATGGTTCATCGAACGAATATTCACCGATGACATCCCCCGCCAAGCAGGTCAGCCCGCCCAGACGGTAGGTGTAAGGCTTTTCACCCGGAAGACTCGCCCCATAGATCTCGGCCCGATACGGCATCTCCAGCACATCGGGCATGTGAGCCGTGGCGGACGTATCGAGAATGGCGATCTGACCATCGTTCTCGATAATATCCAGAACGGTCGAGACGAGAACACCGGTGTTTAACCCGAAAGCTTCACCCGGCTCCAAATAAACCGTGAGCCCGGTTCTCTCGCGAAAATCCCGCACAACGCGAACCAACCGATCCACATCGTAATCGTCGCGGGTGATATGATGTCCTCCCCCGAAGTTCACCCAACTCAAGCTGGGGAAACACCATGCGAACTTCTCAACAAAGACCGCCAACGTGCGCTCCAGTGCATCAGAATTGTGTTCACAGAGAGTGTGAAAATGCAGTCCCGCGATACCATCCAGATCCGCTTCCGACAAATCTTCTGCTCGGATCCCCATCCGCGACCCGGGTGCGCACGGATCATAGAGTGGCGTGTGCCCCTCCGAATGCTCTGGGTTAACCCGCAGACCAAAATCGATCGAACTCCTACGGTCACGGACCACATCCAGCCATCGATTTCGCTGAGAGATCGAATTAAAGACGACATGATCGACCAGCGGAATCGAAACCTCGAAATCCTCTTCACGATAGGCCGGAGCGAATAAATGAACCTCGCCGCCCACCTCTTCCCTGGCCAAACGAGCCTCATGGGGAGAGCTCGCACAGGCGCCATCAACGTATTGGCACACCTGCGACAACAGAGGACGGCAGGCGAACCCCTTCAGAGCCAAAAGAACTTTCGCCCCACTCGCCTCCTTGACCTGCCGCATGGTTTCGAGATTCTTCCGAAACGCCCGCTCAACCATCACATAGGACGGGCTGTCGCTCTCGGACAGAATCTGCTGCAGCTCGGACTCTGCAGGGAACTGAATCGAGAGTTCGCTCAAACTGGTAGCTCCACACGGGTCCACGGGAGACCGTACTGGTTGAGAGCATCCATAAATGGATCCGGATCGAGCTGCTCCATATTAAAGACCCCCTGCCCCGACCAGTTGCCCGTCATCATCATCTTCGCCCCGATCATGGCGGGAACGCCAGTCGTATACGAAATCGCCTGAGACTTCACCTCCGCGTAGCAGTCTTCATGATTACAGATATTGTAAACGTAGACCTTCTTCCGCTTGCCGTCCTTCACACCCTCAGCGATGCAACCGATGCAAGTACGACCCTTGGTCTTCGGCCCCAAACTTGCCGGGTCCGGAAGAACCGCCTTCAAAAACTGCAACGGGATGATCGACTGGCCCTCATACTCGACAGGATCGATCCGAGTCATGCCGACATTCTGCAACACTTCCAAATGCTTCAGATAGTTCTCGGAGAAAGTCATCCAAAAGCGCGCGCTCCTGAGTCCCGGAATGTTCTTCGTCAACGATTCCAGCTCTTCGTGATACATCCGGTAGATGTTCATCGGCCCAATCCCTTCCGGGAAGTCGAAAGACTGGCTCGTCGAGAGGGCGGGCGACTCGACCCATTCTCCGTTCTCGAAATGGCGGCAGGGGGCGGTTACCTCACGGATATTAATTTCCGGATTAAAGTTGGTGGCAAAAGGCATCCCATGATTGCCGGCATTGGCATCAATAATATCCAGCTCATGGATCTCATCAAAATCGTGCTTCGCCAACCACGCGGTAAACACGTTGGTCACGCCCGGATCGAACCCCGAACCCAGAAGGGCCATGAGTCCCTTCTCCTTAAAGCGATCCTGATAGGCCCATTGCCATGAGTACTCAAACTTAGCGGTTTCCGGCGGCTCATAATTAGCCGTATCCAGATAGTGGACACCCGCATTGAGGCAGGCATCCATAATCGACAAGTCCTGATACGGCAGGGCGACATTGATCACCAAATCCGGTTTCTCTTTCTCAAGAAACTGGCTCAACGCCGGAACGTCGTCGGCATCGATCTGAGCCGTTCGGATCTCGCGATCAATCTGCGAGGCAATCGCCTGGCATTTTGATTCTGTGCGACTGGCCAGAACGATTTCCTCAAAAACTTCGGGAACTTGCGCGCATTTGTGAGCGACAACGCCGCCCACTCCACCCGCACCAATGATGATCACTTTTGCCATAAAAAACCGCTATCAGTTTATAGTTGAATCGCAAGAGGAAGAATCGAACAAATCACTCCTCGAAATAGGTATACCCCCGAAGAGTCTCCTCAAAGGTTTTCACAATGGACCGGCGCTCATCCACATCGATATCTCCTGACCGAACCGCCCGCTCGACGGAGGCACGGAACCGCGCGGAGACCTGCTTGGGATCGTACTCCACGTAAGAGAGGACATCGGCGATCGCATCGCCCTCGATCTCTCGATCGACCTCAAAATCTCCGTCCTCCCCCATCCGCACGCTGACCACATGGGTATCGCCGAGAAGGTTATGGAGATCGCCCAAGGTCTCTTGATAGGCGCCCACGAGGAAGACGCCCAGCAAGTACTTTTCCCCCTCTCGCAGATCGTGAACCGCCAAAGTCCTGCGGATCCGGCCCGACTCAACAAACCGGTCGACCTTGCCGTCACAATCGCAAGTGATATCGGAAAGAATGGCGCGCCTCATCGGCTCCTCATTCAATCGTTCAATCGGCACAACGGGAAAGACCTGATCAATCGCCCAGGCATCGGGAAGAGACTGGAACAAGCTAAAGTTGCCGTAATAGATATCGGCGAGGAAGGACTCCAATCCCAATAGTTCCTCCGGTGGCTCCTCGATCTGAGAACAGAGCTTCCAGATCTTTGCCAGGTTATCCCAGAAAATTTTCTCTCCCAAACTGCGTTCCCGCAGCCCCATGGCGCCCGCCTGGAAGTGTTGCCGGATCTCGTCGCGGTAGAAAAAAGCGTCGTTGTAGCACTCTTGCAGATTCTCCTCGCAGAGACTGTGTCCAACCGCCAATGAGTTCCGGATCAGGTAATGCGAATTCTCGGGGACCTCAGACTCATCGAGCTCTGGCTCAAATCGATTTACGTCGAGCACGTCGACCAGCAAAACGGAATAGTAGGCAACTGTCGCCCGGCCCGATTCCGAGACGATGGTGGGATGCTTCACATCGCATAAATCCATCTGCCCCTTCACCGTCTCGACTACGTCACGACAGTATTCCTCAATCGTATAATTCCGGCTGCCTCCGCTCTTGGACTGGGAACCCTCGTAGTCGATCGCAAGCCCTCCCCCGATATCGAGAGTGCCCATCGGGGCTCCCTCGTGAATCAATCCGACATACACGCGGCAGGCCTCTGTAAGGGCCGTACGAACATCGCGGATATCGGGAATCTGTGAACCGAGATGATAATGCAACAGTTGCAGGCAATCGAGATAGCCCTCCTCCCGGAACTGGTCTACGCAGTCCATCAGCTGCCCCGCGTTGAGCCCGAAAACACTGCGATCGCCGCCCGAATCTTTCCAGTGACCACTGCCACAGGACGAAAGGCGCACCCGCACACCGACCTTGGGGCGAATACCCAGCCGCTTCGCCGTCTCGATGATCAATTTCACCTCAATGGGTGTTTCGATTACAAAGACGCAATCAATCCCGATCCGCCGTGCATACAAACCCAGCTCGATGAAGCGTTCATCCTTGTAGCCATTGCAAATCAGCAAATCGCCGGGGTTCTTCAAATAGGCCAGCGCAGCAATCAGCTCTGCCTTACTCCCGGCCTCCAGCCCATGCCCGTAGCGAGCGCCGTAGGTGCAGACCTCATCGACAACCTGCTCTTGCTGGTTGACCTTGATGGGGTAAACCCCGCGATATTTGCCTTCATATCCGTACTCCTCAATCGCCTCACCAAAACCACGGTTCAAATCGTGAATCTGGCGGTCGAGCAGCTCGGGAAAACGTAGCAGTACCGGCATCGAGATCCCCCGTTTCCGCAACCCATCCACAATGCGCGGTAGCGATAGTCGGGACGCCTCCTCAATCCCCTTTGGGCACAGTTCAACCTCTCCAGCTGAAGACACATCGAAATAGCCACCACTCCACTCGCGAACACCGTAGAGCGCAGCCGCGTCTTCAGATGTCCAAGCCGATGGGGAGGGTTGAGGGGAATCAGGAGTTTTCACGCGCTAACGTGAATGACAAAGTGACCGGTTTCGCAAGTGCTAAGAACGAATTTTCGAATGCTATTTCCAATCGTAAAATCAGCGCATAGACGCTGACAGTTGAACTGATCGTTCCCTTGACGGATATTTGGCGAATCCAAGGGAAATCGCGCCCCTACTCCGCCAAGCCCGGTAGGTTCACCGCAACCTGAATCCACAGTGGCGTAGTCACTACCGACAGGAGCATAGTCGAGACCACGACCCG